>Ga0179593_1554303_pt1 | contig 22663 bp, 35 predicted proteins | sample CZODoug2_1_08_16_FD_185931 | JGI IMG/M metagenome (GOLD analysis project Ga0179593, IMG submission 185931) | Vadose zone soil fungal communities from Angelo Coast Range Reserve, California, USA - CZODoug2_1_08_16fungal (PacBio error correction) | ecosystem: Environmental > Terrestrial > Soil >...
AAGGGGAAGGGCCGATAGGTCACAATAGTAGAAAGGAGGCCAGCAAGTGTTTTCTGAGAAAGATGAGTCCACCAGAATTAAAACTGAGGTGTTAGCAAGGAGAGAGTAGATGAAGGAAGGGAATCAGGGACTCAAAAAGATGGCGGGTGATCTTAAACGGGGAGTGAGACGGTTGTGGGACTCAATCTGGACGGCTTTGGGACGGTGGAAAAGCTAAAAAAAAGGGGGCCCATCACGGTGGAGTGAAGGGGAAGGGGAGGGGACACGTGGGTCAATATAAGGGGGGGGGGAAGTGAAAACCTCCGGCCTGGACATTGACTAACAAACTGCGTGGCGGTCTAAGGGACAGTTTTGCCTTCCCAGTGGGGGGGGGGGCAGAAGGGGGATCTCATCGGTTTGCCCGGAAAGAAAAGGGAGGCTTTTGGAGGACGGGGACAGTAACCTTCAGAGAAGAGGGAAGAAATTGCTGCAAAAAAAGGGGGTGAAAAGCAAACGCTGGTTTTGAGGACCATAGCCTTGGAATCACAGGTTCATGAGGGGGGGAAGTGGCAGGGGGGGATCAAAATGAAAAAAAACCCAAGGTCTGGTCATAATGTAGGTGCCAAAGTATCTGGATACAGGGATTCATTTGAGGGGAAAGAGGAAACGTGCGTTATTAAAGGGGGGTGAACCCGGGCCACGGAGACGTTGCAAGGGATGGCAAAACACCGCTCATGGTCCCAACAAGGGTAGGGGAGGCTCATAAGGTAAAGAAAGCGGGTTATGACCAAGGTTGGAGGCCAGAAAACATATCCAAATGAGAGGAACAAGGGCGTTTCTCTCAGGCCAACCAATGGTCAGGGTGAAGGGGATGACGTTTATTTAATTGGGGAAAGGTAAAACAGGGGGGACATTGGGCAGGGTAAGAGGAGGAGGGGGAGGGGTGGTGGAGGAGGGTGGCGAGGGTAGGGAAGAAAGAGGCAGGGAAGAGAAGCGGGGGGAAGAGGGGGAGGTGTGGGAGAGAAAGGGGGGGGAAGGGATAGAGGGGGGAGAAAAGGATAGGGAGGGGGAGGAGACGGGGGGAGGGGGGAGGAAAAAAAGTGTGAGGGGGGGGGTGGAGGGCAGGGGAAGAGGGAGGGAGCGAGGGGAGGGGAAGAGTGGCAGGAGAGTGTGAAGTAGGGGGATGTAGTGGGGAACGAAGGCGAGAAGGGGAGGGGGGAAATGGTTAGGGGTGAAGAATGGAGACGCCAAGAGGGGGAAGAGGGGAGAAAAGAAGTGGAGCGGGGGAGGAGGGGGGCGGAAGGCAAGGAGAGGGGGGCTAAGGAGGGGGGAGAAAGAGTACGGGATGGGGGGAGGGTGAAGGGGGCGAGTGGGGGAACGGGATACAGAAGGGAATGAGGAGGGGAGAATATGTAAGGTAAGGGGAGAAGGAGTAGTGAAGAAAAGGATAAAGCAAGGGTAGTGTACAGGGAGGGAAAGTGGGGGGGGGGAGTGAAGGGGAGGGGGAGCCGAGGGAGGAAGCAAATGGGGAAGAGTCGACGAAGGAAGGGGATGTGTGAGGAGGAGGGGGAGGGGGGGAGAGGAAAAAAGAGGGGTGGTGGAAAGATGAGTGAGGTAGGGAAAGAGAGGGAAGGGGGGGTGGGGAGGACGAGTAAAGGGTGGGGTGGAGGGGAGTGGGAGGGGGGAAGTGGGGAATGCGGAAGGAGGACGTTGCGGGTAGGAATAGGGGGAGGGAGAGGAGGAGAAGGAACGAGGGGCGGAAGGTGAAGAGGGGGGGGGGAGGCGAAGGGGGTGCGGGTGTGAAGGAGGAGGGGGGGGGTGGGAGAAGCGCGAAGAAAGGGGAAAAGGGGAGAGAAAGGGGGGAAAGGGGGAACGTGGGGTGGGGAGGGGGGAGGAGGTAGAGGATAGGAAGAAGGAGGGGAGTCGGGTGTGGAGCGAAGCGGGGGGGAAGGGGGGAGATGGGGGGGAAGAGGAGTAGAGGGGTGTGGGAAGAGACAGGGTAGGGGGAGGGGGGGAGAGAGAGAGGGAGAGGAAGGAGGGGGTAGAGGGGCAAAGAAAGGGGGAAAGCAAGTGAGGTAAGGACCGGCAGGGGGAGGGGGTGAGGGGAAGCAAGAGAGAGTGGTGGGGAGATGCTAGATGGAAGAAAGGGGGTGTAGGAGAAGGGGGAGGGGAGGGTGAGAAAGGAGGTGAGGGGGGTGTAGCGGGGAGGGGGGAGTGTGAAGGGGGGGGGAGAAAAGAAATGAGAAGGAGAGGAGGGGAAAGTTGGGTACAGGGTGAGGGAAGAAAAGGGAGAGAATAGAAAGGGAGACAGGAAGGGGGGAGGGAGGGGGATGGAAAGAGGAGAAGGGAGGGTAAAAGGTGGGAGCACAAGGCGGAGGTGCGAAGAAGGTAGGGGGGTGAGAAGGGGGGAGTAAAGAGATTGGGAGGAGTTGTAATAAAGGCCACCAGGTCAGAGGGGAACAGGGGGGGTTGACAAAGCCCAAAGCTGAAAAGAGAAAAAGAGAACCGAAGGGGCAACCGCGAGAAGCGATTTTTGGGGGAAAGTGATTCGTTTAAAAGGCGGGGCTGTCAAACCGGGGATTCGGGAAAGGGGGGGAAATGGGTCTTGCCCGAACACCCGCCGGATGGAGACTGTCCCAGTGAAAAGGGAAAAAATGTTTCGGGGGAAACGCATGATTGAAAAGGTAAATCCGAGGTAAAAGGGGTATGCAAAATTGAAGAAAGTATATGTGGGCGGGGCCAAAGAGAAGGAAAAAGTATTGCCTTAAAACCAGCAGGGGTAAAGGAACCAAAAAAATGTGATTTCAGGGAGAATTTGGGGGGTAAGGAGGGAAAGCGCGTGTTTCAGGTTCGTAGTAACGTACGCCACTAAGGGCAGAAAGGGGAAACTAGAGAAAAAGATAAGTAAAATGTATCTCTGAGAAAGAAGGGACGAGGAGGGTGCACGCAGGAATCCGTAATCGTTTTTCCGAATTAAAAAACTAATAATGGAAGGCTTAAAAAAAAAGGTGTGAAAAAAAGTCGGGTGTGAGGTCAAGGTAATTCAAAAGCTAGTCAGGGCGACTCCGGGGGGGGGTGGCGGATAAGCTCAGGGGGGTGCCCTGCTGAATAGAAAGGGGAGGGGACGGGCGCGGAAAGCTACGGGACGAACATGTCGAGACCCCTGACTGAAAATGTCAGGACATGAAAATAAACAGGCGCAACGCGCTTCGTAGGGGGGATATTAGAGAAGAGGTGGTGTTAAACGCGTAACAAGTGTAGGAAATGAGGTTTCCGGCACGGCTTGAACGGAAGAAGACGCCAGCGGTTTTGGTCCCCGCTGCAGACGCCGAGTACCGTGTGCCCACAGAAAGGAAAGCGGCAAGGGGAAGAGGTCGAGAAGGTTATCGGGAGCGAGGCACTGAAGAAAGTGCGACGGAGGGATCCGGTTGTTGGGGGAGGAAAGCCATATCTAAAATCAGGTGTGCCGGATGGGATAGGGAAATTCTTGGGAAGGGAGCCGCCTCAAAGCCACAGGCGCACGGAATACTTGTAGCGAGCCAGGAAACGTCCGCGGCTGATAAAGTAAACTTAAAAAAATTTCCAAAGAAAAAAAGAAGGATCTCAAAGGAAGGAGTGGAAGGAGGTCCTTTTGACAGCATGAAGCGGAACGAAGCTTACAACGCAGGGGCGAACAGACGCAAGTGCTGTCGGGGAGAAGGGTCCAAGAAAGTTGGGGGGAAACTACACCCCGAGGGATATAGGTCTAGAGGGGGTTTGAGGCCAACCAATCATTGGGGATCCGGAAGATCGGTAGGATCGTCATCAAGGCAATGAGTAAGCATAGGAGACCTCTTGTCCTCAATCAAGAAAAAAAACGTGGCAGAGAAAAAGAAACGGGAAGCAAGAGTGATCACAGGTCTTTTGAATAAGAGGATCGCGTCGGTATAGGACTCCCAAACGGCGAAGTAAAATCACGGGATTCGCTCAGAGGGATAGAAAGAAAGCGAAGGGCAGGGCAATCTGCTGACCTCTTTTGGCAGGTCCAGAAAGGAGTCACGAAGGGAAGTCATCGACACGCAAAGTCCGTCAAACCTGTCGAGAAAACAAAATGCTCCCAACGAAAAAGAGAGGAAGAAATTCATGTGGAAACACACGACCGCGAAAAAAAAAGCTATTGTTATTCGTGAAAAACGGAGCAAAAAGGTGCAAAGAATACAGCGCCGCATCTAGTCAGCGCAAGAAGGGGGGGGGGAAGAGGTCCTGGGGGAAGACACAAAAAGAAGGAAAAAAACGTCATAACGGGGGAGGGCATTGAATTTTCTGCCCCACAAATAGAGCTGCCCAAGAACCCTCTGAAAAAAGGGGAAGAAATACTCTTACCTTGAGGGGGGAGAGTGGGGCAAAGGGTCGAAAATAGGAGGGGAGAGGATTCGGCCACGGTGGAAAGGAAATTTATGAAATCTGCAGGAACAAGAAAAACGGGATGAAACTTTGAACCAATCCATTACGGAAGGCGTGTTATCAGAGGGGGAACGAACCTCAAAGACCAACATCATTCTGGAACAAAAAGGGGGGGGGACCAAATTGAAAACACATAACCGCACGACGTGGTGAAGGGGGGGGGCTTACCTTGGAAGACGTTGAGGAAGTGGGGGGGGCTGGTGAAAAAGGCGCTGCACGGAAGCGGGAGCGGAGTTTGCCATTCGAAAAACAAAAAAGGCGATTGTTTGAATCTCAATTCGTTACGCAAAACTGACCGGGGGAGGATGAAGCGGCTCGCAAAGCGACGTGGGGAAACGGAGGGATGGGGCGGCTGGGAAAAGGTAAGAAAGAATTCCGGCTCTGTGGAAAAAGAAACGGCAATACCATGGGGGCAGGTGACAAAAAGGGGTTTTCGGGGGTATGCCAAAAAGAAACCGTCTCCAGGGGGGAAGGGTTCACAAAAAGATGGGTCAAAACAGGCCACGGGGAAAGAAAAACATCTGCAAAAAGAGAGGTTCCAGTTTCACCGACTAAAAAGACTTAAGGGAGGGGGGGGGTTTTTGGGGGGGGGAAGGAAATCAATCCAGTGAGGAAGGACGGTTCAACAAAGGGGAAAAACAAAGGGAGGGGGGGAATCCAAATGGCAAAACAATTGATCGAATGAAATTCGGCAACCCCTTGGGGGAGAGAAGATTATGCGTGACTCGGTAGAAAGGGAAAAAGGAGGGGAAGCCACAAAAGGGAAAGACAATAGCACGTTTTCCCTTAAAGAGTAAGAAGGCCAGATCATTTGGAAGGGCCGAGGCTTCTGATTACACCGGCAGTGACGGCACGGTTGATTTGAACCACGTCATAACCCCCCAAAGAAACAGACTCATCGGGGCACCCGAAGCGGAAAAACCGTTCTAAAGGGACCTGGTCGGCAAAAAATCACAATTTTGACAAAAATAAAAAGACGACGGTCGTCCGATGAAGGACTCTGGATGGACAAAAAGGAGAGAAGGTATCGGAAAGAAGGACGGGGGCAAATTGACCGGGGGGGGGGGACATCTTTAGTGGAGATACCCTCAATAACAGAACAGTCCATTATCAAGAACGAAAGTTATGGGGGAAAGAATTGCAAAGTAACTCACAGGATTTGGGGGACTGACAGGCGACAAAACAAGTTTGAGGGGGGGAGACTGGTTCTGGTCGAAAGTCACCACTTGTCGTAATCACGAATGGCGGGAAGTATTCACAGCCGGGGAAACAACACTACCGCCAAGCAACAGGGGGGGGAAGAAGGGGACCTGGAAACATTGCGATCGGACCGACAAGTCCAAAAGGGAGCATCATTTTGCGTAATTCTCCTTAAAAAAACGGGAGGAAAAATATAGCTTAAGTGCAGAAAACATAGCAGAACTAGGAAAGGACAACTCAAGCCAGGGGTTGAGTGCGTTTCGGGGTGCCAAAGGAGTTGGGAAAGGACAAGCTTCCGCCATAGGGACAGGGAAAAAAGGAAAAGTACCGAAAAAAGAGGACTTCGCCAAATCTGGAGCAACCTACCAGGGTCTATTGGCGGTAAGATGAAGTGGGGCATTGGGGGGGTATGTATGAAGGCCGAAATTGGGCCGTTGGACCGCTGAGGGCAGCGAAGGGCAGGGTAGTTAGGGACGAAGGGAAAGAATGCGCCACAGGGGTAGTTGAGAGACAGGATGTTCGGCCCCTTCGATGAATCGATCCAGAACTGGCGGACTCGGGAACCTCGTGGGATCGCTATCAAAACTGGGGAGCAGAGGAAGGTGGGGCCTGGAAAAGGAGGGGAAGACGGGCTTTAAAAATTGCAAGTCTCAGTGTCCGGATCAGGAGGAAGTGAAAGAGGTGGTGGTGGTGCCTGCCAAGCCAAGGGGCCGATGGCCGGTGGAAATAAAGAAACGCGTAAGATCGGAGGAGGGGACAAACGGGAATCCTCTGGGCACCTTTTGGGCGTAGTGCTAAGTCAAGTGATTGGGCAGGGAAAATAGGGGTGCCACACCGAAGAGAGTCAGAGAGACCAAGCGGTTCGCAACCAGGGAGGGAGACAGGTGGGGGAAGAAAAAATCCAAAACATATACAAGTCTCCATGTGCGGAAATTGTTGTGGCCCAAAGAAAAAGGGGGTGGAGTCCAATATATCTGAGAGAAGGAAGGACCGAATGAAAGGGGATGGATCAGAAAACCAGGGACCCTCCAAAGGGTACAACGGAAAGAGAGCGCATTCATTGCAGATTGTGGGGATGCGAAAGGGTGGTTTGTCCCTTAGGCTGCTAAAGGGAAGGGGAAAAAGTTAAGGAGACCAAGGGGGGACGGGAAAACTTAATAAATGGACGCGCCGGTGTGAGGGGCCACAGGGGAGGGTCCGACTGCCGGGACGTGAATCCAGCAAGGGGGAGGAGAAAAACTTGGGACCGCCTACCTCCAAAAAACCTTTCAAGTACCGAAAACAGCGGGGTCGCCGACCACGCCAGGGGCGGGGGGTTGACGTCGAATGAAAGGTGGGTACCACTAAAGTGTAAGGGGGGTGAAAGCCTGTGTATGGAAACGGCCCGGCAAAGCCTGAAAAAGCACGATGAACGGAGCACGATCCCGACAATTGGGTCAAGGACGGACTAAAGATCACGTCAAAGGTGGGGGGTGAAAGGTAAAGGTTTCAATGCGGGTGGTGTCTCCAACTATTGGCCAGAGGACTTTGTCAATGTAAGCGTGAAAAGTGATATCAAACCCGCCAGGGGGGGGGGAAATCTGTTAAGTAAGATGCATTGGGGGGCAAGAATTTGGAAAAGCGCCCAGAAAAGGGGGGGGGGGGTAAAAAAAAAAGGGGGGGAAAAAGCCAGACCAAAAGCACCAGTTTAATGGGGGGCGCGCCATTCCACAGGGGTAGGGGGTCCAGAAAATAAGGTAACAACAAAGAGGGTGGGATGTGGGGGGCACAAGGAGATTGTAAGAAAAAAAAACAAGGCGCGTTGGTCATATTTATATCTGGGTAAAGGGAAAGGGGACCTCCTGAAAGGGGAGGACCTTTATCCGGAGGAAGGAAAAGAGGGATGGGCCGTTTCAGTAAAGAGCCCTGCGGGGGAGGGGTGCATTTGGCGCAAAGGAACGTGGAAGGGAAGGCGGTCAAGAAAAAATGGATAGGGCGTTTGGAAAAGGGCGTGGGGTGCTCGATGATAGGGTAAGAAGGTGAGCCGACGGTGTTAGAAGCACCTGAAGGAACGAGAGAAGGGTTGAAGCGGGGCAGGGACTTGAAGGAACTAACTTTGAAAGATAAGTGTACGACAGGATCTTGTCTGAAAAGCAGGTTCAGAATATAATTGAAGCAGGCTGCGAGAGACGATATGAACTATGACGCATGGGGTTGTGCATCACAAAAAGGTCAAAAAGGGGGAGCATAGAGGGTCAGGAACACGGCATTGGGCTATCTTAAGGAGGGAGTAAAAAAACGACGGGTTCCACGAGCGACGGTCAGGAGAAAGAAAGGGTCCCCCATCCAAAGGAAGAAGTTGAACATTCACTGGGGGGAATTCGCACTGAAAGATTGGGACGAAGTCTTGAAAGGCAGTGGGGTGGGGAAGAACGAAATATCAGGTATGGAGGAAAAGGGTCTTAAAAATCTTGGCCCCAAAAAAGACACCACATAAAAGAACTGCGAAAAACGCCGGGAGAGGGGGGGAAAGTCCGGTTATGTGGTCCAGGATATCTCATCACAAAAAAAAAGGGAAAGGAAGAAAAATAAGGGGGGGACTGTTGAGCAATCCTGATAGTTCCGGCTAAAAAAAAAAAAAAGAAAGAAGCGCGCCGGGGGCGTCTGGAGTCATTACTTGAGCCAAGAATTTTACCGCAACGACAAACCGCATCGGCAATCTGGAGAGAGTGTTAGGAAAACACATATTGATGCAAAAAAAAGAAGAGGTCCTGAAAAAAGAGGGGAGAACGTGAAGATCAATCTGGGGGGGCCTCTGCTAAACAGACCCGGCGCCTGTGGAACTCTACGGACTGCTCCAGGAGAGGGAACACCTCTTTTGAAATCCGATGACCCGAGCCAGAAGCGACATTAAGAAAAAGGATGACCGCGGGGTGTTGTGGGGTTGGAACATACCGGGATGAGGTCACCAGGGCGGCGGAGGAGAGGCTTATTCCTGCGTGCTGAACAGATGGGGGGGGGGGGGGGGTGAAGCGGATCAGATTGGAGGAAAGAGTGGACCGCTAAAGCACCGATGGCCGCTTAACGGGCAACTGGAGCTGAGGAAACAAGCCTTCTCCAAAAAGCACAGCGACGACGAAGAGTACTGGAGAAAGGGAAAAAAACGAATCACCGAAATCTTCATCATGAGGAGGGGGGGGTGTCGAAAGGGAGGCCACAAAGGTTTCACTGCGAATCTCACAAAAAGAGGAAACGGAGGGAGTCTAAGATCGGCAATAAAAGATTGTAATTGAAGGGAAGGGCGTCACCTGCCGGGGGGAGGCAGCGAAGGGGAGAAATAAAATAACAATAAGCATTTACCAAAAAGATGGGCGACAAAGAGAAGAGCTCAAAACCAGTCAGGCGGTACTTTAAGGAGAAGGCAAGTACTGGAATGGCGCGAGGGGGAAAGCCACTGAATAATGATGTGGACGTCGAAACATGAAGGAAAACGGTGAAATCGGTGCTTTGGTAGGCATGAACAAACAATTTTGGGGACAGGCCGGAATTTGACCCACCAGGAAAGAAGGGGGAGGGGGTTGAGGGAAGCCTCACTGAAAAACAGAAATTGGCCATCAGAAGGGCAACAAGAATGAAATCACCCTGGCCAAAACGTGCAATGAGGAGAGGAGGAGGGGAAGTGTCCGGTATCGGGAAGGACGCAGTGGGAGTGTCAAAACCGGGGTACGAGGAAGGAAAGGCAGGGGGGGGGAGGAAAAAAACCACCACCTCACGTGACAGAGCAGTAAGCTCGTTACGGGCAACCTGGGAAAGGGCCTAAAGCAAAAGGGGGGGGGGGGAGATAAGGTGAGTTGCATTTAGGCTCAAACAGAAGAAAAAAATAAGGAAACGGAGGACTGAAATTGGAACTAGTCCGGATGCGTGACCATGAACCCGGCGAGTGGATACAGTTATGTCCAAAAAGCCCGACTAAGGGGAAGCGGAAAAAGGAAAAAATTACCAAACACCAACAAAACAAAAAAAAAAAAAAAAAAAAAAAAAAAACCCACCCAACAAAACCCACCCCAACCAACCCAAAAACCCCAAACCCCCACCAAACCACAAAAAAAAACCACCCCCCAAACGAAAAAACCAAAAAACCACCCCCCCCCAGGAAGAAAGGGAAACGCTTCTCATTGAAACAAGAAAATGAACTAGGTTCAGGACCTACAAGCGGACGTTGGGGGGGGGGAAGGGCAGAAGAAGCAGGCGGACGGTGGGGGAGACTAGAAAGTGGGTACACACAAGGGGGGAAAAGCTATACAGGTAATAGTACACCAACGAAGCAAGAAAACTTCCCGGGCGAACCAACTTTGGGAGAGGGAGAGGGGGGAGAAAGTTTGAAAAGAATGGGCCGGAACCATCACTTTGAACTCCATATGCCCAGAGTGAAAAGCCAGAGGGAAGAGGTGGCCATGAGGGAAGGGACCTATTTCCTGCAGAATCGGGAAAACGGGGTCCTTAGGACAGGGAAACACCAAGGGCGGAACAGACAGTCAAATGACGCAAACCGTTCGGAAACCTTCGGGGGAAGGGGGGGAGGAGGAAAAACGTCCCGGCTCCAAATTTCTATAAAAAGCCACCGGTAAAATGAGGGGAGAGACGATTTAAAAGGGGGCGTGCCGACCAGCATGGGGGAGCAAACGTGGAAGTCTGGTATTCAAAGGAGGATAAAAAACAGCAAGTGCGCAGTCCATTCCTTCAAAAAATGGGGAAACCTTACGAAATGAGTTGGCTGATAGCAAGAAAGCAGGAGTGGGGGCGGTATGGTGGTCTTGATCAAAGGGGGAGGAGAAAAATCAAACGTAATAATTAGGGGTCAGGGGAAACCCGTTCACAGGAAAAGCGGCAGCTTGGGTTACGCACAGAGCCACGCACACGAACCCAAATCGGAGTCGGGGAAGGGAGGGAACAAAAGATCGCCTCAAGCAGCGTTCTCAAAGGGAAAAGAGGGGGGCGGAATGGAGAACACAGAAGAAAAATTAGGTCACCGCATAGCCGGGTACCTTGAAATTGGCGCAAGGGGTTCAAGAAAAGAAAAAATTGGGGGGAAAGGGGAGGGGGCGGGCTCTGTTGCCAAGGCTGTGGGGAAGAGGCGCCCATAAAAGGGACCCAGGAATGGGGTAGACAACATAACGAGGTTCGAAAACAAGTCCACCACGACCAAAGCCCTACTTTGGCAGCTGAAAGAGAAAAGAAGTGATTCCGTACGGGAAGGGAAATTGGGAAGTAGGGGTCCCCCAAGGCGGTTGGGTTAGGGGATGAACAGTTTCTGGGGGAGGGGGGGGGACGCCTGGGGAAGATGCCGAAAAACCAGTGGGTATTTGAGGCTCCTTCGGAGAACCGAAATTCGGAATCCGAGAAATACAGCAGAAGGGGGACGCATAGAAAGTCGTGATGGAGGGAACGGTGAGCGTTACGGTGGTGCAGAGCTGACCAAGAAGTTCACCTGAGGAAAGGGGGGGGGCAAGCCAGGGTAAAAAACGGATGGGAGGGGAAAGCGTAGGGGGGGCCGGGGGTGGCCTTCAAGAAATGCAGCTGGAAAGCAGCAGGAAAAGGAGCTTCCATTGATACTAAACGAGAAGAGGAGAAAGGGCACTATGAGATAGGAGGTGTCGGGGGGAACCGTAAAAGATGTTGGGGTCCAAACCGGGGATCCGTAAAATATGGCACCAGGGAGGTATGCTGCGGGGGGGAAGATGGGGGAAGGTCACAACTACAGCAAAGAATTGCTGGAAACATGGGGGGGGACGGGAGAGTGCAAAAAAAACTTTTGGTATCACTCTCGCCTTGTGGACCTCAGGCCCTGAATAGGACTTTGAGGGGAGGGCAAACCCAAACCACAAGGGCTGGGGGAAGAGTGTAGGGAAAGGCACTACAGACAGACGAGGGGGAAAGTGATGGTGAGAACGTTCTTTTTGCGCCGTTGACGGGTGGGGGAACATCCGATGCCACTGAGACGGGGCCACAGGGGGGGATAAGCAGAACCGCGGGGGGTGAGAAAAGAGACAAGGTTCAAACGACGTCATCGGAACCTCAAAAATAAAGGGCGGAATTATGGGGGACTGTGTCCGCACTACCATAAGCAAAAAGGAGAACAACGTCCGCGTTTTTGGAAGAAATGCCAAGGAAAAGGGAACAAGGGAAAGTGTTCCAAAATTGATGAGCAGGTAAACTTGGTTTGGTGGTGGAGGTGTAGAACTGGAAACGGAACGGGGACCGCCCGCAGAGGGTGCAAGCAGTTGGAAAAGAACCACGGGCCAGCTCAACATCAAGGGGTAAAGAAGGAAGGGACCATTAAACGGGAAGGGGTGGCAAAAGGTGAGAGTTTTCAATACGGGGTCCACCGAGGAGCAATGCTGTTTTGTCAGTGAAGGCGGTCGGATAAACCGGAACGGATCTGGTTCAAAGTCAAAAAACAGGCAAGGGGGTGCGACAGAGGGGAAAAAGAAAGAAAAAACGTAGTCAAGAATGCAGGGGAAAAAAACCAATTAAGAAATTAGGGCCCAGAAGAAGGCAAAAGAATGTGGGCCGTAAGCATTCAGGTAAGTAAACGTTCAGAATGGGGAGGGGGGAGTGAACAAATCGATTTATAAAATTTGGGGGGAAACCCAAAATAAAAGGGGAAAGGCGAGGGGGGTTTAGGAAGTTACAACTTTCGGATAAAAGGTGAGAAAAAATTTATCAGTAACTATATATAAAAGGAGGGAAATCTTCAGTGAAAAAGGGAAAAGGCAGTGGGGGACTTGTGGCTCACCGGGACGAAATCGGGTTTAACGAAGGAACTTAAGAGGGGGAGGACGCGCGTGGTTTGAGGGAAAGTCTCACAGGGAGAGGGAGTGAGTGTCCGAAGATGGCAGCGGGGATGTAAATCACAGGGAGCAGCAAACTGATCGGGCGTTCCGATTGATAATGAATACATTTCGAGCGCCCGGCGTGGAGAGGGAAGCGGGGTGAAAGGGAATATGCAGCAGGGCTTCGCGCGCCGTCCGAGGGTGGAAATTTAGCAAGGAACCTGTCGCAGGGAGGAAAGATTTTAAGACGGCCGACCGGAAGGAATCGAATTCAAAGGAAAGTGAAGCCGATTAGGTAGAGATGGCACACAAAAAAATTCGTCCTCCTGTAGAAAGGGAGAGAAGCTGATCTGGGGTCATTCGGCTGAAAAAGAGGGGAAAAGAAAAGTCGGCGTCATCAATGGGGTTTAACAAAGAAGATCTCTACATGGGGGACGGGGGAGGTGGGAAGGGTCTTTTAAAGTAGTGGGTTCGGCTCAAGAAAAAAGGGCAAAAGCAAAGAACTGGTAGAAAGGAAAAGCAAGGCGGCGGACAAGGAAACTGCCATGAGTTTGACCGACTAAACCAACACGGAAGAGAGGAATCTCATGGACAGATTGAAAGGGAGCGCGGATATTTCACCCTAAAAACATGAGGGGGGCACCGGGAGGGGAGAGCCAGGGGGGAGGGGGAGGAAAAGTCCCATTCACATCACGGCAAAGGATGGAGATGGAGTGAGGCAAAACAATAGTGATGCGGGGGGGGATGAACTGACTGGTTCAGGCTAATGCCAGAAATAATAAAATAGAGAAGGGATTACAATCGCGGAGTGGGAGCGACTAGAAAAGAGAGTCTAGCACACGACGGCTTTTTTGGAAGAAGTTCTCGCCAAGGGAAGGGGACGAAAGAGAACACAGGCGGGGGAGAACGCTGTGCAGGAAAAAGAAAGAATCAAGAGGGAAACAAAGGCTGGGGAAGCAAGCTTATTCAGGTACGTTGCTGCACAGCCAGACGAGAAGGGGAGGGAGACTACGTATCCGTCAAGGTCTACGCGAAGAAAGAAAAGACTTATCAGGGAACTGGGGGAAAGAGGTGACACCACCAGATTCAACGAAAAGAATTGAAATAAAAAAAACTAGCGAATCACACGAATCCATAAGGGGGGAAAAAAAAAGGAAGTGAAACGGACGGGGATTTCTGAAAAAGGGGTTCTTCGAAAAGAAGAACGGCAGGAAAACAGTTAGAAGAGCGAGAATGTAGTTCCTGAAGAAAAAGAGAAAACTGCCTGGAAAAGACGTTCAGAAAAAGGAAAGAGGAAACATCAAATCGTCATAAAAAGAAGGGGTGGTTTAATCCACCAAAGCTAATCAGGGGCTACCTCCAATCACTCCTCGTTACCCTGAGGCTGGAGAATATTGAAAATGACAATGCAAGAATAAGAGACAGGGGGGGGGGGGGAGGGCATAGGAACGTTCAGGGGAGCGGGAAAAGAGGCAACACGTAACTGACTGTACAAATCAGAAACAAGGCGGGTGTGAGAGGGAACGCCTTGAAAAGCAAAAAGGAGGGAAAAAGGGGCCAACACGATAAGACTATTTCCACAAAGGAAGTGCAGGATGACGTCGGCTTACCGCGGGGGAAAAGACGGCAGCGGGGGCTTTGTCAACAAAAGTGAAATGGCGACAAAGACTTTCAAAAGTGGACTTACGCAAAAAGCACAGGAGTGGACAATCAGAAAAGAAAAAGGCCATTCTTTACCTGACCAGTGGGAGAGTCATGCCGGACGCAACGCGGATTGCTGAAGGTTGTGCAGTGATGGCGGGTCGGGAAGGAAAAGTGGGGAATAATACCTGGGAAGGGGGAAAGGGTGGGTTACCGATGAAGTACCCTACCATGGGAGAGAAATGAAAAAAAGCGACGGTGCTGCAGGGGGAAATGAGGAAAAAAAAGTGGAAGAGGATGTTCAACCGGAAAAAACGTCGAGAAGAAAAAAAACATCAAACATCTGAAAATACGCAAGGGGAATATCCTAAGGGGAAAAGAAACCTTAAACCGGAAGGTGGGGATTTTCAGAAAAAGGAAGAAGGGGAACTGAGGGAAACAATTCTATATTGTGATAAACAAACGGGCGGTGGCTTGGGGCAAAAACAACATGGCCGGTGGGCATGGTCAACTAAGAGGGGATGGGGGGAAAGGAAGGGATCGCCATGGGAAGGGTAACCCTTGCAAACCCCATAGTCTTGATCTGAACTGGGGTTTGGGAAAAGGTAGCTGGGGCGGCAAAATAAGGTGAGATCTGCCCCCACGGGGAAAAAAACGAAAAGGAGGGTGACGGATCAAACAGTGGAAGGGGACGGCTTAGAGAATCACCTGGCAAGTATACTGGGGGGGGGACTTTCAAACCACAAAGAAGGAGGCAACTACCGATCTCGGGGCAACATTGCACAAAAAGGCTGGAAAAGAAGCCGTTTTCAATGGAAAGCTGGGTCATTGGCGGCGGCCCAAAAACCTGCGACCAAAAGGGAAAGGATAGACATACGACTCCGGTCACATGTCGATTCAAAGATGAGGGGATAGAGAGGGGAGGGGGGGGGAGGGCCATCCCTCAGAGAGGAGGAAAAAGTTCTTGACCGATTGTATAAAAAAGGGAGTCACCGTACGCAGGGGGGACAGGCGTAGGGAGGGGGAAAGAATACAAAACAATGAAGGGAAGACTTCGCAAAAAGGGGGGATTATCAAAAGAGAGTGGCAGGAAGGGGAGGAAAAGGGGGGGGGGTTCTATCAACGGAAGCCTCTCCTTTAATAGGAGGGGTCCCACTGAAAGGAGAAGAGTAAGGGGCGCCAACAGCCTTTGGCACCGACAGAAATCCCAGGGACAACGCGGGTAGTCATTTGGTTCCGGGAGGGGGAAAAGGGGAGGAGATTCAATCCGAGGATGGGCCGGAGGAAGGGGGTCGCACTTAACGGCGAAAAAATAACAACGGGGAAGAAAAAAGGAGAGGAGGGAAAAGGAAAAAGCAATAGAAGGGTCCATTAAAAAGCGGGGAAGAAATGGTACCCAAAGGGAAAAAAGGCTCCAGCAGGGGTTGACAGTGGCTGGTCTTTGGAAAAAGGAATTTGGAAGTCTAGAAAAACTCGGAGGAAGGGAAGGGACGAATTATTAAAGGAGCTGACGGCGACAAAAAAATATAATCAAAAAAGACATGCCAAAAGAAGGACTGGAGGAGGGAACAGGCAGGAAGGGAAAGTAGGTATAAGGGGGGAGGGTGACAGGAGGGAAAAGAATGGACGGAGACACTTCTGAGTTGAATGGTAATCGCCTTTGAAAAAAATAACGAAGGGGGGAAAGGGCGCGCCTGCATTGGCGGGGCAACCAAAAAAAGGAGGGGAAGGAAAGCCAGAAAAAAGAAGGAAGGGGGCAAAGAGGGGGGACCGATTCGTAATAGAAGGAACTGGGGAAAAAAATGTTGGGGCCGCAATGTGAGAGTGGTTGGGACGGTTTGCCAAGCTCAAAGTGGCCAAAGAACACGGGACCAGGTGGTCGTGGGCCGGAAGGAAACAATTGCCTCTACTCCGGGGGTACACTAATCCGGCCGGAACCAGAGATGGCCAGGGAAAATACGTAACAATATCCAGCTTAGGGCACGAGGGGCTCTCAAAGTGATGGGGGAAGGCCAGTAAGGGGGGGGGGGAAAAAAAAACTGGGAAGAATAAAGGGTTGTCAGGAAAGCCTCAATTGGGATTGGGGTCGGGTGGCCTTTAAATGCATCATCTTCGCGGAAAGGGATTAAACGTTGTTGGGACAAAGAAAAAGAGTGATCCAATATAGCCTTGGTAGGAAGAAAGAGAGGAAAGTGACTGAAGGGAAAAGTCAAACCCGCACTGTCAGGGGATATTTCTTTTCACTTTACGAAGCTCAGTGGCCGATGTGGGGGAAGGGAAAAATCTGTTGGAAGGGGTCTCTGAAGGGAAGGGGGACTACACTGGAGCCACTGGAAGAATTGACGCATCGGGAAAAAAAGGAACCACACCGAGAAGGTTTGTAGGGTAACAGTAGAAACTGTAAGAGGAAAACCTTTCAATAATTGTGGAGTGAAAAACGAACTACCCGCGGGGGGAAAAGAACTAGTGCGAACCACGTCCGCGTTTGAGCCGAGGCAAAGAGGGAAGTGAAGGTGCCTTAGGAACAGGGGAACGGGTGAAGAAAGGGGGGGGGGAGCTGTAACACTCAATGTGTTGACTGGGGGGAGGTAACGCCAGAAGGAAAAGCGTGATCTCCGGGGTTTGAAAATCCAAAGAGGAAGATAAACGAAGTTCAAGAACGGAAATGACGGGTCTCAGGAACTTTTTCCAGGAAAGGGCTGGCTTGGGAAGAGGAGGGGCAGAATGCTGTGGTCGTGGTGGAGGGGAAAAAAAGAAACGGTGACTGGATAGGGGGGAAAAATTCATGCATGACCGGAAACAGATGTGAGAGCTCCCGAAAAGGCCAAGATGGCACGGAAAGCCAAAAAAAATTGACAGAATTTTCCAGTTGCCTGTCAAACCACGAAGGAAGCAGGGGTCGGAAAAATTTAAGTAACCGCGCAGGATGGGGGGGAGGGGAGCACTTATGATTTTGGGGGGCCCCCAACTACAGGGGTAGTTTTTCATCTTTATAAGGGGGGAGTAAAGAACCAGGTAGAAAAGGCATAAGAACTATATAAAGTGTAGGGGGGGAGAGAGTGGAGCCGGCTTAGGGAAGGGGGGCTATAAAAAGAGCACGAAATAATTGTGTCAAATTAAGTCAATTTAGGAAGAAGGATGCGCGTCAGGGTGTTTTGAATGGAGTTCAAAAGGGAAGAAAGGAGCGTCGTCATGAGGGGATACCGAGCTGGGGAGGAGGGGAGTTTAAATGAAAATCCAGGAAAAGAACGGAAGAAGCGCGGGGGCAAAAGTTCCGGTCGGGGAAAGAGAATTTCGCACCGAGAGGGGTGGAAAAACATGGGAAGAACCGGAAGAAAGGGCATAAGCGAGGAGGAAACTCCCTTGTATGATGAAAAAAGCAAAGCGGGTAATTTTCAGCACCACCAGGGGGGAGCATAGGACCCACGGGCAGTACGACCGTAAGGAAATCAGTAGGAAAAAAAAATCGACATGGAGACTCGAGTGCAGTTAGGTAAAACGCAGGTCAAAGGGTGACAAGGAGAGTAGGAAGAAGATTGACATTTCGCGCTGGGGACACTTTTGAGCCTAAAAAGATCAGGTAGCCGAGGAGGGTTTGGGGGACGAACGCATCGCTCAAGCAAGGGTGAAAGGATGGCGGTGTCGGCGGAAAAAGAGAGGGGACTCAAACGCACCGGAGCGAAAACCAGCTGTGAGGGAGGACCGAGATCCGGCGCGGAAATCAGGCAAGGACAGGGGACGTTCTCTCAAACACAAAGAAAGACTAGTGGGATCGACAGATGGGAAAGAAAAAGCCTGCAGACGAAGGTTTACCTCGAAATACTAAGGACAGAGAAACGGAGGGGGGAGGGACGGCTGGAGCAAAAAAAGGGAAAATTGTTACCACCAGAGGGGAAATCTGAGCGATCGGGATGGGGCAATATTGATGCGGAAAGAAGAGAGGGTGTCTCTCCAAAGGGGAAGAAGGCATCAAGCGGCCAAAAGAGAATCAGAAGGAAAGGAGGGAGGAAGAGCGTGGGGGGAAAGAGGAGGGGTTGTCCGGCTTCCTCTCGAAACACGGGCAGGGAAAAGAGAGAAGAAAAGTCTGCCCGGGCGTGGGGGGAGGAAAAATCACGATAGATGAATGTCCATAACGGCAAGAGAAGGAGCAACTTGACTGGTATTAACCAAGGGCACGATCCAGGGGGAGAGGGGAAGGGGAATCCCAGGACTTTACCCGCGAACGGAGGAAAAGGGTCCGGAACCTGGAGGGCAGCAACGCCAAAAAACCCTGCAGAGGGGCGAACTAAGGGAAAATATAAAACACAGATCACAAAATCAGGAAAGACGTGCTTTAGGAGGGGAAACCAGATAGTTTGGTTCAAGGGGCCAAAAGAGGGACACTCAGGATGGCAGCTGCCAGTCGACCGAAGCGCATAGTAAGAAAGGGACGAAAGGGGACCCTGCCCGGGGGAGGAAGATTAGAGTAAATGAAAACACTAAGGCGAAGTGCCCTCGGGGTTACTTCAAAAAAAAAGCGTCCAAACAACAATCAGGAGGCCTTCTGAAAGGGTGGAAGGAATACTGATTTAGGGCGGCAGGGGAAAACAACTTGGCTGCAATTGTGGTCGGCATTCAGGCACACTTTCCTAGGGGGGGGTAAAGGGCGAGTCAAATAAGAGAACTAAAGGGGCTTCTACAGGCAAAAGGGTGAACGCAAACGGGTTTGAGTCAGGAAGGAACATGAAAAAAAAGGAGGTCCCGAAAGTAGGATCCAACACAAAAACGAACAGCAATGTCGAACATATGAAAGCGTCGGCAGGACCTTGTAAATCGTGAGCGGCCAGCTTCTTGTCAAACCTCGCTTGACTCTGGGCGGCCGGACGTGTTTTTGATTCCGGCAACAAAAAAAAAGGGGCTCACAGCCAGAAAGTCAACGTATGAGTGGCGATGCCTCAGCGGGGGGACGCAAAAAGGGGAGGGGGGGCAGAAAGGCGGAAAGGGCGGGGGAGGGAGGGACCTTTTCTCAGGGGGAATCTGAACGGTGGTTAACCTGAAAGGCTTAAAAGGGGGGGGACCTTAACACCGAAGGGTTGCTGCCGTTATTGCCCCCGCTGGGAAAAAAAGAAGGGGGCGAGGAAAAACGGCAATTTCAACATGGAGGGACAACAAGCACGTTCCCAAGGGAAAACAATTGCAAAGGGAATATACGAAAACAGACACAACCACGGGGGAGGGGAATAAAAAAGCAATTCTATCGGAGGACGGTGATGAAAAACAGGAATAGGGGGGGAAGAGTGTGCGTTGGACCGAACCAATGGGCAAAAAGGGGGGGGACGCATCTGCGAACTCAGAGGTTGCGTCAAAAAACGAAGCAGAAAATAAAAAAGTACCTCTTGACAGAGAAATTTGGGAAACAAGAAGGGGGGGGGGCCGGAATAACTTACTCAATATCATCGGGGCCACTCAGAGGTGTTCACGTCAAAAGGAAGGCCGTTAAAAGGGAATTAACACCGGCAGTAGCTCCACAGGTTCATGGAAGGACAAAGGAACACGAGAAAAAAAAATAGGGAGGCTGGGGTAATGCAGAGGGGGAAAAAAAGTTGAACCCAAAAGGAAGAGGGAGTAAGGGGAAAAACTCAAGAATTCAGGGGTGGAAAAAGATCGATCCCACCTCAATCAAAACTATGGGAAGGTCCACTGCTGGGGGACTGGAGGGGGGAAAAAAAATAAACAAAAGTCCCAGCGAAGGTCTGGCCTAAAAACACACGGGAAAAAAGGAAAATGAAAGGGAGGGACAGTCATAAACGGAAAACCCCCGGTCAGGAGGTTGGGGTATTAAATCAAGCACGGCAAATGGTAGCATAACCGGATACTTCTCACCGTATTGATGGGAGAGGCCAAAAGTATTGGAGCGTAGGGGGAAGTGATAAAAGATTTTGGGGATCAGAAGAGTGACGGTTGACCACGTGGCCAAGGGAGGGGGGGAAAGGGGGGCTAAAATTCACACCTGGAACACGAAGAACGAAAGGGAAAATGCGGTCGCTGAGGGAAGCGAAGCGCCGCACCCGCGGTTTAAGTAGATGTGGGGCGCACGTAATAGATCGAAAAAAAACAACAGAAAGATAGGGAAGCCAAGGTAGCAAAGCGGGTCCATTAAGAGGCTGGAGAAGGGAAGAGGAAAAAAAGGTAACATCAAAAAGGATGCTCCCGCCATTGGTTGAGAGAGGGAGTTCCAAGGCTTTGGGGGTGCAAAAACTGGGCCAGGGAGAAGGGACGGTACAAGACCGAATTATTACCGGAGAGTGAAGAGAAAAAAAAAAAGGCTGATCCACCACTAACAGTCCCTGTGGGGTCTGATAAAAAAAAAAAGGGAAATACTGGCGGCTTGGGTTGGGTGAAGGAAAAAATAGGGAGTTGCGCTAGTCGGAAGGGAGCACGTGCGGGAAAAAAGGGTGATATCGCCGGGGGGGAAAAGTAATTCCAAGGGGGGGTAATGTAAAAAGCGCCCTTGAGGGTCAAGAAAGAAACAAGCTGAAAAAAAGCGAGATACACAACGTCGGAAGGAGGGGGACGAAGTGGGGGAGAGTATAAAGGGGAAGGGGATCGACGAAGGGGGGGTCTCATGGAAAGCCGGAACACTTGGGGGGGTGGGAGGCATCGAAGACTCACGGTAGTCTGAAGGGGGGTGTGGACTTGGTAATCGAACAAGGGGAACCTTAAGGTGGAATAATCCGTCCAGCCCCTGACTGGATAACTCAAGATGGGGGATTCGAGGGGGGGGGAGATCGTTGCAAGGGAGGGGGAGACATAATTGGAAAAACGTCTCCGAAAGGAAAAAAGAAAGATCCCTTTTTGAAATGACCAGGCAGGGGGAGACTAAACTTGTGGACGACCAAATTCCGCATATACAGGCGGCGCCCAGGGGGGAGGAAAAAAAAAAAGGGGGGACAGGGTTTGCAACCAAACAGTGTGATCCAGAGAAGAATGTAGAACCTGAATAGAATTGCAGGGACAAGAAGAACCCGCCCGGATTGGTCAAGTGGAAAGGGAGAACAAACTGGGCGCTCGAGAAGGGGCAGAGGGGGGGAAGGAAACGTGCAGGGGGGGGGGGGGGCCTTCTGAACTTGAATTTTACTTTTAAACTAGCGCCAAAGAGAGGTGGCCAGCAGGTGGAAGAAAATACCGAGAAGTGGGTCCCAAGCAAGAAAAGGGGGTAATGGGCAGACAGGAGAGGGGAAAAATTGAAGAGAAAGAAACAGTAGGGGGAAAAGGGGGATTCCCAAGAAAATCATGCAAAAACCGCCGTTCAAGGCGGAAAAGGTCCTTTGTGAGGACGAACATCCGCCAGGTCCAGGGGGGGCCCGAAGGGAAAAAAGACTTTATGAAGCTTTAACAAAAACCAAGGTGGGGTGTGGACCGTTTACGAGGAAGGGGGAAAAAGAGGACAGCTTTCCAGAAGGGTTGAAAACGCAAAGAAAGAAAAAGAAGCCGAAGAGGACGATCGGCAAGGAAAAGGGGGAAAAGGGGGGTGGTGAAAAAGAGGGTGGGGCACAAGACCATAGGGGGGTGTAAATGTTAAGTCTTGTAACCCATAAAAAAGCCTTTGAGGAGAGAAAAGGCCGCAATGTGGCGTTCATAAAAGGGGGGAAGCGAAACAACCTAGTCACCGGGGTGGCCGGAAGGAAGGGAGGGGGCCGAAAATGGATTTCAAGGTGGGAACAGCACGCTTCAAGTATTGAAGGGGGGACAGAAAGGGGAAGTAAAAACCGGCGCAAGATTGGGAAAGGGTCAAAGATTAATTGTTGGGAAGGAAAAAAAAAACGAGGTGGAAATCTCTTTTATGTTTAAGATTTACCTTAACGTAGCAATCCACGCAAGGAGGGTGGAAAGCTAGAAAGGAACGTATAAATTAACAAGCTTTGCGCTTGAGAATGGATGCTGAGGGGGGGGGGGACGATAGGGAATCGTTTGGAAAAAAGGAGAGGGGGGGTGTGCACAATTAAAGATTCGTAAAAGAGGATGGGGTCAAGTCGGTTTATGAAAAGGGAGAAAATAATACGTCAGGATTCGCCGAGAAGGTGGCGGATGGAGAGAGCCAGGGGACTGCCAGCGTCGCAGAGGGAATGTCGTAAGAAAGACTGGAGGACAGGTCGAAAGGAGAGGGGGGCAAATGGGGGGGTGGTTATCATTGAAGTCAGAGCTTAAACGAACGCCCTTCAAGGAAATACGCAAGATGTGTCAAACAAACGAGGAGAAAAGAAGTAGGGCGAGAGGGCCGTCACAGGGGGGAGAAAGACTCGTAATGAAAAAAAAAAAGCGTTTGTCCCCCTGAGAGTAGGTAAAAAACACAAGCCGGATGCAGAAGGAAAGTAAGCGGCCGGCTGATGATGATCTTGGTCATAAGAAAAGGGGGAATAAACCCGAAACGTTTGTCCAAGAAAGGAAGAAAATAGGTTTGGGAGCATAAGCGAGAAAGCGGACGATGAGGGTGGAAAAGAGGTGGGGAATGAGGGAGAGACGCAAAAAAGAAAACCTCAGGGGCACTAGCAGGTGGACATCTGCGAGGATAAAAGCTGGGGAGCTCAAAGAGGAAGTCTTGTCAGATT
>Ga0179593_1520856_pt1 | contig 22660 bp, 17 predicted proteins | sample CZODoug2_1_08_16_FD_185931 | JGI IMG/M metagenome (GOLD analysis project Ga0179593, IMG submission 185931) | Vadose zone soil fungal communities from Angelo Coast Range Reserve, California, USA - CZODoug2_1_08_16fungal (PacBio error correction) | ecosystem: Environmental > Terrestrial > Soil >...
CAAAAAAGGTGACTAGACGCCTTCCGGGTGAGACTCGACCAGCAGGGGTAGTCCGGGCTAGAGGGTGCACAACTCTCATCTACATGCCGAAGCGTATAGGTGAGGCGTGTATCGTGAGGGAGGAGGGCGCGGATACAATGCCCTTTATTTCTATTGGCGCATCATTCGGACTTCAGGGGAAATCAATCTCTTGTTCCCCGGTCGAACAGAGATCAAGGGCCTAGACCAGTGCACCTTCCGATGGGCTGTTTACCATCTTCCCGGGGTCTGACGATCGTGAAGGGGGGGAGTTCGCCACGACTTCGACGAGGGGAGCTCTCAAGCAACCGTGGCCAGAAGAAACGAGGTGAGGCGATGTTCGAGCGGGCCAGGATGTGGGGCCGGGCCTGGAGCCTTGCTATCCGAGGAAGAAGGCGGCTGTCACCTTGACAAGCGGGTAAAAATAGGAGAGTGAGAGGACACAGCACGAAGCGTCCGTTCGACCGCAGAACAGCAGAGGCACGAGGAAGGGGTGCACTTCATCAGAGATGACCGGGTCTCCGAAGGGGGAGGGAAGCCTTCTACAGGGGGGAGCTCCACGAGTAGTCTCGTCTTAAGAGACCGACTCTCAACATAAAAAAACCGTGTGTATGTGTAAAAGAAAGAGGGAAGAGGGTCATGATACTCGAGGCAGGACTTAGGAAGGGGGGATCAATCGTACCAAAATGTCGCTATGCCGGAAGGTCATCCTATGACGAACGGCATAAATGGATGCGGATGGTCTGAGAAGAAAGATAACCTTTCTCTTTGGTAAGGGATAAAGTTAGAAGACGAAAATCCGAAAAAGGACCCATTGGCAGCGAAGGTCCGCTGAGGTAGTCTAGATCTTTTCCCCGAGCGTAGAGAACCAAGGGTAAGATGTCTTTGTAGGGGTTCACACTTCAAAAAAGAAGATTCTCAAGGCCAGGGCTAAGGGAGACTATGAACTTCACAAAGCTTTCTTCTCACCTAACATCCGGATCTGTAAAATGACAACTATCTTGAGCGCTCCGGGCGCGAGAACAATAGAACGGGCGGCAAGCAAATAAAGCTCACGCCCTGCGGGGCGTGGAGAAATGGACTGCAGGCTCATCACGCAACAGTGTCAAGCTCCTGAGGAAAACGTATCAGCAGGGTCGAAAGGGCCGTCAATGACGGAGGCGACAGCGTCTTTATTAGGTTCTATAATTAACGGGGCGTAACGTTCAAGCCCCGTTGCGCAAAAAAGAGCAGACGCGCGGGAGCAGTCTCAGGCGATGCAAGCCATAAGAGATCAGCAATCAACGTAGGATCCTTTATCGCTCGGGTTCAAAGATGAAGCCGAGGGAAAAAAAATACAACAGCACGAGATAGTAGGATCTTTAGACGAGAAGGGGAGGCAGACAGAATAGGGTCGTATTGGGAGGGGGGGTTTGCGTCGAGGATGGGTCAAGATAAGTGAAGACGAAGAATCTGGGCGGCGACCAGTTGTAGTCGATCCTTGACAGTTGAAAGGCAGAGTCGTATCGTCAACGCAGGAGCATTGTGCGGGTTGACAGATAGGGAAAAGTGCCGGGCTCGATACACAGAGCGAAACGCACCGGGCTACTATAATCCCTAGGGAATTTTCCGCGCCCACTCGGTTCCGTATACAGCTGAGTTACGTGAAAGAAGACATTTTGCTTCCTGACTCTCTATCGCCCGGGAAAGTAGTAGGAGGTGACGCAGAATGAAATGGTAACAAGGGAGAATAGCGCCGATGTAGAGCGCGGTCTTTGGCCAAAGGGTAACAAAAGCATTTCCGTTAAGCTTTGCATGCTGAAGACAAACGGCGGGACGACGGGTCCGGATCATATCTTTCAAGCACATGCTCGGCGTAGGGGAAAACGCGCATATGGGAGCAACGAAGAACTCGAACGGCATGCTTGAATCTTCGATGGTCGGGGAAGAGACCGCCATCTGATCGGAGGATCACGCTCGACCATCCGCCCACAAGATGGTATCTGGAGAAGGGAATGACCTCAGATCCACGCTAGAGGAACGCGTCTCCGTCCAGTTGAGTGGACCGGCATGGGTCGCGGCACATAGAGACTGTGAAGGGAAGCGTCTCCATTATATTCTGTGACGGAATGATAGCCCTGGGCAGGAGGTTGTGAGATCATAGGGGCGAGAGAAGGGCGATCAAACGAAATGCAGCGGCAGGGGAAATATCAGCAAGAATGTGGCTGCTCGCTCCGGTCTCAAATAGGCGACTGTCAGCGCGGATATGGGAATACACTGGCCGGAGAATCGTCACAGGGTAACGCCTTACGGACTCTAATCCGCGAGGTGGAACGTCGGTGCAGAGACAGCGGAGGTGTGGTCCTGGGTAGGCGCCGCGTATTTTTGGGTCCGTTCCATGTCAGGGGAAAGAAAGAGGGAGGGAAAAACACGTGTCGGCAAACATACAAAAGGCAAAGAAAATAAGATGCACGAACTCGAGTTAAGTTGCCGCCGGGACCATTAGGGAGGGAGAGGCCGTCGCAACAAGCGAGCAAGGCTATGAAAAAATCAAGACATAACAAGCCGGGGCAGAAAAGGCCCCACCGAGCTAAGGAAGAGCCAGCATATTTGCATCGAAAGTAGGTCCCATGGCGTCACCAGAGTCCGGCGTACTAAGGGATAGCAAGTCGCGACCTAGCCGCGCAGTACAGGCAGGGACGTTAGGAGGACGGAAGTTCGAGAACGTTTAGCTGCGAACTCTAGAGCTGTCTCCGAACGAGCATGGCTCGAAAACCGAGGTTGCCGCTCTTTGGGCCAATACGGAGCTTTAGATAGGAGGAAGGCCGCAGCCGCGAAGCCTCTTCCATACCCACACGAAGAATGCGCGCGTGAAAAGACCGCGGAGACGACGCCCAGAAAACCCGCCTAAAAGGACAGAAGGGCGGGCGCAAAAATGGTGGTCTCTGGGCGTCATGATGTAGATGCCGTGAGGCACTCCACCTATCTGAGCCGCTCCACATACATAAAGGGGAGAAGACCGAGTGTCTAACGTCCTTCTTTATGTCTAGAACCGTGGAACACCATATGGGTAAGGAGTGGGGGGTGGCTTCGAGAGGGTGTGGGGGCATCAAAAGGGGGAAGGGAGGTGTGGAATAGCCATAATGAGAAAATCCTTCTCTACCCTTCGCCGGTACCTGGCCGCACTCAGATAGGCGGGCACTCGTCACTGACGACAACACCGGAAAGAGAAATTAAAACGTCGCGATTCTAACCATCTCTCGTGGCAAAAAAGAACAGAATTTATCGTGCGAGAACGATCCCGCCTACAGGTCTTCGCCGGGGGGCGCAGGAGCACGGGCTGCGTGGAGGGGCGTCCTCTACCGTGGCCATTCATCTTCCGAAAAATACAGGGTAAAAAAGAGTGAATACCGCGAAAAGATGGCAGTTTTGGGTTGCCACAGGAACGAACGATGACAAAGAAGGGGAGGGTCCACCTCGTTCGTCGCGAAGATTGTGCCGATGCCTCTTCCGCAAGAAAAGTCAGCAGACAAAAGAACTAATTTCGGGTAGAAACAGCCGTGGGTACAGGCGATCTTCCGGAGAAACCTAACTCAGAAACATAGGGTCCATGGAAGAGGAAGGTCCAAGAAATACGCGGAAGCAAAGGTTCTTACTTGCACCGGGGTATCAGACGAAATGGTCAAGCAACCACGAGACGACCGGGGGCAGATCCTCAAAGGCAAGATGCTGCTACCTAGCATAACGGAAAATGAGACAGAGGGCAACTGAGGCAGAGGTCATATTGAGGCCACCGGGGGGCGGAAGGGTTCCGCATAGTTGTCAGATAGGAGGGAAGGGGGAGCCTGTGGCGGGTAGGAAATAGCGGCGGTGAGGAAAGCAACGAAAGGGTGAGGAAATGAGAGAGATCACCGCTCTGTCAGGGAGCCATCGTCATCGCGAGGCCGGAGGGGGGTGTGTCGTATCTGACGCAACAAGGAAAGGTAAGGGGCTCTAGGAGGCACAAAGCATGACGGTAGATCCAGGAAAGGGGAAGCGGGAAGGCCTTCTATAATAAGTGGACGGAAAGAGAGACGTGGGCGGGCTGTGCGCGTTCGATGAGGAAATCGAGGCCTCGCTCGTCCGGAGGTGCTAAAAAAGGAGGAAAGGTCTGGGAGAAAAAGAGATCGCCGTATCTTCTACCAGACACGTCGCGCCATAGGAGGGTACAGGGGGGGGGAATCTTGCCGGAAGTCGTCTCGTGACGAGGAAATGTTCGGTTCTTCCGTGATCGTTCATAAGGGAGCCTGAGGCACCCGAAAAACTATAAGCAGACGGGTAACACTGACGAAATCACGTCTAACAGTCTCCGGACCACGGTTGAGATCGGAGACGCTAGAGGATATACCCACGACAGAGAAAAAGTTGATGAAGGGAAAGCGAAGCGAAAGCCGTGGACGCCTGGCAACCCTCTCTTAGCGTACGGGCGGGAGAAGGGGTCCGAAGGCGGGCGCGTTTCTTCAGGGTCACCGTCATTTTTTAGCTCGTATGGAATGCAAAATAACAGTGATAGAAAGAGGGAAGGGAAAGGCACAGTCTTGCGATAATCGGCAACGAAATCAAAGTTTGAATTCGCGGACCATTTCACCCGTACTCCTGAGGAAAGGGACATGACGAACGTTGGGTTCTCGACGATTGTGTTTGTTCGGGGGGGAATAGGAGTGGAAAAGTCTACAAAACTCTGGTCGGAAGTCTACTCATGAACTACACAAAACCCAGGGACCTGGTGAAGGGGGAAGGGAGGGAGAAGACACAACTATCGCTCGGAGGAATAAGTTCGGTGGGGGGGAAGAATCGAAACTGCGACTCGGATCGATGGAGATACATAATGCAGCGACTCCAACAAACTCGGAGCGCGAAAAGAGTGGGTGGGGAAGAACTTCTACAAGCCTACAATTGCCTCCATTAAACACTGTGCACCGTGGACCATGGTATGGACGGCAGGTACCGTCGGGTCATACCGTCTAGGCAGGGAAAAAACGTCACGCATGACGTATGTTGGTGTTCTCGAGCGAGACGGCGACACCCAATCTTCAATGCGAAGAGCGAGGGTACCGAAGACGGACGCGGGGAGAGCGCGGACGGTAGCTGCGGGAGCAAATAGCTAGACGTGCACTTCTCTTAGGCGCAACAATCTCAACCTCCTAAGAGCAAAAGTAGAGGGGCGGACGGATGCTCGGGGAAAAAGAGGAAGATGGAAAAACTTCGGCCTATGGGGAACCCGACAGGGACGGAGTACTAATTAAAAAGGCGCCGCCAACACGATCTCTAGCAGTCCAACCTCGCGATTACGAGGACACCCAAAAAGACATACGCCAAACTTCCGGGGATAGGGGAATAACGTCTCTCGACATCCTGGACCCAGGACAAAGGGGGAAGAGTAGTGCAACGGGAAACATACGAGGAGCACCTTCACACAAACTACGGTATATGACACAGAACATGCGCGCCTGTACTAGGCGCAGATGAAAACAGTGACTGTTCCAGAAAGAAGGCGAGAGGGAAGGTGCCGGGAAGTGGATTGCCTGCAGTGCTTTAGGTCCAATACAATCGATGGCGCGGGGGATGTACGGTGCATAAACGGGGTCCTCGATATTTCGGGGCGGGGCTCGTTTGCACCGGCTCCGCAACGTCTCGCTAAGGAGTATCTATCTTTGGCTCCAAAGAGCGGAGGAGGGAAAAAAAAGCGGCTGTGACAGGTCTGACACAATATCTTATGTCTGGAAAGCCTTCGGCGCGCCGTAATGTCGCAAAACAAGAAAGCTGGAAGGCCTGACATAGGGAAAAATCGGTCGCTATGGCCAGAACGCATGTAGAGAGCGGGCTGGCTAAGAGAGGGCGAGCGGAGTCACTGTTACGCACCAACTCGGTATCGATCCGCACAGAACGCGGCACGGACGCTGTAGGAATAGTCTGTACGAGAGAACAGAGGTAAAGGAAGCCCTCTTCAAAACAACACTGGAACGGTCGAAGTCGGGCTGAGAACAGGTTCCTCATGCAGAAGGAAGACCGTCCAAAGCAGTGCAACTGCATCAGTCGAGCGGGGAAGCTCAACAAGGTAGAACGATCATCAACGGTCAATGACTACCCCAGGTGGACCGACCGCGCCGCATAAGAACGATGTCGGACATGCGACGACCTAGTGCGTCCAGGTATATGTCGCGTAAGTTTCCCTCCGCTAAAGCACAGAAATGGCAAAAAAAAAAAAAAAACCTTCTTTACGTAGGGGGGTTACCCCGGCGCGCCGAAAACCAGGGCGGGTGGGGGGTCTCTCTTTGCTCGGGGGGGGGGGGGGGGGAAGAAAAAGGGGGAAAGGGTGAGAGAGAGGAACTACCTGATAAACATGAATCCAGTGAAAGGGCTCCCTCGAGTCTGGGGCGCGTAATGCGCCTGTTCTTGTCTTTTATCTGGTGAAAACCGGGAGGAGATCGATGACTTAGGGGGATAAATCTGTCCACTGGGGACGAATCGAACGGCGACGACAGTGGGAAAAGGGAAGTTCCCCCTGTGACTATCGTCTCGTTGGGCCACGACTTAAAAGAGAAAATACCTGCTCGATCGAGCGGTCTTGTCGATAGTGTACTCGGCGTGAACTTCCTTTCTCGAACTTAAGAAGACGACTTCCTAGAGGAAAGGCGGGCAATCTCATGTGGGACACTATCGTTTAGAAGAGAGACTCGGGAAGAGAAAGGGAGTCATCTCAAGGGTCTCGCTAGTCGCGCGTAAACCGATCATCTCTCTCACAAAAAAACGGCAAAGAGAGATATAGGCGGTGGAAGAAAAACTCGCGTAAGTTCCTCTCTTCTCCGAGAAAGGAGACAGGGCGGGCTGCTGATTTTCTGACTGATTGCACATGGAGATCACCTTGAAGGTTGGGAAGTCGACGGTGAAAGGAGGGGATCACTTCAAAAGCCCAGTTAAGGAGAAAAAGAGACTATGAGATGCACTTCGGATATCCTGACACGAGTCGTCGTGGGAGAACGGAATCTTTCAGAAAGGGGGCATCGAGAAAAGGGAAAGTCGATTCGGGGTCTCGACACAGGGCTGAAGGAAACGCCGATATAATCCCGGGACGGCCTCAAACTCACAGCAAGCACGCCCCAGGATGCTTACTCTCAGCACCAGACTTCCAAGAGAAGCCGGTTCGCCTCTTATATGTAGTCTCCGTTCAGGAAGAGGTTCCGAGCACCGCGCGGGGAGAAACGTTCCATCCGGAAAATGTATATTTAAATGGGTCCGATTAGACGCACTCGGAGCAACGGTCGTCGTCGATGGCGCCAAAGAGGATCCGCGTCGTATAGGGGGGGACGTTCTTTGACTTAGCCGAGGTAAAGGGGGGAGTACAGAAAGGGAAGGTGCATGTATGGGGCAGCTGCTCAGCTCCACAATCAGAGTGGAGGAAAGAGGGCCGCTTGAGAAAAGGGTCTTTCTCCATCGGAAGAGGGGGGGGGACGTCAAAAGTGAGCCAAAAACAAAAAGCGGTAAAGGCAAAAGGCGCCGGGGAGCGTTCTTGCCAATCGAGAGAGGAGCTCACTGGACAACTGTCGCGGCCCGAAAAGAGGGAGAAAGAAGGGGGTTCCGCTCGTTGGGATCAGAAGACTCCACTGTTGCCGGAGCCGGAGTTTGGGAGAGGAAGTGCGCTACAATCGCCACTAGGTATCTGAGGCAAAGGAAAACTTCGCGCGAAAAAGGTCTTGGCCATAAAACGATGTTCTGTGGTCATATAATGCGTCAGCAAGGCGAGGATCGTTTCCCGTGCAGAGGGAGAAGCAGGTGGTCAGGGAGATCAAAGCTCGACGGCCGAAGCGTAAGAAAATCGTACTCCGCGGGGGATGATCAAGCTTGTTCTGAAAACGTGCGCGAGCCGCCATGTCGAAAAACGTTGCACTCAAAACAAGAAATCCGACTAAGAAAGTTTCGCTCCATATGCGGGCGATAGAGCAAAGAGCATTCCCGCATCTCAAAGAGGGCCCGCTCTACGGAAGGCCGTCTCGTCAAGAAAACGTCGTAAAGAAGAGCGACCCCGCCGGGACGCAGAGCCCACCCTGTAACGCGAGGAAAGGGCGTTAGAAGGGGAACTTTGTCTTCTCCGGAGAAATGCACGAAAAACGAGTCGACGGACTTCGCTTCGAGTGCTACACAACTACTTAGCCGGAGAGGGGGGGAAAGCCACCTCCTTCCCGAGAAAAGCAGGCTTCATTAGGTAGAAAACGCCGTGGGCCCGACCCAGGGGGATCCGAAACGAAAAAGGAGAACCGTGGGTGATGAAGGGACCTCTTGGAACCAGGCTACCGGGAAGGAAAGATGCGCGCCAGATCCAGTCGAAGGAAGTGATAGGTTCACGCCACAGGCACAAAAGAGAAGCCAGAAAAAGCTCAGATCTCCATAACTCTAACATCTTAGGAAAAAGATGGCTCCGGAGGAGGAAAAAAAATGGTAGATTCTCCATAAGAAATGGAGGAGCTCTTCCTAGACCAGTTATAATACACGCAAGAGCTGAGGGAGGGTTTCACTTCTCACTATTACGAGAAAAGACCACCTAGTGCGGAAGATGAAAGGGATCAAGAAATTGGTCTAAAAAGTATGAGGTTTTCCTTGAAGACAGCTATCTGAAGAAAAAGGGTTCTCACCCTTGAGGAGATATACCTCCTTGCCCGGAAAAGGGAAGCACTAAAAGGAAAAAACCTGCATATCTAGCGAACGGGCTCAAGCGCCTTCCCGATCTAGTAGGGAACGTAAAACAACGCGAGTGAATATTATAGAAAGTTGTTGTCATATACGCTTCACGTCTATCAAGGAAAACGGAAGGGGGGGAAGAAGAAAACACACGTATGAGTAGGAAAATAAGAAGAAGCTGCGTGTCCCGAAAGACTCGACTCAGCAAGGGGAGTAGCTGACCAAAATGACGATAGACTCTACTATTCCACTCGAGGAAGAATCTTTAAAGAAGAAAAAAAGTTCGCCTCAGATCCTGCAAAGACTGCTTGCTCGTCGTGCTCCTGCAGCGCAAAAGGCACCGGCCTGTCTTTAGAGTCATTCACCGTGCTGAGAAAAGGGAAGGTAGCCGTTATAAGAAAAAGACGTTGGCGCCATTTCTTGCGACTAGGAATCCCTCCTCTCCTAGGAAGAAGAAGGTGGGACTGGGGAGAAAATCGTCATCTTCGCGTGCACGAAAAACGGAAGAAGGGAAACACCAACAGGCTCAAAGACGATGTAGGAAATGAAGGGAAGGAGCCAAGGGTGGGTTATCCGAAGGAGAGAGGTGAGAGCGCGCCGGCAGAGGTAAAAAAGGATGGTGAAGTGAGGAACTCGATGAGAGGGGAAAGGTGACCCGATTGGCGTATAATTCTATGGGACGAAGAGACGCCTCCCTTTTATAGACCCACTCTACCGGGGAACGGCACAGGCCGGGAAAAAAAGGTGACCATAGCAATATTTCGCGTTCTGGCTTCTGAGATTCTCGCCGGCGCGGGGAAAACCGGCCTGTTTCTGAGCAAACCTGGACCCTCATCACTTAAAAAGAAGGGAATTCTGGGGAAAAAAGGGGGGAAAAAGACAACGATCCGTCTGGATAGTCTCGAAAGGAAAGTCCTTACGTCCCTCTGCATAAACCACGGTTCTCTATGGGGAGACTCATCCTCTGTGGGAAAAGAGTTCAGACCCGGAAGAAGAGAACTCCTGGGACAAAACGTGGAAGAGGTTTGAGGGGAAAAAAACCTTCTTTCTCGTGAGGATCGAAGCAAGAGGAGGGGGGCTCGGCATCCCGTCGAGCGTCCTTCTTATCCGCACAGTTCGGGGGAGAGGGAAAAACCGTCGACCGAAGAACCTTCCTTGTAAGGAGAGGGAGATGCGTAAAAGAGGGGGCTCTGCTTTACCGTGTCGCCTTCTCTCGAGCGAAGAGAACGGCCCATCGGCATCGGCAGGAAGGGGCTACTGCGGAAGGATCGGTTCTGTCGCCCCTCCTCCTTTGCGCGGAAAAAACGGGAGGAGAGGCGGAGAGGTTGCTCTTCAGTTGGGAACGTGTCGAAAATGAGAAGGGGGGCGGAAGTACTCACGGACCGTCAAGACAGCTTGATCATCCACCTAAGGGACAAAAAAAAAAGTAATCTTGGCGGAGGGTAACGCAAAGACCTGCTCTATGCAAACGCTGCACGGGAACTTCGAGGAAAAAGAATAAATTGCCTAAAGGGAAAACTAGCCCTTTTTAAGGAAGAGGGGTCCAATTAGAGAGTTCTCGAGCGAGGGTGGAAGTAAGTGTCTTCGTGAAAACCCTCGAAGATTGGTAGACACCGGATGGCGGGGGCATTCCCGAAACTGAAGACCGAAAGAAAAAGCATGGGGGAGGGTTTCTGAAAAAACTAGTTCGGCCCCACGCCGAGGGGAGGAACGATCTGATCCTCGGAAGAAGGGGGGGTACCGGGCCTGTGGGAACGTTATTCCTTACAAAAGAGGATCAGAGTGGGGAAAAATAACGGGCAATTGCTACTCACCGGTATCACTTGCCGCACTAAAAATCGAGACCGCCGAAAGATCACTACCGGAAGGAAGACTCCAGGGCGGTCCCTAGTCAAGTCAACGAACGGGAGAATTTCCGTTTAGTCTCTAAGCATGCAATACTGCAAAATCACCTTCTCCTTGAAAAGATACTATCGAAAAAAGGGGGGAGGCCGTGAGAAGAAGACCCTGGAGGACCGGTCCATCTACGACGCGATCCTCTACAATGGCGTCATAGGGAGGGGTTGTGGAAGTGAAACCGCGAAACAGCCCATGAAAAACAGATACGAAAGCTTATTTCCCTTCAGAGGCACGCGCGGGGGGAGGGAAAATGTGACTACCGACTAGTAACAATCCTAGGGAACGTCCGTCTCCGGGCCTTTCTCCTCTGCTGCAAGCGTCAGCATACTAAAAAAAAAAAGGAGGGCTCTTGGAGTGGGATGCAGGTCCCTGATGAGAGAGGGGGGCGCCTCGGGTTCTCCATCCAGAGAAAAAAGAGGGTTTGAACAGCGATTCTACCTGAAGGGGTGGGTCTCCTAGTTCCAATTAAGCCGGTCCCAGGGAAAAATCCTCTTTCCTCTTCTACTGGAAAAGGGGCTACTACCGGTACATCTCATCGGGGATTCTGCAAGACGGAGTTACGAAGAAAAAAGAAAAAATCCGTTCTCGAACGTCACAACTTCGGAATTTCAACTCAAGGGCCCTTAGGAACAGGTATACCATCCCAAAGGGGCGTCTCGGGGACAAGAAAGAAAAAACAAACCCTCCCCGGGCGCGAGCTTCTCTAGAAGAAAATCTAAAGGGAAGCTTAAAGACGGAGGAGATCTCATAACACAACAACTTATATGAGTAAAATATAGGGGGGCGTTGTTACTGTGGAGAAGTATACTTCGAAAAAGAGAGAATCTCCTCTCTTAGTAGTCGACTAGGACGACGCCCCCGACTTTTGGAGGGATGACCTGAGATTGAGAATTTCGTTAATTCTACGCGAAGAAGTTAATTCATGACGAGACGCCGCAGGGCCTTCTACACTATCTATTATCTTCCGTAGTAGCCTACCTCGTAAGAGAACTCTACGATCGGAAAAGAGGAACAGGGGGAAGGGTCTTCGCTTCTTTGAAACCTTGGCCATCGGTATTCTACGTACGAGGGGAATCTAATCAAGGACACTCTCTCATCCACGCAGGGGAGAGGATAAAAAAAAAAGGAAAAGACTGCATCGGCCTGCGGGCAGTCTGTATGCAGGAAAGTAGTCAACGATGTTACCGAAGCTTGAAACTGAGTCCTAATCATCTACTGAAATATGTGCTCTTTTGGCCATGAAAATAGTAGACGTGAAAACCCTGTCTTATTCGAGAAAGGTCTTCGAGGAAAAAAGGAATAGTAGATGGCGCTTGTAGGGTTCGATTGACCGTGTCCGGTGATCGGAGGTGCAGGACCGAAAGGCGGTTCATAGGGGATCACCGAGGGTCCTCTTTAAGAAAAGGCCCGCCTGGCGTCGCGGAGACCCGGGTCGGAAAGGCTTCTATATCGTACAAAAAGGGAACATTGAGAAGGCCGGTCTGCGTGCAGTTAAGCAAGTTCTGCCATCGGGAACATGTCAGGAAAAGGGCGCATTCTGGAAAGGACCCTATCATAGAAGGTCAGCCGCTCGGCGGAACTCTTTTGGGGAGAAGAACTCGCACTGTTGGGTAGTCAGGCAAGGAAAGGACGCCCCACCGCAATCTCGAGGGTTTCGCGGACAAGACAGGGGGGGCTAGGGTGGGGGAGAATACACTGTCAAGGAAGGCCTTAAGTTGGAGAAAAAGGCGGAAATGCTTAACATTTTATGGGCTGTGGATCTCGTCGGGAAGGATCTTTTTCAAAAGGGCATCGCGGCCTGAGCAATGAATTTTCGAGGAAAGCGCAGACAGAGAAGGCCCGAGAAGCAGAAATGCGTGTCCTCTTATCCGCGAGGTTTATTATCAAAAAAGTTTTACGGTAAGGAGGTCCTCCCATTTCTTCGAAAAAAGAAACTTAAGACCGAGGAGGGGGGGGGAGAGAACTCCTCACGTTCGAGACACGGAGGGCCGGTCGATATAGCAGAGTAAACGCATCTCGAAGGAATCTCATCGAGCGCCCGCGAAACCAGGCCTAGCGAGCCCTGAAAAACTTCGTAAATCAGAAGGAAAGCCGGGAAAAAAAAGAAGGGAAAAGGGGGGGAACGTACAGCATTCTTTTTCTCTATCTTTCGACGGTAAGATGATGTTGCGGATCCAGTAAAAGGGATTCCTATTCGCAAAGAGGGGGGTCTCACAAAAAAACACAGGGAAAGTGAGCCTACCTCCACCCGTAAGAGGGTTTTCCAGAGTTTCATTAGGTAGAGCGGGGAAAATGGGGGAAAAGGGGAAAAACTGAGGAGAAAAATCTATAACCGTTTTATTAGCTACCAGTCGAGAATGGGAAAACAGGAATCGTTGGGTATGCGCGCAAGCAATCCGCGCCGTACCGGGGAAATAGGTTCAACCTCAGCAACACCTCCAAAAAATGAACAGGCCGAAATAGAGGGAAGAAAAAGAGGGGATCGTTCTCAGTGTCCATGCGCCGATGCTTTTGAACGTCGGTGTTAAGGGTACCTTGGGGAGAAAAAACGTTGAGACGTAAGTACCTCCGAGCAGGGGGCAGGGTTGGAAAGACGACTATTACTATAAAGACCAAAAAAAAGAAGGAAGCGATCGAGGCGGAGGAATTCCGTTCGTGCAGAAATGGCGAAGGGAATGTATTTTCGAAGAGGGATCTTCTCCAAGGCAAGGAAGATTACAGAAGGGAAGAGAGGGGCGCTGCCAAAAAAGAACAAACCCCTCGAAAAAAAGCGATCCTGAGTGGAGGGTATCGCCTAGATTCTTAGAGCGTCCCCCTCTGTGGCATTATAGCCTCAGTCTCTGCTCTGAAGAGGCCATAAGAAGTAAGAGGAAGGGAGATCGCGGGGAGGAGTGGATTCTCTCTCAACCACAACAGAAGAGAGAAGAATCACCGGGGGGGAAAGGCTTTTCCCGCCAAAGACGTGAATCGTCTACGTGCCAGTGCTTATCTGACCACAGGCACGCCGAAGCGACGAAAGGGGGCACTCTCTTTTCAAGGAAGTAAGAAGATCGGGGGAGGAAGGAGGCCCGTTCCGAATCAGGATCGCTATTTTGGCTTGGGGGGGAGGGAGGGGGATACAGGGAGCCCGTCCCGGCTTTCTCTTGGAAGGCTGGCAAAGGAGGGAAGATCTCCTTACTTCATAGGGACCACGACATCGTCCCTGAAAAAAGTTAGTGCTTACGAAAAGATTCTCGAAGGCGACTCACAGGGGGGAAGGGATTCCCCCGTAGAAGTTCATCTTAGCGTGACCACCAACCAAAAACAAAACGCTTGAAGATACCAGGACTCTTCATAGCTCCGCCACTCTTCTCTGCAGGCTACCAAAAGCGTGTCATCCTCCCGCAGAAAAGTGACAATGAGAAGTTCCTGGGAACGGAAGGGGAAAGAGGCTGCGCTTTTCCTTAGGGGTTTTTACCGGTTTGCCTTGAAAAAACGGGTACAGGCGCCGGAGGGAGCATCCTGCAACCTAGAAAAAAAGATTCCAGGAAGAGGATGCCGGACGTCCTCGTATCCCCCACTTTTCTGAGGAGGTTCGGAAGAGAAGGACCACTGCGTTGCCGACCGTCTACCGGGGAAAACCCGGAAGGGACGGCACCGATGCGACGTGTGGGTGATCACTCGAATCGAGGAGGAGATAGGCATCCCGTTCGGAGAAAAAGTCGGATCCTCACATTGAGGTATAGTCGACAGGGGGGAAAAGAGAAGGGGACGTTTACCTGGCGGGGGGGACTCACGGCGTCCCACGGCGTCTGCAGAGAAGTACGAAGTACGATACGCCGTCTCTTCAAGGGGGGGAGAGCCATTCGGAGCTCGGAGGGGAGATCGAGCGAGTGCTATCTGCGGTGAGGTGCACTAGATCGAAAAGCGCTCAAACCGGAGGAATTTCAGGGGGAGCAAGTGGGCGCCAAGAGGCGATGGCAAGACTTGCTGAGTAACTAAAAAGTAAGAAACCTGCCCGGGGGGAAGAATCGAGGAAGACAACGCACGTGACGCAGCTGCCGTCGACGAGGTTGATCGTCGAAGATCAAAAAAAGCCGATCCTGCAACTCGCTGCACTGTATACCTCCTCCTAAGGGAGACCGACGAGTAGGACACATAACGGCCGGCGGCAGTGACAAGACGGTCCACTGCAAAAAAATGGAAGGAGCTCGTTGGATGCAGGGAGGAAAAGATACCACCATTCCTGTGTGTCGAAAGCACTCCTAAAGAGGGCGGGTGATAAGAAGCCCTACCGTCAAGGAGGAAAGGTGCTTCCGTTGCGAAAAGGGCACCTACTAGCCTGAAAATCTATCCGGTCTGGAGAGCGTTGGGGGGGGGGGGGTTTCCATCAAAGTCCTGAGAGGGCGTTGACTCGCGAGGGCCAGAACTTTAAGAAGCGAAGGAGACCAAAAAACTTTACTCATGGTCCTAAAATGCCTTCCCTTTAAAAGAACCCGGATTTGGCAACGCCAGTCTGTCCCTCTCAGCAGGGGGAGATTACGTGTAGCGAGGAAAATACTGCAACCTCACCTTCTAAGGGCGAACTACGACGAAGGGCTCAGTTCCGAAAACCCTGGAAAGCGCCCTCTACGGACGCAAAAATTTGCTTCCATAGAATTGATGATAAGGGGAGGGACACTTACTCGGACCATTACGCACAGGCCAAAACATCTACGAGCTGCGCTGGACAGCATCTGAAAGGGAAAAGAGCGCTTTTTCTCTAAAGAGGGGAAACTAAAGGAAAAGAAGGTCCTATGCTCGCCTGAAGGGTCCGAGAGTTTTCCTTGCTCGGAGATGCGTCTTCAGAAGAAAAGAAAAAGTTTCTGGGAGGGAGCTGGAGGGAAAAGGGAGGTAGGAATCTCTCATCTTACTAGCATCAAGAAGGGCCACGTTGTACTCGGGAAAGAAAAGTTTGAGGGAGGGGGGGGACCCCTTCGCCGCATGACTATCCTGGTGAACTCCCACTAGAGACGAGGTAGGAGAAGTGGGCCAGTAAGGTATCGGCTTGTTCTATCTGCACTGGGTCCTCAAGTTTCTCCTTTCTGGGAGAGAAACGAAAAAGAGAATGAAGGGAAATGTGTGCCCTGCTTGAAAATCTAAGGTCAGACCATAAAAGAAGGGAGGTCGTGGAATCTTCTACCCGCCAGAGGAGCGTAAGAGAGGAGGGGATCTAATAAGTCTCAGTTCCACCTGCAGATCACAACATCCCTTAGTAATTAGGGAATCGGGGGGGGGGGCGCGACTAGAAGGAACGTCTAATATGAAGACTCGAACTACGAGGCAGGAAATCGCCTATTACAAACGGATCGTGCTCGGATGGTCTGAAAGGGCAGGAAGGAATCCAAAAAAAGTCTACGTTTGAATTGAAAAGAAGCAAGGAGGGAGAAAAAAGACCCCAGTGCCAGAGACGAAATCCGCTCGATTAAACGGTATCCGACCTCGTCTAATTGAAAACTACGAGAGTCAAGAGGTTAACTACAGGTCGCCACAGGGCTTCGCCGTCGATGAAAAGGGGGCACGATCGGGGACTGTCCGATTCTCGCGGAGGAAAGGGATTCCTCAGAAAAAAGCGCACGCCCGCCTTGAGGGGAGAGAGGACTCGCAGCACACAGAACGGAAGCGAAATTGCTCTCTTGTGAGGGCCGCAGGGAAAAAGAAGGGAAAAAGAGAAACGCGCGCCTGGGCGCGCTGCAGATGCCATCCGGAGCGAGGAGAATGTTCTAGGGGCTCCTAGTAGAGGGACGAGAACCCGGTCGGGGGGGGGGGAAGCGTAGAGGTCCGTATATATGGAGAGTCCCAGGGTCCTTTCTTATGAGGGGAAGAAGGGTCTACGGAAAGAAGTATTCATTTCTGTTGGAGGGGAGACGAGTCTCCAAGAAGAGGGGGGGGGCTTAAGCTAGAGGCCCCATTTCGGCGGGAAAAGACCGAAAGCTTCTTCTTTCGAAGGGAAGTTGAGGAAGTTGGAACTTTAAGGACGGAGGACGAAAGGGTAGAGCTTTCAGGAGAGAGGAAGCCATGGAAAAGGTAATTCTAAAAGGAGGCTTACCGAAGCACGATCATATCGGGGGGTCCCTCATCTTGCTTATTCCGCTGGTTATAAGGAAAAGAACTTTTGCCTTAAGTCAGCGTGGGGACCTCCATCTCTAGGGGTGAGCGACAATCGGAAGAGAGGGTATATGGAGCATGCAATCCACTCGCTCTAAAGAAGCGGAAGTGGGGAGGGGCAACATGCCTTAACAGGGCTGTTCTGTTGTCAAATAGTCGTGCAGGAAAGGATCTTGTTGAAGAGGGGACAGAGCGGAAGGAGAAGGGGTACTAGAGCTTGCGAGAGTCAACGCGTCTGAAAGAGGAAGAGTCCGTCGTGGGAGAAACTCTATGTGATGAAGAGGGGAAAGGGGGGGGCAAAAGGGGGGAGATGTCGTTCTCGCCTCAGCGAGGGCACAAATGAGCGCAAAGAAATCCCCTAAGAAGGGTGAGCGACAACGAAGGGCTATAGAAGTAAGAAAGCAGAGCAAGGGGAAACATCGCCCCTCTCGGCCAGCAGAATTGGAAAAGCCGATCCCTTTCCTCTGGAAGATCCTGCGACAAAAAAGAGCCCGCGCCGGTACCGCAGGGTTCTCGAGGCGGTCGACCTGTAGATCTTCGAACTGGGGGGAAAAAAGGGGGAGCCATGCTCGAAAGGGAAAAAATCTTTGCCACTCGCTTCTAGGAAAAGACGTATCCGGAGAGGGGTGCAAAACGACACCAAGTCCACGGACGGGTTGGTCCCCTGATTTCATGAGGTAGAAGTAAAGGGGAACAGGAAACCAAAAAGAACAACCCCTCGTGAACCAAGGAAGTACTTGCTTCTATAGGGAGAAGGGCATCAACCTACTGAGGGTTGACCTATTCGTCGCAAAAACGGACACCGTTACTCAGGGATTCCCTCCACTATCAAAAGAAAACGAGAGGGAGGAAGGGGGGAGACCAGAACTCAATATAGTTCGTTGTAACCGTCTTCGCCGGAGGAGGGGACGGGTAGACTTTTTAGAGGGAAAAGGTGTCTTCTGCGAATGAGACTTTAATAACGGGGACCCTAGACGTCATCTTGGCATTTGTTTTTTTGTGGAAAGAAACGGGATAGAAAAAAAAAAACGCCTCTATCGACGGCATTAAGAAAGAAAGGAAGGGCTCAAGAGGGGGGGGGGATGAAAGCGATCGGAGAAGGTGAGAGACCTTCAGGAATCCTTTCCTTCTCGTCTCTGAAAGAAGGAAGAAAGAGGAAAGCCTGCCACGCAGAAGGGGCAGGCACGGGCGCAGACTCCTAACCGATCTCTTAGCCGTCTTCCAAAAAGATAGGAGACACGGCGCGGAGAGAAGAAAGATCACTCTTCACTTTAGGAAAGGAGGGAAATCTTCGTAAGAGAGAACACACGTATTATTAAAAGGAGATATCACAACGTCTTGCCTCCCGCTGAACTCTCCCGTTACCTCTTATCTGAACAAAGACGCTCGGGGAAAGGCACGCCACTGTTCTCTAATATCGCTGGGAACGACGGCTACTATATCGGACTAGAGACCTTGCAGAAAAAATCATATCTTTCTTGAGGGTGCTACAACAGAGGCGCCGCGCCACCAAGTTCTCCGCTTCATCATGAAAGGAGATCGGGAAGAATCTCCGAAAGCGACAACATAGCCTTTCTTGCGCCGTGAGTGGATTAAATTCATCAGGAGGTCGCTCGGGCTAAAGGGTGGTCTGGTTCTTGAACCAAGATCGTATGGAACGTGTACAACCAACAAGCCAAGGAAAGGATCTGGGGAATGAAGGACGAGGAAAGGGCGGAAGGGAATCCTCCAAGTATCGGGCTGCGCCTACTAAAAGAGGAACTTTCTCAAAGGGGGAGACCGTTACAAAGAGATCATCTTCGAGTTTCGGGCACTTATGTTCTCTATATTCTCGTAGGGATGGGATGAGAGGTGGGAGTCCGGAAAGGATACGGTACAGGATCCTATGCGGGAAAAACGTATCCGTCTCTTTAAAAAAGAGAGTTAAGACCGGGAAAGAAGAGCAAACCACGGTTCTCTGGGGGTTTTCGTTTTCGGAAGGGGTCATCCGCTGGGGAAAAAGGCGTGACGACCGGTAGAAACTTAACTCAAGGAAAAGGCGTTGAGGAGAGGGGGGGGAGAACCCAGGCTTCTCGTCAAAAAACACGTTTTGGTTTATCACAGAGGAGGGGGGGGCCCCGAAATGCCCGTTCTGCATTCAGAGGAGGGAGGCGCACAGGGGAAAGGAACCGTCGACCGCCATAAGCCCTTCCGTGTAACGGGCGCGGCTCTGCTTCCAAGGGAGAATCATGATTTACGCCTGAATTCTATCACTTTTCTCTAAGAGAAAAAAGCGCTCTCATCGGGGATATATCTCAGATGCTGTGAATAAGGAAAAAATGCTCTAGATATCGCACGAGAAGGGGGAGAAAACCGTCAGATGGCTAGCGGGTAGGTGAGACATTCAGGGCACTCCAAAGCCACTAAAAAGGGGAGGAAAGATGGCAGGGGAAGGACCTGGAGGACACCTTCAGAACCGTCGGGAAAAGAAACCTCAGGGGGCGATTACACTCACGTGAATTTAAGGAAAGGGCTCCTCCGGACATCGACCATCAGCTCTATGTCACATATGGGACACGGGGGAAAAAGAAAAGAATAATTTCCCTACTATTAATCGGAAAAGGGGAATCATGGCCAAGAGGGATACTCTACTGATGAAGCGTTGGAATTGGGTACACTCATTTTCTCTTAAAAATCGTGTCAAGAGGGGAAGCACAGAACCCCTAGAGCGCCCCTAAAAAAATGCAAGACCTTCTCCGGCAATGGAGAGTTGGCTCCAAAAATAGAGCGCTTGCACGATCTGTATCCAGGTCCGCTCCGGGGGGAAAAGGAGGGAGGCCTGACATGCGTCCGATAGCTATTTCAGAAAAAGGGATAAGAAAAAATACCAGAAAAAAATTCCCTTGAGAAAGCACGTGCCTGGTCGGAGAATAAAGGCCTTTATGGAGCCCTACAAGGGGGGGTTGGGGGACTCCCTAGGATGTCCCTATTCCAGAAGGGCACCTGAGGGGGAAGGGATCTCTATAAGAAGAGCAACCTCAAAAAAAGTTGTTCCGAAAAACGCGATCTGACCTGAGAGAGAGAAAAAAGTACCGCGAAAAGACGACAGCATATCCAGCAAACGACCTGGCGTCCAGTCTACTACGACGGTGAGACCGGTTCGCAAAAACTTCTAAAAAAAGACTATATGCGAAGGGGAAAAACAGCCTCCGGCAACTGTGCACGACATCTTACGAAGGAAATGAATCAAGAAAAACCGGGCTCCTCTCGGCCGAAGGGCTGCGCGGGGAAAAAAACTAATGAGCAGGGGAGGCTCTGAGTCGTGTGATGCAGATGGGAGGAGAAGCATCGAAAGAAGGACGTAGAATCCAGATCGGGGGGAAAAGTTGGGACAATCTACGGTCGTACGACCGAGAAGAGGTCCAAAGAGGAGATACTATAGGGTAAAAGAACGAAAAAAAGACTTAAGAAGAAAAAGGTCGTTCTACGACTCGGTGCCAGAAGGAGAGCTGGTCAGAGAAGGAGGGTTTCCGCGTCGAAGGCCTTCCAGGGTCTCTAAACACAAGCGTCTACTGGTAAAACGGCCCGTTGATGAAAGAAAGGAATAATCGATAAGAACCGAAAACTAGGCGTGAGGAGGAGACTCGCCGTGCTCTGGCGAGCATCGTCAACGACTCTACTCGATTCGAAAAGAGGAGACTCTCTAAAAAAAAAGGAAAATATATGATATCAAGGAGGGCTCCAGAGGGGAACCTTCTCAAGATAATAACCGCGCGTCGGCGAGTGTCGCCTATTACGAAGGGGGAGATGGTACATGACCTGAGAAGAAAGTGCACTTTTAATTCGACTGTGGGAAAGGGGAAGGAATCAAGGGAAAGAACACAGTTCCGATACGAAACCTCTCGATGAGCACTTTCCCCCGGTGAGCCGACCGGGATTCTAAAGGGGGAAAAAAGGACTAGAGGACAGACACGAGAAGGGAACCTCTTCTGCCACGTGGAGCATTCTATTAGGAAAGAAGATCTTTATGAGGCGCGAAAGGGATACCCAGGGCGGATAGCTCTCCATCTCACGCCCCTTCTCTGGAAAGGAAAGAGGAATCACCGAAAAAGAGACGCGATCCCTTCCGGAAGGGGGAAAGGGGAGTCTACGTGAGGGAAAGGGGGGGGAAGACTCGCGGCAGGATTCAAGGGTGGTCTACCCAGGCAGCTCGTATACTGTGCGAAGTGGGGAGAAGAAGTAGCTGGCGAAAAAAAAGAAAATCGATTTACTCCTTTAGGGAGGGGAGGGTAGTAATGGCGTAAGGGGGAAGAGGGGGATCCTGTCGATCGTACTGTACTTACAAGAATTCTATTTTCGGGAGTATGTCAGGAAAATCTCACGAAATAGAATAAAAATGGGGGGAGATGGAAAGAAGAGGGAGGCGTGAAAACAGGGGTCTTCTCTTCTCGAAAGAGTATCGACGGTAGGAAGTAGGAAAAGGATCCCTGCCTTCTGGAGCAGTAGAGAGGTGGCAATCCGCGAGCGGAACGCATTTCATCCTCCCTTTGGAGGACAACAGTCTAGGAAAAAGAAAAGAGATACTTTCATGCCTCTCGAAGAAGGGCCCTAGAAATAATGGGGGGCACGGAGAGGTTGGAATGTTTTTCGTGACTACCAAATGAATCTGGAGTTCTCTACAATGAAAAGGGGATCGGGGAAAGGAAAGAGGCAATCCAGAGGGAGAGGAAAAGCTTAAGTGTACCTGGAAAGGGCTAATTTGGAGATCCCGGGAGGGGAGAAGGAAATAGGTTTCCCGTTCAGCGCGGCCTAGAAAAGGGGGGATGGGGAAAAAGAGGCTATATCAAAAAGGAGGAGACTGCCAAGAGCACGTAGTGTCCTCGTATAAAAAAGAGAGGTTGTATGAAAGGAGGAAAGTGGCGCCGGGGGACAACAGCCATTAGGAGACCATCGCTGTGGCTCACTGAAGCGCAAGGAAAAAGGAAGAGAAATCGAAGGGAAAAGAGGCGGCGATATAGCACCGAGCAAGGAAAAGACTCGCTCAGGAGAGGGAATCTAGTCTCCATCAGATTTGACAGAGGACTTAGGCCCCACTGCTCTTCCGTCTTAAAGCAAGAAGAAAAGGAGGAAGCACTAGCTAGAAAAGAAGGCTTTCTCTATTCGGTCGACAGGTGCGGAGAACGAGGGGAAGGGAGAAAGGCTCAAACGGGGGAGCATTCGATAGGCCAATCGCTTCGAGTAGAAAAAAAAAAAAAGAGCCGAGCGGGTGAAAGAAAAATTCACGTCCGTGTTTCCCAGGAAATATGTAAGGGAAAGGGAAGAAAAGCAAAGGAAACCGACATTATGAAAAAAGAGACCAAACTAACACCTCTAGAACCAGAGGAGGACGTAAGGAAAGGAGGAAGAAGGTCATCAATCTCCTTTAAGAAAGCGACATCATCGGAGCAGGGGGGGGTTTAAACTTCAAGAAAGAACACCAGTAAGCCATAACTCTCCAGAGAGCCTACTCGCCAGAAAGAGGAAATTTCCCGGCTTCTCCGAAACAGGGGAGAGGGGGGGTAGAGGCGACGGTAACAGGGAAAAAATCGCCTAAAGGGTTCCTGTAATTCCCTATAAGGAAGGGTTGGGGGAACCGATTACGATCCCGTTAAAATCGCCTCGAGAGGAAGTTAAAGAAATGGCGCAAAGTTCGGGGTTGGGGGCGATGAAGACGGCTAATAGGAGAAAGGAGACAGCCCTTGTGAAGAGGGGAAGGAGGAAAAGAAAGGCAGGAGAGGCCGGAACAAACCCAGCCGCCACCGCTATCCCTGAGGGAGAGACAAATACGCCTTCCGCTCTCGGAAAAGGAAAAAAAAGGTGTGAGTGCAGAGAAAGGGGGGGAAGGATCGATCTTCCTTGGGGGGAGGGAGAGACGGAAACCAGGGGGGCAAAGGCGGTGATAGAA
>Ga0179593_1447153_pt1 | contig 22657 bp, 34 predicted proteins | sample CZODoug2_1_08_16_FD_185931 | JGI IMG/M metagenome (GOLD analysis project Ga0179593, IMG submission 185931) | Vadose zone soil fungal communities from Angelo Coast Range Reserve, California, USA - CZODoug2_1_08_16fungal (PacBio error correction) | ecosystem: Environmental > Terrestrial > Soil >...
AAAAGGGGGAACCACACCCAAGGCGGACTCCCTGCGTCCCTCCGGAAAGTCGCTAGTCCAAACTGCAAAGATCTCTTGGGGTTGGCCGCAAAAACACTCCAACTTCCGTTGTTAATGAGAACACACGAAAGTCGAGTTTTGAAACGTGTGGCCCGAACAAAAGCGAGTGCACCAAGGGAAGGAAGACAGAAGGAAAACGAAAGCAAGGTGAGGACAGGGTAGCGAGATCTATCGACCAAGGAGGAGAATGGATATGTTCGAGGGTTTGCACCCGCGACCAGGGAAGTCAGTCAGGGAAGGGGGGAGGCGGGGGGGAAGGGGAAAAGAAAGAAGAACCGGTTCGGAACTACGCAATGATCCGGGGCGAGCAAACGAAGAGGAAAAGCCGGCCGCCGAAGAACGAACACTGTCCTGGTACCGGACAGGCAAATTAGCTCAGAAAACGGCAAGGTACCAAGAAAAGGAAAAAAAAAGTCAGAAGACAAAAAAAAGTACAAAAAAATGGGCAGCGATCGGGAAGAGGGGAACGGAATCGGATTGTGATGGTAACGTGCTAAGTCATAGAATAAAAGATGGACCAAGGGGACGAGGAGCTTGGAAGGGGAAGGGAAGAAAAAAAGCGCTGGCTGTCAGAAGAAACTGGTATAGCGGGAGGTTTATTAGCCTCCGGAAAGAAACAGAAAACAACTAACAAGCAGGTCGAGCGCAAGGCGATGAGGTGAGAGAGGTTGGGTCAAAAAGACAAGGAAAGAAAAAAAGAGGGAAAAAGGGGGGGGGGAACAAAAAGGAGGCAAGGCCACTTGCGGGTGGACGTTCCCAGAAACGAAGAAAAGTCTCTGGGGGTCAGGCAGGGATCGGAGAGGAATGACACCCGCCGAACAGTATCCGCACGAGGAGAGCATGCGGGGGGTCAGAAAGAAAGGGCAGAAAAAGGGGGGGGGAAAAAAGCACACAACGGGCAAAGGCGCAACTGGGCTTCGAGTCACGAACAGAGAAGAGGACTTGCCGAAACGGAAGAGGGGATGTGGCAGCCTTGTGGGGTAACGCAAATAGAGGAAGGAAAAGGCAAAGAAGTAGAACATTAGGCTCAAGAAAGAGGTTCCAAAAAAGGAGAGGGAAAACAAAAGACGAGTAGTATAGTCTGAGTGGCAAAACCCACACTCTGGTCAAAAAAAGAGTGTGGGGACCTCGGGCAACGGTCTTCCGCGAGAGAGGTTAGGAGCAGATCTAGGGAAAGGGGAGGGAAAACGGGGGAAAAATAACTGGTGGGGAGTAAGTCAATGCTTGGTTTTATTAAGGGGAAAAATGAGGCCCATCAAAATGACGCGGTGGGACTAGTAAACATCGCGCGCGAGCCAGGAGGGGAAGAAAGGACTGGGGGAAGAAAGGCTCACTTGGCGCCGCGAAAACGGGCCAGATTCTAAACTAACCGCGGGTCGATGCAGCCGAAGCGGGAAAAAGAAGGAAGACCAAGACTTGGAGCATAACTGCGCTGGGGAAGAGAAGCGAGATTGAAAAAAGGGAAAGGGGAAAGTTGAAAAAAAGAAAAAACGCCGGACGGCTTGGACCGTTTGCAAAGCAGAGGCGATGGGTAGATCTCAACGGAGGCCCACTCGGGGTTTGACGCCGAGACAAAGAAGACGAAGGGGGAAAACTTAAAAAGGAACGAAAAAAGATCATGGGGCGCAGACATACGGCGACGAAGGATACCAGTGAAGCCCCAAACGCCGGTGGTGCGCCCGCGAGAAGACGAGTCGACGAACGAACAAGGCAGCACGGCACTGTCGAGGACGAGGAAAATAGCAAAAAAAGGCAGAGAAAAAAAGGTTCAAGCCAAGACGGTGTTGTATCTCAAGCGAGTGGCGTAGACTCGGGAGGTTTGAGGACGTCACGTGCGAATGGGGGAACAGTCAAAAAAAAGAAGAGGCTGTAAGGGGGAGGAAAATTGCTCTAGAAAAGAAGGGGGGTGCCCCAATGAGAGATAAAACTATTTTGGGTGCGGCCACAACCGAAGAGGTAGAGCAATCCGCTAAGATCACCATCCTCAAATTGCGGGGACGGCAGGAAAAACAAAGGAAAAGATGAGGAAAAGAAAAAAAAGATTTCCCAGACAAAGGGAGTGGAGAGGGATAATCAATCATAGAAGAAAAAAGCCGTCCGTTCACGCGTGCCAGACAGATTTACCCTAGGGGGAAGGAAGGGGGGTGGGAAAAAAGAAAAGAGGACTGGCGCAAGGAACAACCGCCAACCTCTGAACCTCCACCCATCGACAGCGGAGGGTCACACAGCCACCATCAAGAAGGCTATTACGCACGAAGCACAAAAAAAATGGAAAGAGCAGTTAAAAGAAAAAAGGTCAAAAGGAAAGGGAGAAAAAGCGCTGGAAGGCAAACTAGGGAAAGTCAGCGGGAGTCTCCTTTACTGGAATATTAAGGAAAAAAAATCCGCCATCACGCAAACTCTCAGTCAAAAAGAAGAGGGAGCAGATGGGACAAAAAGGAGGGAAGGGGCTTGCTGAGGGAAAAGACGCCACTTCAAAAGATTCGGAGGGGAAAGTCTGAACAGGCATGACGAATAGGAAAGGGGGCCGTCGGGAGATGTAAGGAACTCCAAAACTATGGACGTGGCCACTGGCAAAGAGACAATCTCTTATCAAAAAAAAAAAAAAAAAACGTAAAAAAAAAGAAAGGAGGGGGGGGCTGACGCCAACGGCCGAATCCGGCGTGGTTCCCTGTCAGATCACGCACAGGTAAAAAAGCGTCCAAAGGTAATCACCCTGGCCTCCGAATCAAAAGAAAAGGACGAGGGGCAGAAAAGGGAAAGAAACAAGAATGACAAAGGAAAAATGTTAGGAAGGCGCGATGCACGCAACGACGGCAGAAGTGTGTGAATGGGCGCCTCTCGGACATAAGGATGAAGGCCGACGCGATCGAACCACCGTCACAAAAAGGATCCCAGAGGGGGGGCCTGAAAAAGACTAGGGGGGGGGGGGGACGGTGGAAAAATAAGGAAAAAATCAACCAGCATAAGGGGTTGGCAGTGGTGAATCGGGCCATCGCACCTCAAAAGGGGATGTCGGGTGAAAGACGAGGCACCCAAAGGAGGAGTGGCGGGGCGAGGCAGTTGGGGAGGAACGTTCCTACCGGAGTCGGGAAAAAAACATCCGTGTGCCACCGGTGGCCCAAGCGTCGCTGGTCCAACTGCTTCAGGAAAGGTTAAAAGGAGGGGGAAGGGGGGAAGGGTCAAGGAAAAAGAAAAAAAACCGCGCAAAACAAAACACGACGGGGTGAGAAAAAAAAGCGGCGCTGCACAAATTACCCTGAGGGCCGTAAAGAAAAAAGCAGGGGAAACAAGAGAGTGATCATTCGCGGAACTCAATCGTCACGACACGCTAAAGGGGAAGCCAAACCAGAGTCAGAAAGAAAAAGGGGGGGTTAGAAAAAAGAATGAAAAATCCCCTTTCGCGAAGTGGGTCTACAAAGTTGAAACGCAACTCTGCGAAGGGCACAAGAGCAAAAGGGGAGAGGGACCAGAAGAACCTAAAGCTCACGGCCTTTTGTATCAAAAAAGATGAACTGACAGATCTCACGGGCGACTTCGCCGAGCAGGCGGAGAACTTGGGGAACGTCCACCTTTCCATGGAAGATTGAAGGGAGCAAGCACGCACAGTAGAACAAGAATCACCGGCGCAGGGCACTCGGTAAACTCAAGAGCAGCATGGTACGGCAGAAGGAGACTTCGAAAAAGGAAAATGGCTAAGGAAAAAGTCAAAGGGTAACGCGAAATGCGAGCGCGTCAACAAACCCTACTATTGCCATCGAGCAATGGCACCATCCAGCCCGCGGGGGAAAAGTCAAACGCCCGGTAACGGTTGCGGTTTTTCTCAAACAAACGCAATCGATGTCCAGCTTCGCAACGCCTCTGGGAAAGCTAGGAAGGGGGAATAAATTATTGAACGAGAGAAGACGGGGGAAAAAGGGAAGCTTCAGAATCGACCGTACCCAGCAAGGTGTTAGGTGGGGAAAAATGACCACCGCGGAGGACTAACAAAGAATCAACTCAAAAGGGAGGAAAAAGAAGCGCCGAGGGAAGGGAGCTACGAATTGCTCGTAAAACAGGGGCACAAACAGTCATGCCCTGAAATGACCTCAAACACCGAGGGAATACGCAAGGGGGATGGTTGGGGGGGAAAAAAAAACCGTTGGAGAAAAAAGAGAAAAAAAATGGAAGGAAGACCGCATCACCCTCAAAGATCTGCGAAAGACCGGCGAAAAAAAGTGGGACCACGGATGCAACCAGGTGTTTTCACTGGCCACGAATAGACTAGACGAATAGGAAGGGGTGTGGGGGGGGGGGGGGGGGGGAAAGGAATCGGGCCGTGGGGACCGAGAAAAGGGGGCTCCTACTGAAGCTGAAAAAAACAATGGCGAAAAACAACCCGAGGGCGGAACCAGCGCGGACCGAAAAATAGAAACGTCTGCAAAAAAAAGAGAGAAGGTCAGGGGCAAGTACGCCCGCCTTCGACACATGCCACGGTGGAAGGCGCAAACCAAAGGGGATGATGTTATGGCCGAAAAAAGCTCGGGACTCAGAGTGCGGAGAGGGAAGAAAGGCTGGCAGGGGGGGGGGGGAAAAAAGGGACCTCGCGGTTTCTATCAATATGAAAATAATAGACAGGCAGGGGAGGGAACGTTCGGGGACGTCAAAAACAGAAAGGAATGCAAATCAGGAATGGAAGGACAACTTGAAAGGTGACCGTTCCCAAAAAAACGAACAAGCAAAGCAAAAAAAAAAAGAAAAAAAAAAACCGATCGCCTCGCACTTTGAAGAAAAAACGCATAGAAAGTCCCAAAGAAAGAAAAAAAAAAAAAAAAAGTTCGGAGGAAGAAAAAAAAAAAAAAGGAAAGACTTCTGCCCGAGATTAGCTGACAGGGAGGAAGACGCCGCCAACGCAATAGACTAAAGGGTCAATCTGGAATGCGAACCAAAAGAGACAGAAGAAAAGTTTGGGAAAAAAAAAGACACGGCTAACAGGAACTGTCGCCGCAACGGCGGAGAATGCCTGCCAAACAGAAGTGTAACTCCGGGGGGAATCACAGGGAAAAAAAATGGGCGTGCCGGCACAAACCAGTCGTCCGTGGTAAACCAAAAAAAGTTTTCGTCGTCCACCCACCCCCGAAACTCAAGGCAGAATCCGATCTAAGAAAAAGAAAGCCTGCGGAGGGGAGGAACCGGTAGCGCAAGAAGGGGGCCCTGCAACTCAAAAGAAAAGAAAACTAACATGGTTTCATCACTTTCCAGCCAACAGGGAGGATGGGAAAAACCTGGAAATAAAAGAGAACTGCTAGACCCATGAGGCTCTTTCCACACAACCGGAGGAAAACACCAAACAGGAAGAAGAATAAAAAGGCCCGAATCCGGGGCTGTCTCACAAAGGAAAACAAGGGGATTGAGGGACCTGCACGAATGCGGTCGGCCACGACGGGGAAACCTCTAGAGGAAAAAAAAAAAGACGAGAAGGGGAAAATCAGAACACTCAAACGGACAGGTTTCGCGCCGCAAAAAACCACCAAATAATTGGGTATGGGGGGGACCGCGCGTTTTAACGCGACAGCCTACGAGCGCAATGCTGAGCTTACCGGGGGGGGGGGGGTCCATCTAGACTGAAAAAAAAAAAAAAAACAACGGGGAGGTAGGAGGGGAAAGAGATAGATGGACCAAAACACCAGGCACCTAAAGAAGGAGACTTAGGGAAAGGAGACGCCAGAACACTCGGATCTTAAAAAAGAAGCGCGGGGGTTTGCGCGGCCACGCACACACGCAGTCGGGATAGAAGGAATAGGTCAAAAAAAAGGAATGGTGTACCGGGGTGAAGGGGGAAACGAAAGAAAGAGTGAACACTCGAAGCCAGTACTGGAAGAAGAAAGGCGCCGTAGAGGAAAAAAGATCGGAAAAAAAGCGGGGGCTTGTCGAGGGGGGGAGATGGCGAGCACTGGGGGTTGAAACGGAAAAAAAGAAAACACCTTCCTGGAAGGCTCTGAAGTGCGCACAAAATTGATGGTGGGAAAAAAAAAAAAAAAAAAAAAAAGTCAGAAGAGGAAAAATCGAGAAGGGGGAAAAAGAACGAAAAATGATCTCGATCAGTAGGAGAGAAACGGGGAAGCCGACGAAAAAGGGTGCAGTGGTACCCGCACATGCATCTCAAAAAAAGGGGGAAAGGCCCAAGGGGAAAAGCCATGTAGAAAAAAGCACCGTAAGGATTTTGTGGGCATACAAGAGCAGAAAAACTTCTTGGTCGCGGGGGGACGATGACGTGCCTCGCACACAGGGCGTCGGCCGAAAAAACCAAGAGGGGGAAGGAGATGAGGAAACAGCGGCTGTACCTCAAAACTGCGTGTGAGACTCTCCTGGAATAGCACAAAGGGTGGTGGACCGCCGAAGCCCTCACGACGACTCAGCAGGTCGAGCGGGCAAGAAGGAGAAAAAATAGGTCGGCAAACAGGGGGGGAAGAAATGGTACTCCAAGGGGATAAAAAACCTGGGCGAGGGCAAAAGGTTTGCGGTTTACAGGGGTAAGAAACGGGCTCCATCTGATAGGGGGAGGAACCCGCGGCGCACGTTTTTGCCCGACCAGAATGTCGGACAGTATCAACGAGAGCACGGAGGGGGGTATGCAAAGAAAAAAGAGTGGGGTGTCACCTCAAAAAAAACTTCAAAAATGGCGCAGGAAAAAGACCCGACAGAGGGGCCAGCGGTGATTTCCAGAAGGAGAGGTACGTCGAAGCGGGGTACGTCCATAGAAGGTCACCATTTGCGAAGAGGAAGATGACCAGCCTTATAATAAAAGCACTAATAATAAAGAAAAAAAAGAAGGTCGTCTGTAGTCTCGGCAATGCAGCAACACTCGGGCGCGGTGGACCTCGGGGAAACAACAAAGAGTCTAATTAGAGGGTTGATGCGAAGAAGGCAATCCACGGATTTTATCCCCCGTTGTGGGAAAGGGTTTTGCGGTATGCAAGGGCTCTGTTTTCAGGCAAGTGAAGTCGGAAAGGGGGAGAGACAAAAGAAAGGGAACGGGCGCCGTTGCCCCTACGTTCAAGGGAGACTCCCATGAAACAGGAAAGGGGAAAGCAAAACTGTGGCGCGCAGCGGCCGACGAGCGGAAACGAACGCGTGGAGATGACTACGCAGAAGAGAAAAAAAGGATCTAAACCGAAGGGAAAAAAAGGACGTCCCTCGGGCCGCGTGGAGCCTTAAATCTCAGACTGTGTGAAGAAAAAAACAACCAAAGCAAAGAAACGTGGCCCGTTGGAAAAAGCAGGAAATGTGGTGATGGAGGGGAGAAGCATCGAGGTGGGGGGTGGGACTCGAAGAAATGGACAAGGAAAGGAAGGTAAACTTGAGAGTACAGACAGACGCCGTTGCAACGCAAACCGCGGCATAGGAAAAAAAAGAAGAGGCTCAGGGGGGAGAACCGCAGGAAGGGAGAAGTTGAGAAATATTTCACATGAGGACGAAAGGAAAGATACACAGAGAGCACTGGCTGTCGTCGCGCAGCATCGCAGGCGAAACGATAGAAAGGAAAACATCAGTGTCAGGCTAGACTAGTTACGGGGGAGGATACTGAAACAGTCGCGTCAAAGGGATGAAATGAAAAGGGGGAGGGGGGGGGGGTCGAAAGAAAAAGGGTTGTGACCAAGGAGAAGAAAATTGGAAATAAAAGAAGCGATCAACCCAAGGAAGGGAGAAGAAAGCCGTGGGGGCGTAACACGAAGTAGGTACGAAGCTAAGAGAAGGAAACATAATAGGGAACGGCTGTGAGTTACAAGGCCTTTGAAAGAGAAGGGACATAAGCAGGGGGGGGACAAAATACCCGAGTGGGAATGGCGCGGGCACAAGTGCGAGGTAAAATACCAAAGAATGACTAACATACATGTGTACTACAAATGTTGGGATAAAAAAATGCCGAGGACAAGATCCGTGTGCAAAAACCTCGCGGTGGTGGCAAGTCACAACAATACAAAGGAACTCGTGGTACGAGGGAACGGGGGAAAAAGATCTGGGGTCAAGACAGGGCAAGGAGCTGGACGGTACCGAACATACTGCCTCACGAACTATACCACTCGACACCAGGGCAGAGAACAAAGACACAAAAGAAAGAGATTACGTCAGGGGAAAAACACGAACCTAGGCTTCTACATCTCAAACAGGGGAAAAACTCCTACAAGAAGAAAGTAGGCACGAGGGCGTAGGAGAGAATGACCGGGAGTGGTCAAAAAAAAAAAAATCAGCCCACCACCTCAGGACGGGTGGAAAAAAGAAAACTAGGAAAGGAAAAAAGCGGGGAGGGGGTCTAGGGCAGGACGTGCAGCCCGAGAGCCGTCGCCTCGCGCAAATCCGGGAAAGGAAAGGACGGAGAACGAAAAATATCAGAAAGAGGGTGGGAGAAAAGGATAAAGGACCGGGGAAGAGGGCCGTTAAGGGACTCTCCATCACTCTAGAAAAAAAAAAAAACAAACAAAAAAAGAGAAAGAGAGAAAAGAAGGGCGAGGAAGCCACGGCACACAAGAGGGGTTTCAAGAACGAAGAAGAAAAAAGGTCCCCCCGGCAGAGAAAGGAGCACGGAAAGACAAAAAAAAGCCTGACGTATCTTGGAGGAAGAAGCGACCTGCCCTGGGCGCGAAGCCGCACGACCAGGGGGTAGTGACAGGGAAGGAACGATGCAACGCAAAAAGGAAGGGGGGGGAATGGCGGTCCTGAAAAAAGGAACAAAGAGAAATCCTGACGCGAACTCCATCCAAGAGGCTGACGAGGAAAGAAAGGAAGCTTTTGGGTCGGGGGAAAAGGGGACTAACAGAAAGGAAGAATTCAACGCAATGTAAAGTGTGTGCTGGACTCGTGGGGGAAAAAGAGGGCCCCTATCAAAGAGAGGGAGAGGAAGCCGGCGCCCCGAGTCGAGGGGGGGGGTAGAGAATTCTTCAGTTAAAAAAAAAAAAAAAAGAAAGTCGGGGGAAACCAGCGCGGCACCACCGCCCGGGCCCCAAGGAGGGAAGTATCAAGGAGATGAAACACGAAATCGGGGTGCCGAGAGTAAACAACTACTGAACCCAGAACAGGACCCCACCTCGGGTCCCACCGGAGAAAAAAAGAAAAAAAAAAAAAAAAAAAAAAAAAAAGGGGACAGCTGAAAGAGGTCCAACGAGACGCCCCATCACGCGCCAGAGTAAAGGGGGGGAGCGGTACGCGCAAAGGAAAGAAAGCTCTCGTGGGGGGGGGGGAAGGAAACGATGATCTCATCAGTTTTTCCTCCAATAAGTGAGAAAAGAGCATAAGCAACAACGCCCCTCGACCTCGCGGACACCAACATAGAAAAAAATGAAAGAAACAAAAGAGGAAGAACTAGAGAAGAAAAAGAAAAAACGCCGCTGACCGGAATCTCTGCCCGCCTGCAGCAGGGAAAAAAAAGACCAGACCTTGAACTAGGGGGGGGGAGACAGTTTAAAGGAAGGAAGGCCGCCAAGGAAAAACTCCAGGGGAAGAACGAAAAGGGCCTTAAATAAAAAGCAGTTGCAAATAAGCGGCCGCAGGCGGCGACCGCGCCAAGAACAAAGGGTGGAAAAAAAAAAAGGGCTTCTGGGGGGAAGGGGAGGATCAACTACACAACCTGGGGGACAGATAGAAAACAAGAGAAAGAGTTCAACGGCCACAAAGGTGGCGCCTGCGCTGGGGGGCTTCAAAAACGCTCAGGAAGGAGAGGGGAAGAAGGCGCGGGAAAAAAGAGGGGACAAGTGGGGGGTGTCTATCGCGGTGAACTAAAAGTTTCTGGTTAGAAAGAAACAAAAAGTTTTTCGGTCACGCCGAACAGAGGCCCGGAGCCCGCCCGAAAAAAAGGGGGAAAAGAAGAAGACTAGTTGGGACCGGCAACCTACTGCTCCTAGGTGGGAAAAAAGCAGAGAGGAGGGAAAGGGAAAACAGTAAAAAAGCTCAAATGCCACAATGGGAAACAGAAATGAAAAAAGGGAAGACGCACAGGAGGGGTGGGGACAAAACCTGTGGGTTCTACCGAAACGAACAGATCCTGGAAAAAGGCTAAATCAAAACGCGATGTCCGAGAACCGGACATGACCGAGGTCAAACGAAAGATGAACGATGGGGGGGGGAAACTGCAGAAAAAAAACTAGACTAACGGCCTTGGGTTGGTGGGAAGAGAAGGACGGGGGACCGACAAAAAAGGTGGGCACCTGGGCCCTTCATGCAACAAGGGGAAAAAAAAGAGGAAGTACCCCAGAATTCGACACCAAGAGCAAACTGGCAAACACAAATGAACTCGGTCGGAGCCGCCGGCAAAGAAAACAGGGGGGGAGTCTTGCAAACAACGGTTAAATTGATGCAATAAAAAAAAGAAGGGGAGAAAGCAAACTCGTGGACCGGATAATGTCCCGACCTTCTTGGGGGGAAAAGTTGTACAGAGTGGAGATCACGCCCCAAATAAAAATAGGAAACTGGAGGAAAAGTTAAAAACATGGAAGGAACACCGCAAGGCTGCCGACGGCATGTGTGGGAGAAAAAGAAAAGGACGTCACCCGGGGGCCGGCCAAACACGCAAAAACTGAAGAGAAGGGAGGGAAAAAGCAAGACCGAAAACGTTCGGAAGGAGGAGCTTCGGACAGCGGCCTAAGAAAAAAAAACAAAGGGAACGCGGAACACATGTTTGAAGGACTCCCTGAACGAGAAAAACCGCAAAAAGCTCTGGAAAGAGGGGGGGGAAAAGAACCCAGCTAAGAGGAAAGTTTACAAACACAGCCTAAAACAAAAGAAAAAAGGGAGGCGTCACGGGGGATACTGGGTCAAAGAGAGAAAAAAAAGACTAAAGGGGGGAGAGAATTGAAACTCAGAGGAAGGGAAAACGGGCCGGGCGCTGTGCGTCAAGGTACCAAGGGAAAAAAAACGGGAGCTTCCTACGGGAAGGGAAGGAAGAAAGAAAAATCATAGAGCAATCGGAGTTCATCACCAACCAAGAGCGCCCCACTTTCGGAAAAGGTAATCTCCAACGGAAATCAACGGGAATTCCATCCGCGCGGCACAAAACACCTAACACATTTCCTGGGAGATAAGTGAAATAGAGAACACGCTGCGCCCCCGCTGAAAAACTGCGCAATCCCAGACAAATGGTACCGACGGTCACAGAGTAAAGAAAAAGATAAGAAGATATACCATTCCTACACCCTTCTATGACCAGACGGCTCTACTGGGCAAGATCCACTTTTTTCGGGAGGGGCAAAAAAACAAGGAGTCAACAGATGATCAGAGGATGAGTATAAAAAAAAAGACTTTTGAACGGTTGTCGCTGCCCCCGCCAACAACAAAAAAGGAGCTGTTTGAATCCTAGATTTGAAACAGCTCCGACAGAAGACGTCTCTCGGGAGGAGGAGTAAAGGGGTGGGGTGGTGAACAGATCATCACCAAAAGGAAAAAAAGAAAAAAACAAACAACCGAGTATTATGAAAGGATGGGGAACCAAACAACGGCAAGCTATAAAGAGAGAAGAGGGGTATTCAGTTCTCAAGACACATAGGTAGATGGGTTACATAGAGACTCGGGGGGGGGAGGTTGGATGAGAAAAAAAAAGGGGATGGTTGGAAGAGCAATCAAGAGATGAGAGGGGTGGCCCGTCCGTGCAAAAAACGAAAACCAAAAAATACTCCTCTAAGAAAGGCGAAACATATCTCAGGTACGGGGGAAAGAAGTCGGTATACTTGAGGAAGTTCGCAACGCGGGGCGAGATTGCTATGTCATGGGGGTGGACCCTCGACAAGGGGCAGAAGCTCGTGGAAATTTAGCAATCCCTTCGGAGACGAGCCGTCGACGACTGCCAATCTCGTCTAGGATACTCAAGTTGGCAACTAAAGAACTGAAACTGTTGATGGGGAAAAAACGGAAGAAAGAAGAAGACACCGTCAACTCCCGCGAGAGTCCGGGCCCGCCCCTATCTAAGAGCCCTTGTTCAGCACAAGGAAAGGGGGAAAAGAAGGAAGGGGGGTGCAGTCTTTGGAAGAGGGTTCTGTGAAAATGTCTATTCGCTGGGAGCCTTTCCCATTGACCAATATTAAATGAAAGAGGCGTCGACTTGGGAAACAAAACTAACAACACACTGAACAACAGGGAGAAGGGGAGCAACTTGGGAAAAAGAAAGAGGGAGGTACCCAGTAACGAAGCAGCCCTTGACCCGCGCAGCAGGGCCTATAAATGCAAAGACAAAGGCAAGAGGGGGGGTCATACTGGAAATTTTTCACACAAAGGGAAAAGGGGAACGCCACGGAAGTGTAACATTAAAACGCGAATCAGAGGAAATTGCGGTAGGACGCCAAACAAGTGAGAGAAAAAACGTCCTTACGTCGTCGGGGGGGGAATAGACAACTCGTCGCCAAAGGGGTTAAAAAAACTCAGAAAAAGGGAAATCCACAAGGAGCCTCAAGGGAAGGAGGACAGGCGTTGTGTCTGCATCCACGCCACAAGTTGGAGGACGGCAGAAAAAAAGTGGACCATGACGAAAACCCTGAAATTCCTACCTAATAAACAACAGAGGGGGGGGGATTGGTGCCAGGGGAAGGGGAAGGGTCAGACCTCAGCAGGGGTAAGCCCCTCCGGCGAAGGTACCAGAGGGTCAAGTCGGACCCAGAAGCATCCAAGAAAAAAGGCAGGAGGTCCCAATAAAAAGAAGAGGGAAAAAAACAAAAAAGAGAAAGGGAAGCTATGCTTAGAAAGACGGGTCAATAGATTGACCAACTCGGAACATGCCTGTCAGTGGAAAGGAGTGAAAAGGAGGGGAAGTGGATAGGAAAGAAAGGGGAAATAGAAACTGAAGTATCGATTTTCTGAAAGAATTGGGGAAAACAATACTTGTATTCACGCGCTGGTGGTAATAGGGTTTCATGCCGGCCCTTAACGGTGGGTTGGGAACAGAGAAAAATCGACAAGTCACTGTTAAAGAAAAAAAAAAGTAGCAGCCCGGCAAGGATGACTCTCCCTTGGGCGCGGGGGAAGAGCGAAAACCGCGTGTAGATGCGAAAGCACGAAAAAAAAACCAGATAGTCAGACCTCACTTGGGGAAGAAAGGGGAAAAGGAAAGACTGTAAACTGGAAAGAAGGAAAAAAGAGTCAGGCTATTGTGATCCCAAAACCGACGAACAGGCGGGCCACGTTCAGGTGGTGATCTTGCATCAACGAAAAAGACGAGGGGGGGGGGGGGGAAAGGGACTCTACAGAGAGAAAAAGGGGGGAAGAGACTGTGTAACTAGAGAAAGAGAATGGGATCAACGTCTCTACTCTGAATGCGAGAGGGGAGCCACGCGACTGCGCAGGCCCGGAGGAAGGGCAGCGTAGGCAAACGGGATCACAAAAGAAACAAGGAGGTCAGTAAAAGGGAAGAAAAGAAGAGAATTAGGGGGAAGGGAATATAAATCGTTTCATCAAGGGTGAATAATCCCAGAAACGGTTGCGTCCAGGAGAAACAGGAAAAGGTTGCAGGACGAAAAAGGAAAAAGATTTTGGGGGGGAAAGGAGAGGTAGAGTTAACGGCGGTTGGGGAACCCATGAACCGAAAAAATGGGGGGGAGAGAAAGAAAAAAAAATGAGAAAGAATAATCGTTTTGGCCACACCGGGGAAGAGATGTAGCGCGCCGAAGATCACCCCGCCTAACATGCGGAGGAGGGTTCCCTATTTCAGAATGGTAAAGGATTGAATTCAAAACCAGAGTGAAGAAACGTCGTTGGAAAAGGGGAGGAGGGGGTGTCGTAAGTAGACGGCAGTCGCTCAGCACTCCGACAGCAGAGGGGCAGCGACGCGAACGACAAGGATTGCAAACTTTTGGGTAAAAAACGAAAGGGGAAGGATGTGAAAGGTCAGTCCGGAAAGAGAGAACTACAGCCCAAATAAACGGGGGCTAGGAGGCAAACACCTCAGTCGAAGAACAGCACGAAAGACAAACACTGACCTTTCGATCTTAAAGGATATACCACAAAAAATCAAGGAAAAACAGGGAAAAAAAGAAAAAGACGCAGGAGAAAGAGAAGAGATAGCTGCGGGGGTCAGACCTTCACCTAAGAACGGATGATCTGCACACGATTGGCCCGCAAACACGCAGCTATAACTAGGGGGCTCAAAGGCGTCGTCAATGCACACGGGGGACAGGGCGTGAGTTCAAAGCAAAAAGCAACAGGGGCAAAAAAAGATTCTGGAAAAGTGGAAACAGGTTGCCGAAAAAAAAAGAAGTCTTAGGGCATGGTCCACTATATCATATGAGTAAATGAAACATGACCGACGACGGCCGTTGCTTCCAAAGAGAAGAAACATAAAAGCAACCAAGGAAGGGGGAAGAGAGGGCAAGAGCTGGGGAATCAAAAAAGGAAAAAAGGTAAGGTTTCGAAGGAGGCAACGTACCTAAAAAGGCGAAAAAAAAGTCGGCCCGTGGATCACAACCGTGGACTCCGGGATTGAGGATTCAAGAGTGTGCCAGCCTGAATCAAATGGAGACAAGGCGGAAGAAGGTACTCAAAAAGAAGAAAAAACAACACCCACTGACGTGAGGGTGAGATGGAGGAATGGCGCAGTCGGCGTTAGAAGGGTGCGACAAGAGAAAGCGATCAAATCATCGCCGAATGAAAGCGAAAAAAGCAGAAAAGGGGGATTTGAGGATGTAAAGACTGAGAGTTACACATGATCGATGAAAATACACAACAAAAAAGGTCAGTTTATATGACTCCAAGTAAAATACCATAACAACAAAAAAAAAAAGAAAAAGAAAAGCATAAAAGGGGGGAGGGGTTTGCCGCCGGCCCCGGGCCGGGAGTTGGCGGGTCGATCATTTTCTGCGAAGGGGAACAAGTCGGGAAAAAAGCTCATTTCCAAGCGGGCCAAGAGGGAGGGTCGAAGAAGGACAGGAGGGAGCGGGGAAAAAAGGAGTCAACTCAAAAGAACCAACCGAGAAAAAAGACTTGTGGAGGGAAAAGGGAGCAGGCGACAGCTAGTTCAAAAGTGCCGGCCCCAGCCGCCGCATGGGAGCCGGTGATCTGTGAAACGCGCCCCACCAAACAGGGAAAAAGAATACTTAAAGGTGGGGAAACAAAAACGAGCTAAATAACTCATGGGGCTCCTTAAACCTAGACTCATGCAAGAAAAAAGACTATAAAAAAAAGGTGAAAAGAATGAGGAAAAAAACCTGACTGCATGAAAAGAAAAAAAACGCAAAGATCGCACCAAACTTCGCCCTGGGAGATCAAAATGCTTACCGCCTCTTCCGTATCAGAAGTTAACAAAAAGAGAAAACTCAGACTCTCAGAGGGAAGTGCTCTGGACGGGAGCCCACCAACTTACTTACACGGCGACCTACGCGTAACAAGAAACATCAGTGAATCAAAACCAGGAAAAAAAACTATTGGGAGGAAAAAGAGGAAAAAGAGCCGTTTCCAGGCGGCTCATTCGAAGCGCGTTGTCACAAAACAAAACAGACGAGTCACTCGTAAATCCCGGAAGAAAAGGGGGGAAAGGAAAGCCTTTCAGGCGTTGGCCTGGGGCCACACACTCTGGGGACATGAGAATTTTTTCAGGGATCAGCAGAAACAAAGTGAACGAGTGGGGGAAGGATTCCAAGGGAGGAGAGGAAGTTTTGGACAGCTCGGCGTCAATGACCAAAAAGGTTCGTTGTTGTAGACCATCTTCGGGGAAAACCCTACGAGAAGAAAGGGATAATCAGAAAAGGGGGTAAGATAGACGCGGACCGAGAAGCGAGCGGAAAACTGATGCTCACAAAACGCTTCAAACGAAAAGGGGGGACACACAGCAAAGGGGAAACAAACTAAAGGGAAATAAACTAAAAACTATTGGTTGGAACGTTTCACCAACCGAGAAGGAAAAGGGGCCGACAAAAAAAAAAAGAATCAAAACTGAGAACTGAAAGAAACATTCAATTCAAAAGGTCACCGGAGGATGAACCGGTTTCTGCAGCGAGAAAAAGCCAATACTCGATGTTGTTTTGTGGATCTATGATTGAAAAGGACCAAGACGCCGACCGGTATTAAGACAGGAAAAAGCTTAAGGGGGGAATGAAGAGTGTAACCCAGCGCGCCACGACGAAAAACACAAAAAGGTCGCAACACCCAGAGGTACTCGTAAAGGAACAAGAGGGAAAAAGAAAAGGTGACCACTCAGGCACTTGAGAACTTCTGACCACCCCTTGATGCGTTGTGTGACAGAACCAACGCCTGGTCTAAAAAAAAAAAAGCGACGAATTTACGGGAAAGGTAAGGCGTAGGAGGGGAAAAAAAAGTTCCCGCTGATGTCAGAAAAGAACACGACAAGCGGCAAGCGCACGTTGGGGGGAAGGGAAATGAAAAAACTCAATGGGGGGAATAGAAGGCCTGCACTTTTTCCTCAAAAATCCCTTAGGAACCCCGGGACTAAAAAAAAAAAAGAAAAAAAAAGACGGGCGCGGGTAAAGGAAAAAAACAAACAAAAAGCTACGAACCGTCAAACCTGCGTGAGGCGCGAGCATTCGGAGTCAAACAACTCAAAGGGGAAACCGGCGGCGGAGACAAGAACAGGGGGTGGGGAGAAGCCAACAAAAGAAAAGAGAAAGAAAAGACTCGGTCAGGCGGAAGGCGCCCAGCGACGAAAACGGGACAAAACCACTCACAAACACGCTAACAATAATTTGAGGGGCAAGAAATGGAGAGCAAAACGGGGAAATCTTAGGAAAAAACAAAAAGATACGAGGGGCGGCCTAAACCGGAAAACCGAAACCACGCGGACAGAGGGAACTGGCAGGAGAGGGGAAGAGTGAAGGTAACCACAGTTCGGAACAGTCGGCGAACGACGCACTATACGCGATATCATACGAAAAAAATTGGCGGGTAAGAACGGCAGCGAGGAAGGCCGAAGTCCTGACTACAGAATCGCACTTCAAAGAAGTAACAACAAGCCGGTCCCCCCCAAAGGGGAAAAGAAGAACACCCTCGAAGTCACCCCTGCGACGTACCCGCGCATCGAAAAGGAAAGACTAATACTCAACCATTCCAACAACTCAGGCGCGACCACACGGCAGTCGGATGCCATGGGGATCGGTGGGGCATGGTTCCAGAAGACGGTTCAAAATCTTAGCTCGAAGAGGCGAATAAAACCAACTAAACGGGACAAGGGGGTCCCGCTGGTAAGGCCAAAAACAAATGCAAAAGCCGAAAAACATGTAAAGCCAAAGAGTTAAAAGAAAATAACATCACCTAAAGAGGCAACTGCTTCCGTTGGCCTTGGGTGGGGGGGGAAAGAGAGAGAGAAAAAAACACCAGGATGGTAGGAAGGAAAGAGAGATGGACCCACCACACGGAAAACAGAGTCAAGCTGTATTCATCTGGAAAAAAAATCGTGTCAAAAAAATCGAAGGGGAAAGGCTGAGGGGGTGGGGGGGTAGATCAGAACAAACAACGGAGGGGGAAATGCGCTCGAGGAAATAGTTGCCGGGGCTTAACACTCCCTGGGTAAGGCGAAAAAAAAGGTAGAGGGGCGAAAAATTGGGGGTGATCAGTCCTGTTGTTATATTCTGGGCTCGGCGCCCATCGGTGTCGGATTTTTGAGCAGGTGTGAACCGCTAACTAAAAGAAGGCGGAATAATTGCTACGGAAAAAGGAGAAGAAGGCACTGAAAGACGAGGGGAAACTTACTATACGCCGATAGACGGAGATCGCGTCGCCGTGAAGGCGTCGCGACCAAATATGTCGTGTTTAAAAAGGGAACCTTCATCAGATCAACAGAACGACACCCATCAGAAAGGAGAGACCGCAAAGGAGGGAGCTTGGGCAACAATTGGTTCTGTAGAAATATTGAGTCGGTTGAACGTGCAACCTCGCGACGCCTGAGGCCGAAAAAGAAAGAAAAAAGGGGAAAGATGGGGAGGAAAGGGGGGAGAAGGGGAAGGAGGCCCATTCCCAAACACTGCTGCTGGCAGTACGCCTCCGGTAGATTGATGTGAGTGAGAAAGCCTATCCCTACAAAAAAGAAGCGAGATCGTGGACCAATCATTCAATCTAAAAAAGGGGGAAAAGGAAAGAATGGATGGAGGAAAAGGAAAGAGGCACCTGCGGGGGAAACAGGACTTGCGCCCTGGCTTCGAACACGCCGGACAGTTTGGCAAAGAAAAGAAGTAGGAAAAACGTAAAGAATCAGAAAAGGGAAGGGGTTTGGGAACTTAGGAAGAAAAAAGAATTTATTTTGTGCGCCGCCACCTGCATGCGCAAAGCGCTATGCCGTACAAAACGTGTGAAGGTAAGAGTTATAGGGAGGCAGAAGGGTAAATACAAGAAGGGATAGAAAGGAAGAAGTCGCCCAGGATCTCACATCCGGCTTCAGGTAAACGCAAAAGAAGTTAACCAAAAAAAAGGGAGGAGTCTCAGAGTAAAAAACCAAAGGGGAAGAGAGGTGGAAAAAGGAAAGAAAAAAGGTAAAAACAGAACGCGGGGAGGACAAGAAGAAAACAGTTTACAGCGGCGTAGGGTCAGGTGGGAAGGGGGTTGGTTGGACGTAATTACCATCGCCTTGTGGGTGTCAAAGGAGGGGAAAAGGGGAAAGGGGTCAATTAAAACGCAGGGGGGGGGGGGGCAAAAGAGCCCACAGAGCGCCCCCATTGCTGCGTAGCCCCACTACGAGAGATCTCGTGGCGCTGCGACGCGAGGAGAAAAAAACGTTGTCGAGCAAAAGGGAAAAGGCCCACCAAAAAAAGAACAAAAGAAGGGATCCAGGAAAGCGACTTTTCCGCCGCAAAAAAAAAAAAGGGAGAACATGACATACAAAGGAGAAGTTGGCAAAAAAAAAAAGAAAAAGTAAAGGGGGAACGGTACCTCGGGGCCTTCTGGGGGGGGGGATCACGTCGCGGCCCTCACGAGGTGGGCGCAAAAGAGCCGAAAATGCGACTTGGTTTCGCGGTCGAACAAATCAAAAAGTGGAACCGAAAAGAAAAAAAAAAAATTCTTCAACGAGGGGGAAAAAAATCTGAGGCGCCGGCGCGGACGGAAGAACCACGCACCAGGCAGGCGGGGAAAGCGAGCACTCAAAACGAAGAGCAACAGAAGAGTCAAAAATCAGGGCGCGCAACGAAGGTTGGGTGTAGAAGCGGGGAGGTTTCAGAAAAGTCAAAAAAGGTGGCGATTGGGTGCGGCGCGGTAGCGGACAGGGGACGCCCTGCGCGAAGGGGAGAGAAGGAGGTAAAAAAAAGAAGGATCCAGAAAAAAAGAGGGTGTCGCCAAGACGAGTATGGTCCCGGAGCGACGCGAAGATCAACCCGCCGAAAAAAAAATGCGGGCGAGGGGGAGGAGGGGCCACTCGGTGGGGGAAAAGCGAAAAGGGAGACTCGAGGTGGGGGAAAAAAGGAGGGCTGGCGCCGGGGGTCATCGAGATCTCGGCAACCGCAGGACAAACAGTCCGTTGAATAAATGCTAGGAAGGAAGAACACGCGGGGCCAAAAAAGGGGAAACAAAGATGGGGCAAAAAACAAGGGGAGGAAAAGGGAGCCAAACGGGGAAGAGCCGCCACCTGAACGACGGAAAAAGGCAGCCAGCATCCATCGGAGGCGAATGACGGCACAAAAATCAAAACTGACCTATTGACGAGGTAAGGGAAACGATAAAAAAAAAAGAAAGTCCAAAAACATGAGGCGGTGAACAAGGGACGGGGGGAAATCCGCCTCGTTAAGAAAGTCGGAAGAGTACCTGCATGGTCGCCCGAGGCCGCGAAAAAAAAACTCAGGTCCGTCGTGACGCAAGCAAAATCTCCTATTCAAAACGGGAGGGAGGTTAGTGAGAGGAAGGAGAAAAAATCCAACAGTCGCCAGAAGAGCAAAAGATTACGAGGGGAAAGGGCTGATCGCAACGGCCGACGGCCTTTTTATATGGACAAAAGGAGTGAAGGGACAAGCAAGGCTCAGAGGCCCCAATCTATAAAAACACAAAGACACTGGATTAAAGGGGGGGGAGGGGAGGTAGAGACTACCACGGCCCCCGGGTGTTCGTTTCATCCTCCGCTGCCGAATAAGCCAAAGTACGGGCCGTAGTCAATCCCTGGAAAAAAAAGTAAATTTGGGGTAAAGGGGGGGCCCTCAGGGGCACCAAAACCAGGTTCGACCAGGAAAGAAAGAAGAAAGAAGTCAGGGGAGATCAAGAGAGATGGCGCACGAAACGGGCCGAGGGGCGGGCGGGCCCTCGGGCGACATCTGCAGATTAATAGGCAAAAAAATCAAAAAAAACGAGCGCTTAAACTACCAAGGGAGGAAGGAGCAGTCGTTTGAGAGGCGGTGGACCGCAACGCATCCAACATCCGCATAGGTAACATGGCGGCTCGGGCAAAAGTCAAGCGCCTCCAAAATTAAATGGGGGGATTGCAAAACGGAGCAAAAAAAAGAGGGGAGGAAGGGGAGGGTGTTCTAGTCATGATGCTAAAGTGAAGCAAGGCTAAGGGAAACCACGCAGACGCGGGCCCCCTCTAAGGTCATAAAGCAGAAGGGAAAAAACGTCGGGAAGGAGGAAGGCTGGACGAAAAAAAAAAAAAAATTATCGAAGGACCCCGCCGACCAGACAGGGGACCAACTCAGGAGAAAACGAGGGACTCTGCATCTCTTAAAATGGTGAACTCCCCAGCCGAAAAGATGCTTTGATCTTTAGGGGGGGCCGCAAGAACATACTTACTCTTCAGGGGTGGGGCCAAGAAAAAGAATAGATCGCATTGGGGCATCAAACATTGGATCCCGAAAAAAAAGGGGGCTAACCGTCCCGACAGGTAGAAACAATGGGGGTCAGTATATCTCAACCAGTGAACAATCGGTACAGAACTCCCCCGACACAAACCCCAAAAGGACAAGAAAAGACGAATTGATCTAAAACAAGGAATGCAAGGGGTACTCGATCGGCCGGACGCGGCCCTGAAGAGAAAGAGTCCTACTGGAAAGGAAACGCCGCTGCGAATGGGGGTGATCTGTAGGGGGGATGGTCCGAAAAAACGGAGTAGGGCAAGAAAGAAAGGGCTGCCTACAACAATTGGGCATCAAGGCAGCGGACAACAATGAGATGCGCCATTCTATGTCTGCCGGGGCCAAGTCCCACACAAAGTTGGGAAAAAAAAAAGCGGGGGAAGAAGGACTATATCTAGTTCAAAAAACAAAAACCTCGAGGGCCAACGCGATAGATCACCAGTCTGGAAGGATTTTCGAGGGAACCGTCCTTCCTTGGGAGGGGGGGGGGGGAGAAAAATCAGAATGCAATTTGAAAGGATCACGTGGCCGCCGTAAGACGGCAGTTTGGAGGATACCGGAGGTAGAATCGACAAGGGTGGGGAAGGAGGACATGAGGGAATCAGAACCCAAGCTGGTTACGTTCCGCCTCTGGCACCGCGCACCGCTCCAAATAAGATCCTAACAAACAATAGTATGCCCAAAACATGTAGGCAGAAAAGAAGGAATCATTAATCAAACTTCCCGCCGATTGGGGGTTCAAACTCAGGGTTCCACCTAAGGGGAAAATGCAAACTTCAAGGACAAGCCATGAAAAAAAGCAGGGAAGAACACAATGGGTCCCAACAACGTTTCGAACCCACTGAGCATAGATTGAATGCACAAAAAGAGATGACACTGAGTAAAATAAGGGAAGGGGAAAAATCAACGGAAACGATGACCGATTTGGAAGGGGGTAACAGCGAGACTAGATCTCAACTCTGTTTTTGGTGACTAATAACGGGAGGGGGTACCTACAGACATCAAGAAAAAAAGGATAGGAAAGGGAGAAGGTGACGGGGTAAACCAAACAAACTGCGAAATAAAGCCACAAAAAACTTCCCGTCCGAAGCCCCGGCTTGAAGGGAATCGGCAAAATCGCAGCACTGCCAAAAAAAAAGAAAAATGAAAGGGGGGTGGCGGCTTCACCAACTGGATGATTGTGGATGCAGACCAAGAAAGGCCTGTGCTCGCAGTGCAAAAAAAACTGATACAGTCCGAAAACCGACGGGTCGGGGGTAAACACGTGGGAAAAGCTTCTATCAAAGACCAAACGAACGAACGGAAAACGCGCAACCGTTCATGGAATGCAACCGGCCAAAGGGGGGAAAGATTGGACTGAAGGGGGAAGGGTCCAAAATCCGGCGGAAAGGGAAAAGGAAAGCCAGAGAGAAAACCGAACATTGCTGGCAAAACGGACCCCCTGGCACTGGGGAAAAAAAACGATTGGCCGTATTCGGCGAACGCTAAAAAAGGTCAAGCGCTGAACACCAAGGAGAGGGGAAGACCAAAAGCAAGTTATGAAAACCCGACCTAGCAAAGAGCATCTCGGTCATCTAAGGAAAACGCCCATCGAAAAAGGAACAAATACTCACAACCAAAGGAAAAAAAGATTGTGGCAATACAAAAGGATACGGGAAAAAAAAAGAGAGTAACGGCGGGCGGCGACTGTCCGGGCAGCAGGGGGGCCAGCAAACCTGAAGGCAGGGGGACCAAAGGGTAAAACGAAACAAGGTGCTTAGGAGGAGAAGGGGCCCGGCGAACAAAACGAGATCGACGAGACTCCCTCGGCGTCCGTCGACAAACCATGGGAGAATCGCAAGGAAGGAGTGAGGACACATAAGGGGAGGAAA
>Ga0179593_1390310_pt1 | contig 22655 bp, 38 predicted proteins | sample CZODoug2_1_08_16_FD_185931 | JGI IMG/M metagenome (GOLD analysis project Ga0179593, IMG submission 185931) | Vadose zone soil fungal communities from Angelo Coast Range Reserve, California, USA - CZODoug2_1_08_16fungal (PacBio error correction) | ecosystem: Environmental > Terrestrial > Soil >...
AAGGGGGTCCAATTGGTGGGTAAATCCAGTGCATGTCTGGCAAAAAAACATGTTGGTGAGGACTAGGTAGGGTAGAAGTGGACCCACTTACCATAAGGTTCCGAGGGAAGGGTAGTTGAACATAACTTTGGGGGGGGAAAAAACAAGCCAAAGGAGAAAAACCGCACAAAGAAGTTGGGTGATGCGATTGTGGTAGGGTCACATAAGCCCCAAGCAAAAAATTCGGGAAATGGGTGGGAGAAAAACTCGATTGGCGAAATGCACCAAGAAGCGGGGACCAGTAACGGAAAAAACCAAAGGGAAAGCGGACAGAAAAGAACACCCCTATCCATATCAAAGAACGGGAGTAAGGGCGGCAAGCGGGGGGTGGTTCTTCAGAAGGTAGTGGGTGGGGGGGACCGTGGTTTGGGTCGCTTTACCGCAGAAGGTATGGGGAGCGAAAAGGCCCCAGCTGGTAAAAAAAAGGGGATAAATGAGAGAGTGTTAAGATGGAAGATAGGAAGCCTTCATAGAAAAAACACTAGGGCGGGTTGTAAAGGGGGGGGTTTGAAGGTGAAAGGCCGGGAAGGGGGAAAAGGTGGGTAGCGGGGGGAAAAAGGCCCAGAGAAAATGAAAAGGGGTTGGCGGTGGTAAAAAGGGATTCATAACATACAAACAAACTCAGTTGGCTCGGTAGATAGGTTCAAACTAAGTGCTAAAACGGGGGGGGGGGGGTTTTGTGAGGGAAAGGGGGGGGGTTGGGGAAAGACTTAAGGGGGGTAGGACCGTTGGAACGGCAACAAAGGGAACCGACAGGAGATCGGTGTGTTAAAGAAGGTTCAAAAAACATGAGTGATAGTTGCGGGGGGGGGAAAAAAAGGCAATCACAAATGCTGGGATGTGCAGCCGCGATTTGAACATCTCACGCATGGGGGGGTAGAGGAACAATGAAAAAATCTAAAAAAGAAAGCGAAAAGAACTAAAGGTTTGGTATGGTTTGTCAGTGGTGTGTCACAAAGTATTTTGGGTGAAAAAAAATAGTCCAAGAAAATCGAAGAATTATGAGACGCAAAAAATTTTTTGGAAGAATCAAAGAACGCAGCAAAAAGTTCTTGGGCCAGAGTAGGGGGGTTGGTGCAGGTTGTGATAAAATAATTTGAAAACAAAAATGTGTGTAAGGAAAAGGGAGGGTCAAACAAAAAAGAGGGCTGGTTTAGGGGGGGGATTGAGGGGGGGGTGTCATTTTGGGGCAGCAACTGGTAAAAGCGCACCTAAACCAAGAAAAAGGTCAAGGTTTCTCCAAAGACCGGCGAGAACAGGGGAAAAAAGAAACCCTCACAAAAGTTAACCACTGGAGGGGCAGGGAACAAGTACACAGCTTATAAATCCAAAAATTGGGGTTCAGCGGGGCTTCAAAAAACCTTGGCTACCTCATTGGTGGGTGGGGTGGGGTGCAAAAAGAATCGAATACTCGAAGGGTAGGAGAACATTTTAGGTCTGGCCAAGGGAGACAATGGGGAATGAATCCTGGTGAGGTGAAAGGGATGTACTGTTGGAGGGAAAGAACCTTAAGAAGAGAATTCTGGGTTTCCAGATGTCGTACTCAACATCGGGCACGGTTTTCCAGGAACGAAAAACCAAAAAAATCATAGTGAGGGTCGCCAAGCGAAGCCACGAAAAAAACCAAAGGGAGGGGAATCAAAAAAATAAAAAAAAAAGGTTCCACAATGCGAAAAGAGTAAACGGGGGGGGGAGGCCCGCACCCGTAAACATGGGGTGAAAGAGGAGGGAAGCAGAACGAGACGGGCACACCGCAAAAGAAGGCAGAAAAAAAAAAACGTTCGAAAAGGGAGTCTGAAGAGCGAGGGAACGTTAGGAGGAAAAATTCCTATAAAAAAGGGGTGCACGTGGGAAAGAAATGTTTTGGGGCTGGGGGGTGGGAAAAATCGGCCAAAAAAAAATAGGAAAAAGGTGTTGTGGGCAAAAGTGCCGGGACAGGCCCGGGGGTGATGGTCGGGGGACGAAACCATGTAAGTGCCTTCTGGGGCTATTAATAAGTGAGGGGCGTGTTAGACGGAATAACCCGGGAACCCCTCCGGGTAGAACGGGCGATCAGGGGGAAAAAGACTTTACAAGAAAAAAAAAAATGTGCGCCCAAAGAAAGCTCGAAAATCGCCGAGGTTTTTGTAAAGAAGGGGACTGGTTCAAAAAGGCAAGAAAAACTTTTGAGCGGATATTGAAAGGGACAATGGGTGACCCGGGAAAGAGTGGTGAAAGCCTCACGCTGTGGAGGACAGATCACCTGAGCAAAAACAAAGTCAAAGGGGGGTGCCCCCCTCAACTGGGTTCGGAAGTGAAAAAGGGTAAAAATGGGGAAAAAAAAAGGGGGAACAAAGTCTTCAGTCTGGGGGAGAAAGGGAAATGCCAGGGAAAAAAAAAAAGCGTTTCACTGTCTGGGGACCAGGGGGTGGGGGGGGGTTTCCGCGGTCAAATAGAGACAGAATGAAAAAAAATGGCAGGGGGGACTGCACGGACGGAAAACCAAAAATGGGAAGGTAAGAAGGGGAAGGAACTTTGATGGGCTGGAGGGGGAAAGAAAAAAACCGGGCGGCTGGCGCTAATCGGGGTGGGAAAAAAAAAAAATGTTGTCCTGAGGTGAAAGCCTTGTTGTTGTGGGGCCCAGGGGAAAGGTTGGTGGGTTTTCAAAAAGGAACATAGTAGACGCAGACGCAAAAATCGGGCCCGATTAAAGAAAGGGAAGAACATTGAGAGAAACTCAACCGACTAAGGGGAGAAAGAGTAAAATAAAACTCGGCATGTCAGATTAAATGGGGCTAGGGATCAAGAGAGAAAAAGCCAGTGGTGAAGAAAGGGTGGGGTCGAAGGTGATATGTGGGGCAGGGACAAGAACATGGGTGCGGCATTGGGCCAGGCAGTTGAGGCCAAACGGACGACACATCACGAGCTGAATCAAAAAAAAAATGTGCCATGCAAAAACGGGAAAGTTAGTGGGTCCAAAACGGGGGATTGGGGCCAACAGGGGGTCGACAAGCAACTCCGTATGAGGGTCGCAAAGATATGTGGGGGACCGGACACGAAAATCAAAAAAATGGTTTGTATTTGAAGAAAGAGGAGAAAAGAATTCGGGGAAACAACGCTTCCGACCTGCCAGGGAAGGGTGAGTGGGTGGGGAGTCACGGTTGTGGGAGGGTGCGAAGGGGGAAAAGAAGTCAAGGGCTAAACGGACTGAAAGGAGTGAGGATAGAAAGTTAAGACCGAGCAAAATAGGGGGATAAAAGGATGGTTTTCTGCAGTGGGCGTGGAAAAATAAAACCAATGCCTCCTAAGACTGGGGGGAAAATCTCACACCGGGAAGCCAAGCATATTGAGGTGAGGGGATTCGATAAATCGTAAAAAACTGGAAATTCTTGAAAGTCGGCCCCATCGATAATTAAGGTGGATGAGGATGGGGCGCCGGTGGGGTGGCTCTGAGTCTGGCATGTGACAGTAAAAATAAGAAAACTTAAGAAAAACCCTCGGCTGCCAGGGAGTCGAGACGGAAAATAAAAGGAAAAGTGAGTTGGGCGTGGACAAAGGGGCTGTGAGCAAGTCAAGGGGATAGAATGATCAACAAAAAAAAAAGGAGGCAAAAAGAGAGAGATCCCTACGGTGGGCAGTAAGGAAGGGCAAAAACTAAGGCGTGTTCCGAGGAGGGGGGGGGGAGGGGGGGTGGGGGGCGAGGTCGCGAGAGCAGTGCAAGGGTGGTGTTAAGAAAGCCGGGGAAAAATAAACAGAACTCGCGAAGCTGGAGCGGGTAGCCGATGGTGGGGGGAAACCAAAAACGTAAAAATAGTCATGAATATATAAGAGACGGGACTCCAGAGTCATGGTGAGGGGTAGGGGTGGTTTTAGTTCAATCGTCTGTCAAAAGGGGAACTATGCGTTACGGGTACGTTTCCAAAATTTGCAACATTAAGAGGCAGAACGACTTTATTCCTGTCGATCCAGCCTTTTCGCCAAAATGGGTACATTCTCGGGAAGAAAAAACCAGCCCAAAAGTGTGTGGACACATCAAGAGTGACCACGGTCGTGCAGGAGAGAAAAATCGGCTCGGAGTCTGCTCAAAGTACTGCAGAAGATTGGGGGCCGTATAAGGGAGGTGGGGGGGTTTCAAATAACCTACCCAAACCGAACCTGTGAACGGTGGGTATGCCGACAGATCTATTTCGCTCGAGTCGGCCTTATTCATACAGAGGTCAGTGTCTAACTTGGCTTGGAGGGGAAATTTGTTGAACTTGCCAGAAGGTTGGGGTAGAGCGGTGCGTGGTTGGGGACGTTTAGCTAGGGTGAGTGCTTGGAGGGGTTGGAAAACCAAAAGCCTCCGCGTGGGTGTTTGGGAAAACCAGTCGTACAGGGTGAAATGTTGTTACGCGGTGGGTCCCTTGGATATTATTCGGGAAACGGTTCGCCTTAAAAAAAGAAAAACTACCAAAGCAGGAAGGGGGACTGCCCCTATAGAAAGGTGGGCGAACCGATGGTAGTTCCGGATGGAGAATGAATAAAAACTGGGTGGGGACAAAAAAAGGGGGTAAAGAGGGGTCTATTGGGGGTGGCAAGAAGAGGGTTTGAAATCAGGGGGAAGTGGGAAAGCGTGTCCCCAGACAGAATTTCACCAACCAAGAAAGTTGTGGGGGGGTTGTGGGCGTAGGGAAAGAAATCTGAGTCAAAGGGTCAGGGGCGGGCCCAAAAAATGAGGGGACTGGCGGTGACCGAGGGGGAGGGGACTCGTTACGGGTATAGGGGGGGAATAGTCAAGGGAACTAAGGGAGGGAAAGAAGGGAACTTTTGGGAAGCTTGGGGGTCAAAAGAAAGAAAGCGTAAAAGTATACAGGCACACGACGATAGCGAATCCAGTGGACTGTACATGGGGAAAAGGGGAACGGGTACCTTTTGGCAGGGTAATTCCGGAAGGGAAAAAAAACATGAAAAAAAACCTGAAGATCTCTAAATTTGAGAGAGAAAAGCTCCGCCCGTCAGCATCAAGGAAAAGTCACTTAAAAAAGGATGAAAGGGTGGAAGGAGGGGTTCAGGTGGCTTAAAAGAAGTGGACAGGGAATATGCAGATAAACGAAGGCAACATATGGGGACAGTTTTGGCTGCAGCCAGGTGTGGGAAAAAAATTGGCACGGTCGGCAAAACCGACTGGGCAAAGCAGACGGTACGTAGTTGTGTGGCCAGCGGACCTCTGGTGCCGTAAACATGCGACGCCTGAGAAAAATGAAAGGGAAAGAAAAACAAGGGAAAATTGAACAGCTACAGGGGGTGGGGGAGGTCACGGTCGAAAGGGGCAGAACTGTGTGTGTGAAGGGAAAAAAAGTTTGGGGAAAAACAGGATCCACAGGAGTAGAAAAAAAAAAGTGTCCATGGAAAATATCTGGAGAATCATTTTTTGGGACCAGGCGCGGAGTGGGTCAGTGGTCAGGTACGGGAATCTTCGGCGTTCGGGATCAGAAAGTGATGTCCGGTGGGGGGCCGGGTGATGGCACAAAGGAAAAATACATAGTAATTCGCGGAAGGAAGGTGTGACAGTGGCACAGGGGAAAAAAAAAACCCTCTAACCCGAGGTACGAAGTGCGGTGGAGGGGGGCAGGGGGTTGGTGGGGGGAAGCTGGAGACAGGGGTTGTCATTGCGGCTGTGGGAGCAATAGGGGGCATCCAGAAAAAAAAAAAAAAAAGCCAACGAAGAACTGCAAAAGGTTAGTGTGACTTAGAATCGTCAAGATATGGGGCCGTGATACTTCAAATAAGGAAAATTATGGAACGTGGAAGGGGAGGCGTGGGCCAGGGAGGGAGGCAACCTGATGCCAAAGATGCAGAAAAAAAATTGAAATTACGGGTTTCGTTGGACTAAAAATAGTGGGAAAAATTGGGTCGACAGTGGGGAGGGACCAAGGGGGAGGAAAGTTTGGGGGGGGGGAGTTGGGGCGTGAATTGGGGACGTGGGGGGGATAAACGAGGGGGGTCGGAGTGTAGCAAGGGATGAAAACGCGGGAAATTTGGAGGAAAAAAGTGAGCATCGTCACTAGGGAAAAGGGGTGTCAAACTCCAAAGGGGAAAGAGGAAAAAACTGACGTATTCAAATGGGGGGGTGCGACTGAATAAAAACTACGAAAAGCGGTTAGTAACCCCTAACGTTTCCGGGAGGCGGAAAACAAACAAGAAAGGGGAGGGGTTCGTAGCAACGGAGGTTTTGTGGAGAAAACATGAAAAAGAGGACTGACATTGGGGGGGTGAGGCCGAGAGTGCTATGGGGGGGGGGGGGGGGGATACGGTAACCGTGAACAGTAAAAGGTTTTAAAAACGTTAAAAAAAAGGAAATTGTTTGGGGGAAACGGGCGTCTGGAAAGTGGCAAAACCCCAACCAAAAAAGGAAAATCAGTGACGAACGTGAGGGTGGGGGGTCCTACTTAAAAGCCAACAAACTGTTTGGTGTGTGGGGGGGAAAAATGGGACAGCAGACTTCCGTCCACCCCGGTGGAAAAGGGGGAAAAAGTCGCGGTGTGTTGACGTGGGTTGATGAGAAAAAAATAAGGACCGAGTTGGGTAAAAAAAACCAGATCATCGTCGTGGTGGGAGAGAAGAGTTGGCCTGGAAGTGGGGACAAAAATCCGTGGGGGTGACCCCAAAAAAACAACGGTGGGTGGGGAGGGGACGGACGGAGAGGAGCGAAAGCGTGTCAAGTAACCTTTAAATGAACACAAACGAGGATTGGGGGATGGCCTATCACCAAAGACCATGCGACTATCAAAAGGGGAAAGGGGTCCACCCCACTCATGGTAAGGGTTACCAAGTGGGGGCTTTTTTGTTATAGTGCCACTCTGCAAAAGGGGAGGGAACAGGAAACACCGGTTCGGACGAAGTGGGGGAAGACGGGGTCTGTAAATCACGAGGAGAAAATGGGCGAGAAAAAAATGTGAAATGAGTTGCTCGTGATAGAAGGTACACTGGATACCATCAAGAAGGAAAGGGGGTTGGAAACTAAGGTGCAATCTGGACACACCAAAAGTGAGGGGTTAGGGGAACGTGACGGGAGGTCACTGCAAAAAGGCCAGCCGAAATACAACATAAACAAACTTAAAGGCAAACCGGGGGCGGGCGCCGGGGGATGGGGGAGGAAAGCAAAAAAGAAGGCAGGATCGGGCCAGTGTCCACCTTCAACGGGACAGGTATAAAAATTGGTTTCAACAACAAATAAAAGGAAAAAAAAATATTACCGTCGAGAACCACAAAAAATGAGAAAACGGAAACCGCGGAAGGACAAAAAGTGCCACAGTGATCGGGTGGGTGCGTGGGGTTCGTAAGTGACAAGGGATGGTGGGGGGAGGATCTGAAGGGGCTGAGGACACGAAGGAGATACTGGAAGAACCAAGGTCCACCAGAAAATCCTGACAAAGGGGAAAAGGGCGCGAAACTTGGGAGAGAGGAAATCATAAAAGGGGTGGGTCATCCATCCGAAAAACTCTCCTGGAGGGTGTGGGAGAGAGGTGTGGGTTAGCAAAAAAAAACAAAGGGGAAAATTTGGCGGGGAAAAGAAAGGGGGCCTCGGAATTGGGAAGGAAGGGGGGACAGATCAATAGAGAGGGGGGGGCCTCAATCTAAAAAAATTTGGAGGAAAAAAAGACACTGTAGGGGCGTTTGGTAAAACACAAGAAGGGGTACATGATTCGCGAGGTACAGGAAAAGAGAGAGCAGAAAAAACAAACAACGTGTGGAAGGTAAAAAAAGTGGAAAAGGAAAAGGTGTTTTGTCGCAAGCTCGACATTGTACACTTTGGGGGGAAAGCCAAGGGGGCGTGATGCGAACCGCCGCCCGAAAAAAGGGGTGTGGATTACAATAATAGGGATACTTGAACAGACGAAAAAGGGTGATGGAAAGCCAAACCTAGGTTCCGAATGCCGTTGGGGGGGTAAGTCAAAGAAAGAATACGGACAACAATCCCGGTTTGTGAAAAAAAAAATGGGGGGGGATGGACCACGAACTGCAAGAACATCGTGACCCTGTGTTTCGGTCAGCGGATAGGGAGGGGGAAAAATGGGGGAGGGATAAGAGAACCGATGCGCCGCCAACTACAGGGGGTTGACGCGGAAGCAGATAAACGAGACAAAAATAAAGGAAATTGGACCCTCCCATCGGTGGGGTAGACGGGGTACTGTAGGGGGGGTGGGGGGGGGAAAACAAGGGGTTGAAAAAAAAAAAAAAAGAAAAAAAACGAAGGTGGAGGCATGCGATATTATTGGGGGGAAGAAAATAGGGGATGTCCAAAGGGGAGAAATTTTTTTGGGGGAAGAAGAGGGAGGGGGGGAGTAACGTTGGTCAAAACGAACATAAAAAGTGAGGGGGCGTGACAAGAGGGGAAAAGGCCTGAAAAAACTGGCAGCGGTGATCGGGCCATTAAGTAAGCCGTGGGGGTGAGATGATTGTGACAGACGTCGGGGAACTCGTCTTCTCAAAGGAAAAAAAGGGGGGGGGGGGGGGGGAGTGTGGTTGGAATGTGATATGGCGGGGGGGCTAAAAAAGGAAACACCAATTACAGGGGGGGGGGAGATGTGAAAAAAAAAAACTGAAAAAAAAACCGCATCGGGCGGGGGGGGGGGATCAAATGAGAAAATAACCAGGCCTTGAGAACAGAAGGAAAAAAAACCCTTAGGGGGTTGAGGTTTGACCGGTGGGGGGGGTGTAACAAGGTTGTGGTGTGAACTGCAGCCGTGGACAAAAAAGAGGACAGAAAGAGGGTGAGGGAGGGAAAAGAAAAAAGGGACACAAAAAAAGGAGTGGGGTTCCTCATAAAGAACCGAAAAATAAACGGTAATAGAAAAGGGGGTCCTCGTAAGTGGGGGGGGTGTACACTTTTTGGGGATGGGGAAATCATAAGTTGTGTCGTCAGGCTGGCAACAAGAAACGTGTGGGCTTGAATTCATGGGGTGTGCCCGGTGGGGGGGGCCGCAAAAACTTACTCAAATGAACGAGAGCAAAATAAAGTATGCAGGGTTGGAAAACTAGGTACAGGCGGTGAGACGTAAAGCCCCAAATCTCAAAGGGGAAAAAAAGCAACAAAGCGAATTAAAAGGGATGTACCGGAAACTTAGGGGGAGATACTCTGTGCGGAAATGAGGTCCCCCGACAAAAAAACCGGGCCGGAAGTACGAGTGGTGGGGGCAGAGCGACGGGACTTAGGAAGAAGGATGCCAAGTTGAATGGGAAGACGTCGGACAGAAGTTGAATGACGATGGGAAAAAAACACATATATGATCGCGGGAGGAAAACTAAGGCAGCTGTGAGGAGAAAAGGAGGGGGAAGGACAAAAAGACAAAAAAAATACGGCACGTGGAATAAGACAAAAATAGGGGGGGGGGGGGGAAGGGAAAAAAAGGAACTTCCAAAAAAAAACCAACTCGTCATAAGGCTCTCGCATGGCGAATTGAGAGGACTGAAGTGGGGGGAGGTGCGGGGGGATTAAAAATAAATTAAGCTTTCCAAACCATCAGCAAAAGGGGATACAAATCTCAATGGAAAAAAAAAGAAAGGACCGACTTGGAAAAAGGAAAGATAAGGAAAATAATCGCAAAAAGAGAGTGGGGGAAAAAAGAAGATGGAAAAAACAAATAAATGTGGGTGCGTTCTCGGGGGGGGTGGGGTGGGTGGGGGCGCGTGGGGTGGAAAGGGGTGGGGTAGATCAGGGGACAAAAAACCAAAAAAATTCAGAAGAGGACACAGGTTGGGTTGCAAAACGTGGTGGTTTTTGCGGGAAATCGGAAAAGGGGGTAGGAGGGAAAAACCAAATTACAGGAACAAGGGGAACTAGGGGGGATGGGCATAAATAAGCGGGGTTAGGAAAGCCCACCAATCAGAAAAAAAAGGAAAAAGATGCAGGAGCTCACAAAAAAAGGGGAGAAAGAGATGAAAACACCGGGAACCGGGACATCACCCGGGCGGTTTTCGACGGGAACCCGGAAAACAAAGATTTAGAGTGTTTTATCAGGAAAGGGGGGGGGGAAAAATGAAGATAAAAAAAATTCAGCGCGGGTTGAGACAGACAATCCAAAAAAACAATAAATGAGGGGAAATGAATTGAAAGCGGCTTTAGTAGCAGAGGATTGGCAAAAAAGGGGATGCTTGACATGGGTTGAAGTAAATGCATGGTCAAACGAAAAAGGTCATTGGGCTGCAACTGGGAAAATAGAACACAGTTAGTGACGGGGGGAAGGGGGGGCCGGTTAGTTTCAAAGAAATAAAGAGATTCAGGGATGGAAATGGGGAGGGAAAACTACTAAAAAGAACTCAAAACACAAACAAGTGGGTATAGTGGAAAAGATGAACAGAAGACAGTGGGAAGAGGGTTGAAAAGAGGGGAAGTATGGAACGGATCACGTCGTGGGTACAAAAGCTGTCGTGGCACAACCAGTGAAGTGGGGTTACGCAATCCCGTAGCCGAGAAAAAAAAAGAAGGCAGAGCAAAAAGGAAGAGGGGGGGATGGGGGATCGGCCGGGAACAAAGAGAACCTCCGTGTTCGGGGGAAAAAACGGTCTATTGGATGGTCTTGGGGGTAATGCAAACAGCTTCAACGACCGGTGAGAAGAAAAAAACACAACGGGCAAGAGTGAATTTGGAAAGAAAATTGTTGACGGCCGAGGGCACCCGCAAAATTGTTGTGGAAAGACAAGCGTGATGTAAAGGAAAAGGTGGGGGGAGGGAGGGAGAAAGAGTCTATAAAAAAACGTGGGAGGGACCTGGTAGGTGCAGTATGGAAAACGCCCGCAAATTCAGAAGGGGAAACGGAAGCAGAGTAAGTGACCGTAGGGGAATGAAAGGTTGTAGTTCAGAATGGTTTCAAAGGAAGAGTTAGAAGTAAACGGGGGGGGTGGGGGTGGAGATAAAAAGTTTCCTGGGGGGGTGCAAGTAGACCCTGTTTGAAGGGGGGGGAAGTTCAGATGAGATGAGAACGCTCGGGAAGGCCGGGGGCGGGGGGGGGGGGGTCTTGGGTGGAAAGGTAAGCAATCAAGGGGGGGGGGGTGGGAGGGTCTGGCATCGTGACCAGGGGGAAAAAGCGGACTGGCATCCAGGGAGGGGGGAAAATTATAATCATCAAGATTGGGCGTGTGGGGAAACTGTACAAATGGAAGACGGGGAGGATAAAGAGAAAAGAAGAAAAAAGCATCTGAAGGCCGGCGGGAGAAAGGTAGAACGCCTTAATAAGTTACTGATCTAAACAAGTGACGCTTTAAAAAGAAAGAAAAAGAGTCATAGGCGGTCCTGGTTATATTATTGGGGGGGGGAGAGGGACCGGTGACATTTCCCCTGCCTTTCCAACGCGTAGACTGTCGGCCGATGGATTTGGGGCCAAGTGAGGATAAAAATAGGGGGAAAGGGATGAAGTAGAAAAAAGAAGGGGGAGGGGGATGAGGAACAGTGAGAGCGATTGAAGGGATGGTCACGCACCGGGGGAAATAAACGACAGCACGCTTACGATGGGGAAGGGATAGAGTGGAAAGGTACACCGGGGGAATCTCTAAAAGGAAAGTCTTAAGCCGTGCGAAGTGTGGGGGACACCGCGAAAAAAAGCGTGAAAGGGGGAAGTGGAGGAGAAAGCACCAAAAGGGGAAAGTGGTCTTTTGAAATAAATAAAAAAAAAAGGGGGTGGGGACGTCAAAGGACGCCCTGAGTCAAAAAAGCAAAGGCACAAAAAATGAACGAGTACTCAATGGGCCAGAGCAACGTACAGCAAATGCAGTTGAAGAAAAAAGGGAACAAGAGGCAGGTCCGCAACAGGTGCCGAGAATCAAACAACGGACGATTGGGTCCACAGAAAAGAAAAACCCCCTGCAAAAAGGAGGGGAAAAAGAGGGTGGAGGAAAGACTTATTGGCAATGAGAAAACTTGGTGGGTCAGGTTTAAGAACTTTTTCAATAAGAGCCGGGGAGGGACAAAGATTGGCGTGGCCGCAAGAAGGGTGGGGGTTGAGGGGAATAAGCTGAAACTGGGGAAAAACGGGGTGGAGGTGGCACAGTGTACGTTGGCGCCGAAGGTCGGTAGTGGTGACTGGAGCGCTGAACAAGTGAAAGGGCGGAGAGAATGGGGGGTCAATAGACATGAAAAGAAAGGAGGGAAATTGAAACGGGGGGGCCGTGGGTGGGTATAAAGGTGGGGAAAAGAAACTCACGTTGGGTTGCAAGGGGGCACGGGGGAAACCCAACTAATGAAGAGAAGCCCTGAAAAAGGGGAAAGTCCTTGGGGGGTGTGGAAGTGGGAAATTGGCCCAAAAATCGCGCGCGGGGGGGTCTGGAGAAAGGAGAGAATGGGTGAGACCGTGGGACATGGAGTATGGGCCGAGGGGGTGTTGGAATGGCGGGTGATGCGGGGGTCGGTGCCGGGGGAAAAAAAAAAGTTTGTGAGAAAGAAGGTGGATAAGTGGGGAGGGTGAAAAAAAAAAAAAAAAAAGCGTGAGTAGCAGGGGGGCCATGCAAATACTGATGAAAAAAACGCGAAAAAAACTATCATAAGGTGAATGCAATGACATTGACTCCACCGTGGGTTTCATGTTGGGTACCGGCGGGGGGGGTTAAAGAGGGGTCCCATCTGTACGGGAAAAGGTCGCGTACAAGAACGGTATGGGGGTCTGCGGGTTATATCGGGTAGAAATATAAAGGTTACAAAGAATTTGTGACGGGGGCATGGTGACGCCATAGGGGGATGAAATGCTGGTCGTGCGGCCCTGCGGTGGGGGACCAGGGGGACATGTCAAGGATGGTATAAAAGGGGAACAGGGGGGCATCTGATGCAGGGGGGGGTGGCCGGGTGTAAGTAAACGGGTTGTGCAATGTCAAAAAAGTCGGGGGAGATTGTGGTGAGGTCAAAAATAATCCTGGGAATTCGACCCGCAGGGCCGGCGGTCAAACCGAAGGGTAAAATAAAAGTGGGTAAGTGGTGGAACATCGGGGAAAAAAAGGCATCGGGGGATCAAGGAACTGAGGAGTGGAGGGACCGGTGGTTTGTCGGTGTTAGCGAGGATAAAAAGCGAAGTGCGAGTTAGGAGAAAAGGAGTCCGGGGGGGGGCGTAATACAACGCCACCTCATCGCAAGAAAAAGCGCCAGGCGAGTACAATGAAACTCAGACAATAAGGCCGGAAACGTGTGCAAAAGGAGGGGGGGAATCGTGGGAAAGGGGAGTACAGGAGCCTCGCTGGAAGAGGAGCGTGCCGCAAGAGAGGCGGAAGAAAAATAGGAGGGGTGTGAAATACACGACAAGTAAGGGAGGATAGGAAAGGGAATTGGGTCGTCGCTAGTAGGAAAAGATTGGGAAGGGAGGGCGCAGAGATGGCCTTCAACTGGAAGATGTGGTGAAGTTTACTGTAGGCCACCGACTCGAAGGGGACATGGGCACGGGGTAGGGTCGGGGGAGCGGGGGGGGTGTTTTTGTCTGTGGAGGGAGGGTTAGTCCTAGTGGGTGAGGGACATGACGATTGGGTTCAGGGGACGGAATAAAAAGCGAATGGGGGAAGGATGGGTCAATAAAGAGGAGAAAGTGAACCCATACGATGCATTCATAAAAAGGTGACCGCGGACGACAAAAGGAAAATAGGCGTGGGCCTAGTGGCGGGGGAGGAGTCGTGCAAACAGGACGCAGGGTGGGGTGGAAAACCAGGAAATGAATTGGAAGAAATGTCAACACGGACTCAAAAGTGTGGCCAGAAATCAAGTGGGCTTGGTTGGGGTGCGAACGTGGGGGAAAAAGTAGTAGGTAACCGGGTGACTGCCGACTGGTTGGAGGGCCCAAAGAAAAAAGTGGGGAAGCAGAAAAGACATGGAAAAAAAAATAAAAAAAAGAAGACGGCGCGTGTTAGTGTGAAAACATGTAAATCAACGCAGGTGGGGTGGGGAGAAGAAAAAGTCAACACACGGATAGGGATGAAAGACCCGAATCATCGTGGTGGGGGGGAGGAGTGGGTGTTGAAGGACCTGAGTGGGGCAAGTAAGAAGTAGAGATTTTTGATGGGGAAAAAAGGGGATGGTTTTCAAGAAAAAAGTCATGGGGGGGAAAAAAAAAAACAAGGCAAGAACACCTGGGGGAGAGGGTACTTAAACAAAAGGATGGGATGGGAGTATACCAGCGCGAGTTGGCAAAAGAAGGAAAGGGCAAAGTAAGGTGGAATGGTAGACTACCGCAAAATAAAGCAAAGAAGAGGGGGGGTAAACAAAACGCTCCATGGGAGGGGGACAAAGGGAGACGCCGGGGGTTCGAGCAGAAACCCTAAAAAAAAGGTTTGTTGGAAAACCACAAAAATCAGTAAAAAGGGAAAAGACCGGACCCTGCAGAGGGGGTGCGGGGGGGGTAGCAGAAATTAAACACAAAGAAGGAATTGTGGCGGGGGAAACAGGCGGCTTCCTGAAGCGCAGAGGGGGTCACTCAATAAATGTGGGCCTACATACATATAAAAGGACACGGTCGGGGCGGGAATGGTGGACTAAACCCCTGAGGATGGGGAGGCGGACCCTCTCGGGGGTGTGAGTTAGGTAACAATAGGAACTGTTATTGGAAAACAATCAAGCACGCAAACGAAAAAGAGGAAAGTGGGGAGGGGGAGCGGAAAAACTACGTCTCGGGTAACCCCCTAACAGAGACACCTAAAGGAAAAGTGTGAAAACCGTTAAATTGGATGGAGAAGGAGGAGGAATGTGCTGGTGGTAAAGGGAAGAGAAAAACATGGGGGTGGTGGTACAAAGAGAGAATGGCGCACATAGGGGAAAAAAAGGCTAGGAAAGGAAAAAAATGGGGGTGCAAGAGAAAAAAGAGGATGGTGTCCGTGTAAACCGGACCTGAGGGGAAAGGACCAAAAAGCGCCACAAAACAAGACAACTCGTCCAGGATGGGCCGGGAAGTCGTTGGGGGGTTGGGGTGCCAAACAGGGGGGGAGAAAGGTTATAGAGCAAAGGTCTGGGGGATGGGGAAAAGAAAGGGGTAACTCAACGGAAGGGTCCAAAAAAGGTAAAAGGAGGGTTGTGGACTCGCGCTAAAAAAAAAAAAAAAAAAAACAGGGTTGATGTGAGGAAAAGAGGGGGAAGGGTGTTATAAGCCAAGGGGGGGCAATTTCCAAGAGCTGGAGAGTCTGGCCACAATATCGGTCTCTAAAAAAAAAAAAAGGGGGTGTGAGGTGAAAAAGTAAGAGAGAAGACGTGATGTCAAAGATGAAAAAGCGGCAGTGGTTTCACAGTGGTGGGGTGGAAAAAAAACAAAAAGGTGGCGCCGCAATGTGGGGGGGAAGGAGGAAAGAAGATTGAAGGGCCCGTACATGATAAGGTGCCCGGTGTCGGACCGGGGGGAATAGGGGGTGTAAAACGAACCGGTCGCTGGACGAATAAGGAAGAATGGAAGAAGGGGGGGGAATGTGGTCCTGGAGCAGAAGTGACGGTATGAAAAAACGATAGGGAATCCAGGGGTATAAGGGGAAAAAAACAAGATGGCGCCAAGCGAAAACAAACCCATTTGTTCTAACTTACGGAAAACAACCGAAGAAAAGAACCAGGAGTAGCGGCGGGCAGGCTGGGACAGGAAAGGGTGTGTGGTGGGGGAAGTAAAAAAAAAGCGTGGGTGGGTATAGAGACTAAAGGGTGAAGGGGGGTGTTTGTGGGGAGGGAAATCGAGAATAGCCTTGGGGAAAGGGCGAAATACATAAGAAATCGAAAAAGAAAGTTCAAAAAAAAACGCCGTGAGGGGTTGGAGGGTGGGTAAGGGAGAGGATGGATCGTACGGGTAAGGGCCGCAAACGCGTACAGACAGAGGAGATATGGGCGGGGGGGTCAAGAGAGTGAAACGGAAAAGGTGTTCACATCACAGGGTGAAAAATCGGGGGGAGAGAGAGCCCCCAAAACTGGTTTGGGGGTGGGTGGAAGGTTTCCACCGCGAGGTGGGAAAAAAACTAAGTAGGGTGGAACTTGGGGCATAGATGTGGCGGGGGTGTAAAGTAGGTGAGGGGGATAGTTTTGCGGGCTGAAAGACCAACTACAGTGGGGGGGGGAGGTGTGGTCAGTGGTATGGGGGGAACCGCATAAAGCATGGTTAAATTGGGCAGGACATAACTAAGGGGAAGGAACAGGAAATAAAAAAAAATCAGGAGGGTTAGGGGGAACTTGGTTTACATTACATGTTTGTGTGTCAGACCTCAGGGTCTCGTGGGCTGTCATAGGGAGGAGTTGATATGACGGCGAACTGTGAGGTGGGGTGGTTGCAGTCAAAAGGGGACAATGCGGCCGCCCAAAATCCAAACGTTGGAAAAGGAGGCAAGTGGGATCGATTTTGTGTGCCGGTGGTGTGGTGTGGGCAAAAAAAAGGTGGGTCCTGTTGGATGGACAAGCAGAAGATACGGTTGCAGGTCGGACGTTGATTCGGGGGTTTGTGGGGTGTAAAACACCGTGGTGGTCGGGCTGCAAATTCCAGGAATATATGAAAACACCCAAAGGTAGAAAAGTGATGGTTTCAGGGCGGAACAAGAACGAATCGAGTTACCGCAAAAAAAAACAGGGAACCCTCGGGGGTGGGTGATGGGGGTAGGGGAGTTCACTGAAGAAAGGGCTTGGGGAAAGAAGAAAAGGGGTGTGGGAGCGGGTTTCCTGGCAAGAAAAACGGTGGCGAGCCTGGGGTGCAAAAGAGTTGAGGGGTTGTGTGGGGGGGCCAGAAGAAATGAAAGGGGGAGGGGAGGTGAGAAAGGGAGTACAGGATTGCGGCACGGGAGTCGACACGAGGTTGAATGAGGAAAGGGGTTCAGCTATGGTCTATATAGGGGGACTACTCACGGGGGGTCGTCAATGGATGTAGTAGAATTCAAATCAGGGCAGTGGCAAAACTCACCAAGGGGAGTGGGCGGTGCAGCGCGGGCACCAAAAGGGGACCGGAAAGCGGGGAGGTAAAAAACTTCTCGTCGCCGCAAATGGTCGGAAGGGGGAAGAAAAATTACTATGGGATTGTGGGGGGAAAGGAAAGAGAGAGTAAATTGGTCGCCAGTGGGGCCGAAGGTGAAAGAGTATCAACGGGGTCACTCTAAATAGGGTGTATAAGGTTGATACATGAAGAAAGAGAAAAGGGAGCCAGTGAGGGGTGGGAACACGGGGGGTTAAAAGTTCACCGCCTAAGTGGGCGGGGAAGGTATCAAACGGTTGGGGGGTGACTGGCTGTCGTGGGGAAAAAATCGGGATGCGTGAGGGAAGAAAGAAAACAACGAGGAGCGGAAAGGGTTGGTGGGGAAAAAGAAAAGGGGGGGGACAGGTCGGCAAGAAAAAGACACAGGTGAAGGTGGGGGGTATGGGGACAAACAAACACTAAGAAGGAAGAAATGAGGGGGATGAAGGTGGAGAAGGTGTGAGATAAAACGGGCTGGCCAACCGGACCCTGGAAACGAGGGAAAAATGAGATCAAAGGGGGGGAAGAAGAAAGTCAATGAAAATAAATCAAAAAATAAGACGACACGGTGGCGAAAAATGGGGAACATACGGTGGGCGCTCACTAAATAAAAAGGCCATGGGGATTGTGGCGGATGTAATGGTTGTCGTTTATAGAAGGGGGAAAAAGACCGGGGGGAAGTGAAAAAAAAGAAGGAGGTGGCTCAGGTGACCGTGAAATGAGGGGATTTGGGAAAGTGCATGGTGCGGGGGGGAGGAAAAGGAAGAAGGGTAAGGCCGAGATGACCGGGTGGTGCCAAAAAATACAAAAAAAGCGGCAGGGAAGGGATAGGGTGGGGAAACAAAGGTCGCTAGGGCATGGCACAAACCTGAAATAAAGATAAAAATATTTGCGACAAAATCAGGGGCGCGTCTTAAGATTAGGGGTGAAAAAGGAAAAGGTCCGAAAACGTTGACATTAGGGGGGCCGTGAGGGGGTTGACCAAAAGAAAAAAGAAGAAGGAGATGAGGAACTGGAGGGGATATCCTATACTACCGGAGGCATGACCGAAGTGTTGGGGAGGGGAAGGCAGGAGCAGGTTGGGATGGCGGTGGGTAAGTAAACTAAACAAACATTGCTGGGGGAAAAGTGGGGAAAAGACACATAGGGGGTGTGGCGGTGGGCAAAAGAGGGTGTTTGGGACAAACAAAAAAAAACGAAAAAACGAGATCAGAAAATGCAAACGAGTGGGGTGGAGAGTTTGGGGGTTGGAGATAAAGCCGAGGAAACAATGATCAAATAAAGCTAACACTAAAGAAGGGGGGAGCAAAAAGAGGGGGGGAAGTCTCTGGAAGGTGGCTGAGGTATGTCGTAAAAAACACTCATTAGGGGGGTAAACTGGGCCGGCGTAATGTTTAACAAATAAGGAAAAAGCACAAAGGGTTGGGGGGGGTTGTGAGAAAAACACAGGGCGGTTGGGAATAGGGGGGGGGAAAAAGGGGGGGGGGAATAGTAGGAGGAAAAAGGAGAATTGTCAACTGTGGGGGGAAGTCAGGGAATAACAGACAGGTGCAAGCGACAAAGTAAAGAGGTGAGAGAAGAGGGTACAAACAAGAATCAAAGGGTAGTAATTGGGACAAAAAAGGGGTGGGCCCAAGTAATATTGTAAACGCGAAACACACTGATTGGGGAAAGAGGTTTTTAAAGGTGAAACAAAAAACACCCCCAACCCTCAAGCCATGAGGGGAAGTTGTGTATAATGGGGGAAATAAGAAAAACAGGATTCAACACACAAACGAAGTTGTCTCCCAAAAAAAAGGGCGAGGGCACGGGCTGGGAGGGCTCTAGGAAGGGGGGGAAACGGTCAAAACGGGGGGGGGTGGGTTGCTGAATGGACAGGGAAAAAAAGAAAAACCCAACCCGAGAAGCTGGGCTGGGTGGGGAAGGGAAGACACAAGAAGGGCCAAGGGCGGACCGGGGGGGAAAGGGAGATCTGGGGTAGAAAGACTCAGCAAAAACCGGGACTTTCTTCTGCTGTCTAAGTGAAAAAAAGGCCATATTCGGAGGTGGCACCCCAGAGCTGAGAAGAGGGAGGGGGGGGACCACGTGGGGAGCTCCGGGACATTGGTCACAGGGAAGGCACTCTCCGACTTGTCCGGGGGAACTAATTATTGGAAAAGAGAAAGAGTTATCGGGGGCTGCCATGAGGGAAAAGGAGGGGTGAGATCGAATCACAAAAAAAAAGGAGTAATGAAAACGAGGGGAAGTACCGAAAAAATTGGGGGTACAATGAATTTGCATCAGACAAAAAAAGGGGAGGCTTTCGTGCGAATAGGCATAGGGAAAGAAAGAAGGGTGACAAAAAGAAGTCAACGCAGCCGCTGAAGCGCATCGACCGATGGGGAAAATAGGGAGGGGGTGGGCAAAATATGGGGGTCCGTGCCCACGAACGAAATAATCTCAGTTGGGGGGGATAAAAAAAAAAAAAAGACTCAGGAGCAGCGGGGTGGGGGTGGGGTGTTTCTCAACCGCAGACCGGGTGCGTGGAAAGGAAGGGCAACAGCCAGAAAACGAATATCTAGTGGAAATCATCAGCGCAGAAAGTCACGGTGAGGAAACCCGTTTAAGAAAAAATAAGGCTCAAAAAAAAGAGTGGTGAACATTTAAAAAGAAACCGCAACTAAATATGCAAAATGCCAAGAATAGATGGAATTTCGGGTAATCTGAGTCAAGGACTGTCGTTTGGGGAAAGGAACCTTTGCAAGGCCAGATAGGGGGCGTTTGGTTTGTACTGTTTTTGCACGGGGGAAAAAAATGGGTGAGGGGTAGCGGGGAGTGGGGGTGGGTTGGGGGATACCACGGGGGGTCCCAGGTGAAAAATAAGGTTCTGGGGGGGACTGGGGACTTTGATTCATAAAGGAAGGTCAATGGTTTGTCTATGTCGACCGGGGGGAGAAACTGAAGAAAGAGTAAAGGCCAAAGGAGAAAACGAACTTGGTGTCAAGTCAGGAAAAGAAAAAACATTTGCCCACGATGTGGGGTGTTTGTAACCAACAACGAAAAAAGGCGTGCGGTAGGGGAATTTGGGGGGTTCTTGAAAATGCTGAAGTGTGGCGCCGTTGTGGGGTGGGGGAAATTAAGATCGGCGCACCGTCGGTGGAAATGGACAGCCGAAACTGAGTTGGGACAGTATAAAAATTGGCGGGGGAAGCGTAGGGGAGGGGGGGAACGATAACGATGCGAGGGGTGAAAAAAAACTCTTTGTCAAGAAAAAAAAAGCATACAGGAAGGGAAAAAAGGAGTAAAGGCACAAAAAAAAAAAAAACGGACGAGATCCAGAAAAACGAGGGAATGAGGGAAAAAAAGAACTTGGGGGCAGTTCAACGGCAGGGGGCCCAACTACAGGACCGAAAAAGCGGGTTACTTGGTGGGGGGAATAAAAGATATAAGGCCAAGACTTAAAAGGAAGGAGGTGGGGACTGGAATTTTCAGTGAAAACTTCAAAAGTAGAATAAGCGGGGCCAGGAATGAGACCAGGGAAGGTGGGCGCTTGATAGGAGACCTCTGTAAAATGAAAAAGCGGGGAGGCTTAGGGTAACAGGGGGGGGAGAAAAAGGCGGGGACAAAATACTCAAACCCTAATGGGAAAGATTGGGAAAGAAGGGTATTTGGAACCCGAACTTGGGGAGATGGGGAATGCTTAAAAATAAGAGAAGGTGAACGTGCGCCGTGGGGGATGGGGGGGTGGAAGAAAAAGGGCTCTAACAAAAAAAATAAACTTGGGGGGTTAGTAAACATCAGAACGATGCGGAATGGAAATCCGCGAGACAAGGTGGGGGCACGGAGTAGAAGGGGTATGCTAAATCAATCATTGTGTCAAAAACCGTGTAAGCGTGGGTGCTCGACAAGAAAAGAAAGGTGGAAGAAAAGGATTAAGAACTCCAGAAAGTAATAAAGGAAATGTACACGACACGAAAGTTCAGGAAAAGGAAATCTGGAGTAACAATGGTGTTCCGGTTCAAAACGTCAGGCATAAAAAGGGGAGCCGGAAAGATGATCCCCAAAAAGAAGATAAAAATTTTATCAGGTTAAAGCGTCAATGGGAGGGAGGCTGTAGGATTTCATACCTTAGGGAATGAGTTAGGGGGGAAAGGTGGAAATAGGGCAGGTCTGCGATGGGAGTAGTGGTAAGGGGTGAGTTGGCAAAAAAAGAAACAAATACATCCGTTACGTCGTAAGAAAAAAAAAAAAAAACTGATAAAAAAAGGGTGACGGACAAAACGGGGGGGGGGGGGGGGGGAGTGGAGGTGAGGCGGTGCTCAGAAATAAGGGGGGTGGGAGGGGAAGGAAAGGACGATGGGAGACGAATAGCAAAAAGTGCAAAGATCGGGCCCTAGAGGAAGTGATAACTGAGGAATTCAGAGGTCAACCAGAGGAGAAATTAATTTAAAGGGCGGTGTTGTCTTGGCGAAGAATAACTAAAAAAAGAAAAACGAGACGGAAATACGAAGAGAAAAGGCTAAGTGGGGGAAGATCGGGCCGAAGTATAAAGGGGAAGTGAAAGGAGGATGCAAACCGGAGAAGGCTGATGTCAGGGGGGGGTTCGCGAGGGTGTAAAAACTAGAAGCAGTCATAATGGGTGTGGTGGGGGAGGACATGGATTAACGGGAGGAGGTTTTGAAATACCTTGGGAAGGGTGGGGGTGGGGTGAGAAAACATAGACTCAGGACAACGAACCCGATCCAAAAAGAGGAAAAAAGGGTAGGGCCCTGACGGGCAATGCCTGTGGTGGTCCACGGAAAAAAAAAAAGAAAGCCCCATACCGGGGGGGGGTCAGGTTGAGGGAAGAAACCGCCGAAATGGTGGGAAGGATCAGAATCAACGAGTGTAGCGATAAGTAGAAATGGTAAAAAAGAAAAACCCAACCCCTAGATCTTGAAAAAAAACAGAAAAGAAAAAACGGGTTACCATTTTGGTAAAACAGGGGTAGGGGAGGTAGATAAGGAGTAGGGGTAGGGGGAAAGGCGGCAGATGCCCATGAGGGGGGGCGAAAAGAGACGCGGGCGGAAAAAGAGAAAAGAAGGGCCTTTTTCTGTATGTTGGAAGGCTGGGGACTGGGGAAAAAACGCCCACAGTGGCAGGGGGGGAAAAAAAGCTAAAAGCAGGGTGAAAGGGTTTGGGATTGATTAGAAAGAAAAAATTTGAAAAAAAAGAAATAGAAAGGAAAAACCAATACACAGGGATCAAAAAAAAAATCAATTTGCGTTAGAGAGGGGATTAAGAAGACCACGGAAGAAAAAGACATACGTCTGGGGTGCCTTGGCCACGGGGCAAAAGAAATGAGGGAGGTTTACTGGGGGCAACTGAATACAAACGTACGGTCCCATAGCGGGAAGAAAGGGAAGAAGTGGGAAGAGAAAAAAAGGTGTAGTAAAAAGGAGACCAAGGGGAGGGGATAGTAGGACGCAGCAACTTGAGATGCCTACAAGACTTCGTCAAGAAAAAAGGGGGGGGCCAACCAAACACACGAGGCCGTCGAGAAAATCACAAACAACAACAAGGGACACCGCAAGGGATGTTTCTATAACATAATGTGTGATGTGTCGGGGGTGCGTAACAGGGGGAAAGGACGGTAGAGGGGGGGGAGCTGGGAAGGGAAAAAGGGGATCTTAGCATAACGCCCAAAACTATAAATCAGGGAGGCATGAAAGGGGAAGAACCCCTGTTAAACCAAGGGATTTCGGGGGA
>Ga0179593_1464279_pt1 | contig 22655 bp, 22 predicted proteins | sample CZODoug2_1_08_16_FD_185931 | JGI IMG/M metagenome (GOLD analysis project Ga0179593, IMG submission 185931) | Vadose zone soil fungal communities from Angelo Coast Range Reserve, California, USA - CZODoug2_1_08_16fungal (PacBio error correction) | ecosystem: Environmental > Terrestrial > Soil >...
CTATTTGGAAATGAATCTCAACCTTAGGCGGACCCACGGTGGTAGGGAAAAGACCGGGGTCCCCGGGATTGGTCTAACTTAAAGGAAGTACTTGAAAAAGGAAGAGTTTTGCCCCAGAAGCGGCACACGAACAGGGATGCGTCGAGTAAGTCACCCGCCCGGGTTAGGTGAAAAAGTCGGGGGAATCTCGCCCCAATATAACGGCTTAACGGGGGGAAACCGATTACCTTAAATGTGAAAGAGAAAAAGCGGTGGTGGGAGTGTGAAGTAATAACGAAGCGGGTCTTAAAAGGAGCATGTTGTAGGGAACGTCTACGTGGAAGGGGTGCAAGTTCCTGTTGCAATGTACAAGAAACAAGTCCCCTTTGAGGGGGCCAGTTTCCCAACAAAGCAACAAGAAGAATAACCCAACCTCATGGGGATTGAACACCTTTGCCCCAAGCCGGTCCTGAAAGGGTTGTTCGGTGCTCAGTTACCCTTCCGACGGTAAAACCGTTGTCTCATGAACATTTCAGGTCCAAAGGATTTTATTTGATTGGGGGGAGTCCCCAGACAAATCGTGTTTAGGGTGGCGTAGAGGAAAATTCCTGCCTTTATACTTTAGTATGGTTTTGTGTTGGAGGTCTTTTTATGGTTCTGTGGGGTGGGGGTTAGTACACCGCGGGAGTTCAAAAAAAAACCGGGCTTTGGGTGAGCAAAGGGGCATGGGATGGTGGGGTAAAAAACAGTCCGGGCAATGTTGCATGACGGGGGTTCAGATTCTAGTCCTAGCCAGGAAAAAGTGAGCATAAATTGATCCGTAAAATGAAAGGAGTGGTTCGCCGCCACCTCCTTTGTGGACCAACCATACGGGGGTGAAGGTTTTCGACAAACAAATCACTTTCCCCCCACCAAAAAACAGTGGAATTCACGCAACGGTTTGGTGACTTCCCGAAGGCATCGGGTAATAGGGGGTACCACCTAAAAAAAAACTAGCCAAGGCAATGTCCAAAGAACCCGGGGGTCTCCAGTGCCGCAAAAATAGTGTGAAACCGACGGATTTTCTGTCGATAGATTCCACCCCAACATAGAAGGGGGGGAGTACCACAGAACCTGAACCAAGAAATCAAAAATACGAAGTCGCCCGTGGGAGAACACGGTTTGTGGGTCATCGAGGGGTCCCAAAGAGGGAAAGGAGGGGGGGTACATCGACGGGAGGCAGGGTTGCGGTTGGGGAATTGGTATGGAGGGCCTTTATTGAAAATGTTCCGTCTTTTTGTAGGAAAATCCCAGGGGGTCAAAGGAAAAAAATGGGGGAAGATATCCATAAAAAAAAGAAATGAAATGTGCGAACCAGACGGAGAAAAGCGTTTCCAGGGTGGGCAAAAGCGGAAAACATTCAATGGACGCGCAAGTCCCAGGAATAATGCCGGCTAGTATGGAAAAAAAAATTCAAAAGAAGGAAGAGAAGAAAGAAGAAGATCACCAAGTGTGAGAGATTAACAACGCAACGTGTCAACCACTAAAAATCAATAAGTGGCCCCTTGAAGAGGGAACAATAACCAAAGGAAACTGCAAGGAGAAAAAATGTGCATACTAAGGAGGTAGGGTTGGTTGTTGCGGGTCAGTGGTAAAAAACTAGCGGGAAACCCACCAGACAAGACCAAAACTTCCCCCCTGGAGTTTTCACTAGGATGGGATAACGATTGGGGAAATGGGCGGGACAAGACCCACCGCAGTTAGCGAGGAAATCCCCCGTCCCCGACTAAGTTTGTAAATTGGCCAAAGGCGGTCGGAGGTACTGGGGGTTTGAAAATCGCGTAAGGGAAGGTCCGGAAGGGGGATGTACAAAAAAAGTAAGATGGTCTCGTTCCCCTTCCTGGTACGCATGGAAAAAAAAAGGCCAAGGTCCCGAAAAGAAATAGTAAGAGAAACGGGCCAAAAATAATGTCGACAAGGGGGGGGGGATAAAAAAAGGTCGTGGTCTGTTCCATTTTAAAAGGTTGTTACAAAACATGCAAAAGAAGCTCGCAAAATCCACGTTAAGAAAGAGGAAAAAGGAGAAAAACCAAATTCCCGCCTCAAAAAATGGGCAGTGGAAAACCCTCGGGGGGAAATGTCCCCCCAGTGGTTGGTGCCGGCCCCCCTGGCGGAAAAAAAGTAGAAAGCGGCAAATTCCTAGTCAAGAGCCAAAAAAAGCGCCAAAAAGTGCAAAAAGTTGAAGGAAGATTGTAAGAAGACCAATTTGGACCTCAGGGGGAAGGGTGGATGAGGGGAAAAAGACGTTTTAAATCACAAAAAAAAGTCCGGTTAACTGGAATGATATCGATTTCGGGCTCTGTCATTGCAAATCACAGTGTCAAAGGGGGAGGCCAGGGGGGAAAAGCCAGTTCGTCGCAAATGCCCGGCCCGTGGGTACAATAGGGTTGTGGAATTTTTTTGTTACACCGATTGGGGGTAGAATCTAAAAGTCAAATGACCGAAGGAAAGAGATTTGGTGTGGGGGGGTTTGAGGGGTCTCTGGCGGACAAAGTTAGTAGGTCAATGGGAAGGCACAATCCCAGATTCGAGTTACGGTCCACCTCGGAAAAAAAAACTCAATGGGCAATAGGGGCCGAACTTACCTAGCCTAGACACACTTGAATGAACTTCCAAAGAGAGTGGATGGGGTTGTCCACACTCCCTGCTGGGGGGGGTGTGGGTTTCAGGGGGTGGAGAAGGTAAACTAGGCGCAAACATGCATTTCGCGGACAGGCCAACGGGGGTGTGGTGGTATGGGACAAAGGAAAGCAAGCACTCGGGTTCCGGGGTTAAAAGCACCTTTTGGGGAAGGGGCGGTGAAGGAAGGGGAGAAAAAGACCGGGGGACCACGTTCAAAAATCAAAGAAAAAACTGGGGGTGTTGGGTGGGACTTTGGTTTTTTTAACCGTTAGGGGAAAGAACATGGAACAACAACAGCTGCTCCGCTTGGACTGGGATTAGGGGGTCAACCCGCCTGGTGACGTCTGGCGAGAAGAAAAAGAAAATCGAGGCAAAAAGCCACAACAAAGTTCGCGGTGGTAACGAAAAGCCGCCCACGGACTTAGCCAAACGATCAGTGGATGGGGTGTACCCGCCAGGACGCCGAAAAGAGGAAAAGTTACCCACGGCAAAAAGGGGTGGACAGGTGTGTTCAGGGGGGGAGGAGTGTGTTAGAAACGGGAAAAACCACAAACACTAGGTTGAAAAAAGAACGAACGCAAGGAAAAACAAAAAGAAAGCACCAAACCAAAAAATGGGGTACAAAAAAAAAAGGGGGGAGGGTTAGGACAATTTTGGATCCCACCGATCGGGGGTTTGGCAGTAAAAATCTGAGCGGTGCGTAGTGTAAAACAAATCAAAAGTGGGGAAGCCGCAAGAGTTTTTGTGAGGGGAGAACGTGTAAAAATGTGAAGGGGCCAAGCACACTCAGAGAAAAAGGTCAGCGAAAAAGGAAATTAAGTAACCCTAACGTCCCCCAAAACAACTAAGTTTTTGTGAGGTTTGGAAAGGGGGGGAAAAAGGTTTCATACCACGCAGAAATAAACCAGCTAGGGAATGGGGTAAAAGAATAGGATGCCGAAAGGGACGAAGCCCGTAAAACCTTGTGTAAGACATTCAAAGGGGGGAAATAACCTTTTGGTTAGAAGGGGAAGTTCGCCAAGGACATGGTACTAATAAAACAAGCTGGAAGGTGGTCAAACAAAGTACAAGTTACGTTGTTTTGAAGCAATCTGAGGACAACGGGAGGAAAAGGCCAGAGTTAACCGGCAGAAACTTGGCGGTGACATAGATGGGGGCGTTAAGGACCGCCGGTGTTGGCAAACCAGCTTCCAAATTGAAAGGGTCGGGGAAAAGACAAAAGTCGGAGAGGGGAAGAAAAAGGGGGGGGGGGAAGGGCAATCCGGGGGGACTTTTCACAAAAAAGCGTTTTTGCCAAGGCCGGACATGGTTCCCCCCGAGGAAAAAGAGGGAGTGCGCCAAAAAAGGGGGAAAAACAGAGGGAAAGAAAAAAAAATTCGAAACGACTCCTAAGGGGGGTTCAACCTTGAAGGCGAACGGAAACCGGAACGTAAAACCTTAGGGTATATTTGACGCAAAAAATCCCTGGACCACTGAAACAGGGAGGGTGGGCACCCGGCACAAGGCAAAGTTGGAGAAAATTTACACGATGACGATACCCCCCTAGTCGTTCGAAGAATGGTGTTTCCCGGCAAACTCCACTGTCACAAAATCGACAACAGGGGGGGGGCAGGGGAAGGGGGACCATCGTGCGACAAAGCGGAGGAGAAAACTTGAAATGGGGAGACCTGAGCGAAAAACCAAGGGAGGGGAGGGGCGAGGATGTTAGGAAATACCACCCTTTTTTGGAAAGAAACCTGTAGAAGAAAACCCGGACAGAAGGGGGGAGAAAAAAAAGTTACAAAAAAGCCAAGAAGGCCAGGGTTCGGAAAACGCAGTTTGATCGGGGTACAAGGAAAGGGGGAAATTCAGGTATCAACTATACCGGGAGGGTTTAAAAACAAAAGGGGCTGGGAACGTTTCTGCAGTTACAACGCTTTGACAAACCAAAAACATGCCCAATAACAAAGCAAGTCTGGGCAGTTAAAACAACAAAACATACCATGGGGTGCGTTGAAAGAGACAAGCGTAAGCGTTGTGGGGGGGAAGAAAAGCGGCCCGAAAGTCCGGTTTCTAAAAAATTCATTTTAGGGGGGGAAAAAAGGAAAAAGCAAAAGCGGGGTTTTGCGGTGACCCTGAAAGAAAAAGGACACAAACTGCAGTTTTGGAGGCGCCTTTAAACAAAAACGAACGGTCTGCGTAACCACCCCTGAAAGGTAAGGGGGGGTTGGGAAAGAGGGGGCCTGAAGCAAACTTAAAGCGGGGGGGAATTGATATTCGTGGGTGAAGACAGCAAAAAAAAGGGGGATAAAGGCAACTCGTTTTGGTCAGGTCGGTTGCCCTCTTTGGACAAGCAAAAAATCCGCCTGGGGAATGAGTGTAACGAAAGCGGGAGGGCCGTGATACGGACCCTTAGAGGCAGGGGCCAGGGGGACAGGGGAAGTTTTTGTGTTGGGCAAATGGGGGAAAAAAAATCGGGCCCGAAGGGGGGGGAGTCAAGAATTAGGGGGAAGCCGTAAAAATCTTCAAAATGTTTCGGAATTGGGGAATTTGGTGTTGTCGAAACCAAAAAACAGAGGGGACCCATCAGCCCTCAACCAAAGGAAAAAAAAGAAGGGAAGGAAGGGGGCGACAACCTGAAAGCGGAAAAAAGGGGATTGGAACCTCGGTGGCACAAAAAAAAAGGGGGGTTGCGGAAAAAGAAAATACTCGTTCCACATGCCCGGGTCTACGGGACCTCCAGTTTGTCAGGGGGGTGTCAAATCCAAAAACTCTTTCCTGGGGGAACACTCTCGAACGACCTCCATAGGACCGGGGTTGAAAAAAACCGGTGGCAGCAGCCACGGGTTGTGTTGGCCCCAAAGGGCGCAACTCCTTGGGCGGGGGGCACATTCACTCAAGGGAAGCGGGACAGGGGAGGGGGGACCACCAAAGGCCGTTTGCCCGGACGCGTGAATCGGAAACGTGAACAGGAACTACCTGATTCGGTACCTCCGCACCAGGCCAAAGGGAAAAAATTTCGAAGCAATTTCCTGTTCCCCCTGCTTATAATCGGACAAAACCCCAGCGCGGGCCACAGTACATCCTGACAGAAAAGGTAATATATAGAATTCCAAACCCTGTCACCGCATATGAACCACGATCAAACGTTACCAGCCCCATGGTCTTCTTTAAAAACACGACCAAGGAGTGACGAACGCCCGCCTCAAAAGCGGCTTTTACAACGGTCAAAAGGAAAGAAAAAAACGTGGACAGTAAAAAACCTCCGCTACAGACGAAGGTTTAGGACTAGGGACCCCATAAAAAACCGTCATTAAAAACTACCATATTGCCGAAGGGGGGTTCAGAGGGAAAAAATCCATATACACCTGGTTTACGGGTAACAAAAAAGAAAAAAAACCGACCATGGTCCCAGGGTTGACTGTTGTTTAGTGGAAGGATGAACCCTTTTGTTACGTCTACCATAAGCCGCTGTTGCCATTCCTAGTTGGGAGTTACCAAGTGAACGGGCCCCACCAATGGGGCTTTTTCATTTTGTGTCCTTTGACTGTCCCTAAACCCGAGAAAAAAAGGGACTGTGTAACTTCCATTAATCAGTAGTTGCCGAAAGCAGTTAATCTTAACCCATCCCGAAAAAAAAAGAATTTAGAGTAAATTTGAGGGTATCGGTGGGGTAGTGGGGTGGTAAAATGCCAGGGAAGGAGTAAATAGATCGCCCCTCCTGTCGTGTCCTATTTTGAAATAAGAGCAAAAACGTGAAAAAGGGGGGGCGGAATTCTGCAGCGATTTCCATTTTCTTCGAGAAGGGAGAAAATTTGGCCCGGAAACAACAGTAGGTTTAAGGGGGCGGTCACGGGGCCAAAGTCCCCCGGCCAGCAGAAAAAAGGAGAGCAGAAGAGAAACAAAACCTGGGAAGGGAGGGAAAAAGAAAATAGAAGGGTTAAATTATGCTGCGGCATGACCGAACCCCAGGAGGAAAAAGTAATCCAGGGCCCTGGGTTTCCACGACTGCTGTGGGGGATGCACAGGGGGAAAAAGACCATTTGTTTTTTTGAGGCAAGAAAACAGCGACAACAGTTTTCCATGGAGATTGGACATAAGGGACTCCGCTGTAAAAGGGTGAATAGTGATCCGAAAGTCGGAGGGCCCCAAAACGGACGTCAACCAATGGACAAAGGAGGAAAAAAATATTGGGTAATGGGGACAGTTAAATATCGTGGATAGACTGCCAACTTAGTGTGGAACCGAAACCTAGGCAGGGTGAGAAGGGAAAAGAAGTAAAAAAAAAATTTTGACATTGTTCCCGCTTAAAAAGGGGAGGAAACCATAAACCCGCTGTGAAAACATGGCGGGCAGGACCCCCTCAAAGGTGTTTCGGGTTGGGTTTATCCAAGACCGGAAAAAAAGAAAAAAGGTTGGCGATGACCCTGACCACAGTCTTAAAGGAAAAGGGAGTAATACCTCCATCTTTCGTATGATAGTATGTCACGCGAGGATGCGTCCGCCCCGCAACGCCTTGTGTACATAAAGATTGAAGTTTTTTTTTAAGAGCGGGGGTCGTGGCCCCGGTTCCAGGAACATCTTAGGGTTCGGGTGTGTACAAGACCTGTTTGGCCAGCAAAAGGTGGGGGGGGGGTGGCAAGGGCCTGGGGGAACAATTTTCCCCAGAGCTTTTAGGACTCTGAGGGCCTTACTACACGAGGGGCCAAATTCCAGCTGAAGAAGGTGTGTCCACACTGTCTATAGATTCCCCTGGGCGAAATCCTGCCGTGGGGCATAAGAGTTCTCCCCCCCGAAGGTCAACGCCCCCCTCTCCCCACCTTCACCGTCCCATGGGGTGACTTGCCCCCCCGTAGCAGGTGAGTGGTGGAAAAAGAAAAACATGAACAGCCAACACTTTTTGTGCCGTAAAAGGTGAGGGGAAAAATCGAGCAGTGTGGAAACGCCTTTCTTTGATTGAGTGGACGGTATTTTGGAAATAACACAGCGAAGAACTAAAAGATCCCACCATGAACCGAATCCATTTTGAGAAAAGAAAGTCACCTTGGTTGGGTTGTGCGTAGATTTTCCCAAGTCTCCTGAAGGGAGAAATACGTTAATTTTTCTTGGGGGAAAGAAAAAAGGGTGGGGAAGTACAGAATGCCCCAAGTTCCACATTTCTGGTATACAAAATACAGGGTCCACCGAAAGGGGGAAAAAGGAAAGGCCATCAATGACGGAAAATGAGCATTCTACCGGAACCAAGTACGGAAGGCCAGGTTTGAAAAAATGAAAAAAAATAAAATGTTCATCCTGGGAAAAAAGGGTCAGACGGGTCGTCCCGAGGAATGTTACATAAGAAAGGGAACGGGAAAATGAGTAAAGAGAAAGAAACAATCGTGAAGTGTGATAAGGGTCACTCCACCAAACCTCCCTACCAGGGGAGTAATGCCGACCCTTAAGAGGATCTGGCACCCGCTTGGGTAACGACCTGAAACCTGAAGGAACCGCCGTTTGTTTAATGTTTTGTTCATTGTTTGGAAATCAGGAGCTTTCGTTAGCCACAAAGTCCAAATCCCAACCTATCTTGGGCCGAAACCAATGGGCGAATCCCGGGGAGGGGGGCAATAAGCTTTTAGCGCGACAGACCTGACTGGTGGGGCAACCGACGGAGGGGCGGTGGGTCCACCGCGGGGGGGGCCCCTTAAGTTACCGTTTGTTCCTCGAACAACCTATTTATCTGTGTGATGCGTCCCACCCAAACGTTGTTCCCGGGGCCGATCAAACTTCTTCCCGACGTCAAATTGCGCTTTCGCGAGGGGGGGGCCCCGGAATTTTGTGCTGCTGCATCCACCTGTGGTCTTAAGGGGATTTCTGTAACATTTTTTTGGGTCCAAACACTTCCCAGAAACTCCGCGAGAAGACGGATCCTCCCCATTTCCCCAGTTAGACCTGCGTTGTCTTGCATCCCCCGTGCCCCTCCCGTTTTGATTCTTTTATGGTTTATGGAAGGGGGAGCCACGCCCAGTCGGAAATCGGCCTTTTTTCGCGTACGAAAGCCCCAACGTACCGGGGCCCACCCGTGGTGCAAATGACTCCATTATTCCGGAAATGGGGCCGACGCCTTGGGCACCGTAGGTGTTAAACCTGGCAAAAAAAAAAAGCATTTGACAAAGTCCGATAGTTCAGAGGGAGAATACCCTTCCTGGCTCGGGGAAAATGTAAGATTCCAAAAACCAACACCTACCAAGGGTAACCGAAGTTGGGGAAAAGCGGAGTTTTTTCACTAAGGAAATTGCCCATTCCTGAACAGAAGACGAGGGGAATTTTTTTGCTGGAAGGCGAAACAGGGGGGACTAAACAGCCCGGGCCAAACCCTAATATTGTTCCCAGGGGAGAAAAGAGATGGAAGAAGTGGGCGGAGCTACTAAGAAGATTTGTCCGGGACGTCCCAAAAAAATTGAGGTTGTTGGGAAAAAAGAAGGTGGGGGGAAGTGGCGGTTTTTGGTGACGGAGTGGACCGGAGTAAACACTTGCCCTAGGAGAAAAGGAATGACAGGGTTTTGACAGTCCCAGACGGCTAGTAATTTAAAAAAATAACCTGTTAACCCTCTAAGGTGAAGTATGTGGTAAGAGGAGGGGGCCCACCAGAAATCAAAAAACTATTTGTGGTTTGAGGGTTCCATAAAAGACAGAAATAACCCCATCCATCGTGGGCAACGGGTGCTGGCAGGGAACCAAAAAAAGATGGGGAGTGACAAAAATGGAAGGACATCGCGTTGAACTTCCAAACGACGCCAAAAACGAGAGGGGAATGAAAAAAGGGTACCCGCCCGTCAGGGCAAGAGCAAATGGCGGCAGGGTTGACGGGCGGCGTTTGTTTTTGAATCAAACACACAAAAACTTCATGGAAAGGGAAAAAGAGATGTAAAAAAAGAAGAACAAAAAGGGACCGGACCGACAATTGGGTTCTGGGGACGAGTTACAGAAACTAATCAAACACACACTTGCAGGGCTTGGGGGAAAGTTTTAAAAAAGAAAATGGTCCCTTTTTCTCATAGGTGTGAGGAAACACATCAAAAGGGGGCTGGCCATCCCCAATCAAAAGAAGCTGAAAGGGGCAATTTCCCGGGGAATGTTAACCCGTGAATGCAACAAAAAATTCGGGGGTTGGATGGAAACCCATACCGCTTGACCAATAGGGCAAATGCGCGGGGAAAAAAAAAAGGGAATGGTAAAGCCCATAGAGCCCGATTGGGCTCGGCCAAAAATAGCAGGTCCAGGAATGAAGCCCCCGGTGGAAGAATAAAAAGATGACCAAAACTTCTGAACAAACTCCCAGGCCCCGCATGGCAACAAAGACAATTTTGGGAAAAAAAAAGGGGGCAATAAGAGCGAGAAAAGGGCGGAAAGAACAAGATAATATACGGAAATCGGGAAAAAAGCTGGGCCTTGCAAGGGGGACCCCCCCCCCCGGAACTTCAAAAAAAAGGTGGAAAGATGTGTTTCAGGCCAATAGAAAGCCCCAATTCGGCAATTGAAATTATTTAAAAGAGATACAGGACTTCATCAGAACAAAAAAGCTGTTTGGGTTGGGCCCACCCCAGGACCCAGGACTGGGGAGTAGTCCTTTGCAAAAAAAAATGGAAGGAAAGGAAAAAAATGGGATAAATTCCGACTAACGAATCCGATCAGAGTACCCCCTCTTGAAAGTGCAGGAGGCCAAGAAATAAAAAAAACCCTTGCAATGTTGGGAAAGTCGGCCCCCCCTCGCGGGAGTTACTTAAGCTAACATCGTCCCTGAGTTTGGGGGGGGGGGGTCCCTCCTGTACTACACGATGAACTGCAGACTTAGGAAGATTTTGGGTGTGCGCAAGTCCCCGGCCCCCCCAGGGGCGAGGGCAAAACCTTCATCAAATCATGGAGAAAATTGAAATGGGCTGGAGAAGTCCTGGGGAGACCGGATGCTAGTGTAAATCACGTAAACAAGAAATACAACAGGGTTACAAGACCAGAAATGAATAAGGGAACGCGTACTAAATTATGTAACCGTAGTCTACTAGGAGCTTTAGTTGGGAATGTTCGAAGTTACACGTGACTGAGACACATAAGGAAGGTGTGTTTTTAAAGGTCTTAACTTTAAAATCTTTACTTCCCTGGGTACTGGCAAACTCACGAACACCCAAAACAGTAATCGTTTAAAAAAGTGTCAGGGACCGGAGTAGGGCCCCCTAAGGGTGATTGCTGTGGGGGAGCCCAACGCAAAACGACGACACCAGGGGGGGAGAAAAGAGAAAAAATAAAGAAGGTAAGTTTATATTTCCGCAAAAAACGGACAAAGGGAAAAAAAAAAAAAGACACGCGTGGGCGGCATCACCATTCCCCGTCCCAAGGGGGACAATTTTCAAAGGGGGGGGAAACCGAGCTCACATCAAGATCTGCTGGGACAGGTGGATCCTTCGTGGTTTGAAACCGGTTTAGGTGGACCGTCCGTTACCACTAGATTAACTGCACCCCGTGTGCACTTCCGGGAAATGGGATTTGTCGCAGGAAAGGTTTGCGAGTATGACCTCAATGACGCAAACATGGAGGGGGGAAGGGGGAAAAAAAAAAAGGGGGATGGCGGGCAGGCGGAGTTAAATATGTTTCTGGCCCGCGGAAGTGACAAGATGTCACGAAGAGAAGAATTGGTTGGGTAAAACCAGAACGTGACAATTCAAAGAAAGAACTCCAACCAAAAAGTAAGAACAAGGGACCTGACCCTATCTTTTGCAATGGAGAAACCAACAAATGTCGTGTTAGCAATCTTCCCAGGTCCAAAAAAAAAAATAGGGGGGTACCCGGGGGGGTCAACACGGGGTTGGGGTGGGGGAACAAACAACTAAAGTACGGGACTCCGACACTAATAACAACGTTACCCAAAAGATGAAAAAAGGAACGGAACAAGCCGCAGGGGGCAGATCCACAACCTTTGGGTTTTGGGCCATTGTCACACTGATGGGGTCCGGGGGGGGAACAATCCCCAAACTAATTGTTCAAAGTAAACCCAGTGCGTTTTGTCAAAAGAGAAAACGTTCGTCTAGAGAATCGCCATTAACATGAATGATAGCGTAAACCTTGAGCAATGCCGAGTTTGCCCCCACCAATGGATCCCGAAAAGGAGCACAGAAGCGTCAAGGTGCAAAGCAACACCCGGGGGCCTAGACTCCCTGAAAACAATGACTTTTTTCCAAAAAAAAGCCTAACAGATTAGAGACCGCAACTAAAAAGCCCCCCCGTGCGCGGCGCAACAACAAAAAAACTAAACAGACAGGGAGGGTGTCAGCAAAATCCGCCACCAAAAGAAAACACTCGAGGAATCGGGACATCTTACCTAAGCTTGCAAGGTTCAGAAGAAACGGTTTTCCGTCACCCCCCAACAAACAACGATGTGAGGTGCCCAGTGCAAGATGGGGACCTCTCCGGTTTTTGCTTAACTTTTTTCCCCCACTCGTCTGACACCAGACAAACTGGACGCACTGTTTAACTCCGAAGTTCGACGGGGACGATTGTAAGCCTTCCCATTCGCGGCCCGCCCGGAAATAGACAGGTGCTAGGTGGAGTTTTTTCTATCGGCCATTGCAGGGGTTGGGGGCAGATTGTCCAAGGGAGTACCCGGTCTAGAGTAAAGTGTACTGCGTCAACGGGTTTAAACTCGCGAGCCTCCATAAGTCTAGCCCCTCACAGATTGAAGCACACCGTTACCTCATAGAGGTTAGGGGAGTGTGTAGTATCTCCCGACACTGGTATTATCAGGAAGGAGGACTGTTTGATTGGGTTAGATTTAAAAGATAAATAAGGTGGGTTTCCAGGATTGTGTGGTGGCGGTGGAGGACAAAGGGTCCTAGATTGGGGTATACCCTCTGAACACAATACGGAGTTAGGTACGATAACCTACTTACAAACCTCGCCCGTATGTTTAAAACTTAGTTTTTCAATTGAGGCTAGTAAACTTTTTAAGTTGGTTGTAGTTAAAAAAAGTCCCTGCTGGAAAAGCATTGTCGTCGCTTTCTGTCGTCTCGTCCGTAGAAAATCCATGGAAGCCAGGACTTTGTGTCACGTTTTCGGCCCGGAAAATGTGTGTTTTACGTTTGCATTCCAGTGTTATTGGGTTACCCCGTAATGGGTCCCGCGATGTCCAGGAGTAAGTGCAAATGAGAGGGTATTGCGCTTCAGGGAACACGATGTGCAGCCAAACGCACACCCCCCCCCGGCAGGCATTCCGAAGATGTATTGTGAGAATGGACGACTGGGGCCGGGGGGGGCTTGCGGAACCCGGAATACAGACCCCAAGCTTCAGGGATCAGGCAATTTCTTTTCGAACTTAAGTACGGGGACACAGGAAATGGGTGTGGGCCGACAGAAAAAAAAAACCCACCATGGTAATTCGGGGGAAGCCCGGCACATAAAGGACAAAGCCGTTAAGGGGGTGAAAAATGTCGACAGAGCCAAGTACAAAACCGTCCGGAAACCGCCACGGGGCAATAAAACTTCCAAACACCGGGGGGTCGAATCGAAAAAGCGTTTTGGTGGGTCTCGGTTGTACGAAGTTCACTGGGCACTCCCTATACGGCCCGAAGCCATTTGGTCCCCGACACTCGGGCAAAAGGGAAAAGGGGGAGGTAAAAGTTACCATTTTCTTCCGGGTGGGAAAAGCTAGAAAAAGAACCCCGCGGAACATGGCAAAGGGGGGAAAAAATTGGGAAAGTGTGTTAGTTAAAAAAACATCCCCAGGAAAACAAAGGGGGCTATGACAAAAGTCACGTCGAAATCATGAGGTATTTTACTAAGAGGGGGAAGGGGGCCCCGGGACTTCGACCTGGAATCTGGGCTCCTTTTGTTGGGGTGTTGTTTAAAGGGCATGGGGTTTGGTGCTTTTTGTGGGGTGGAAAAAACACCCTAACCAAGAGGGTAAAAAACCCGAAACCCCTGGTTGAGAAGCCATTGGGGTTCGAAAAAGGTGTTACGGTGGAAAAGGTAATTACGTGTGTGTAACCATACCTCCTTTGGGGCCAAAAAAAAAAACTTCCAACTTGACAACTTTTTTACCCAAAAAAAGGGAAAGCATTCCCCCGGGAATAAAAGTAAGGGTTATCCGACCAGAAACCCCGGAGCCCCCTTGGCCATGGGAAAGCATTATTTTTACCATGGCAACAATTACCCACGCAGAAAGGTTTTTGGCAAAAAAACCGAAAAAAAAAAAAAGGAGCCAAGGCCAACAAGGTGGTCAGTCGGCCCACGGTAAACAAAGTTCACACGGGGGGTTGAACTTCCCGGGTTTGAGGGATGAAAGGTCCAAGAATGAGGGGGGAATTTGTTTAGGAGAAAAACCAAATACGGCCCAAAGAATGAAAACCAGTACTAAAAATTTCGGAACTGAAATTGTTGGTTGCACTAGATGAAAATTCGGAGTCCCCTCAAAAGATTTCAAGTTGTTTGTCGTTTTGAGTGTGTTGGGGGGGATGGAAAAGTGAAGGAAGGTGTGGTGGGACTGTACACAACATAGGGGCAAAACCCGGCGTGACCTGTGAAATAGAATCAGCAACCATCGATCACAAGACCACTTGGTAGATTTCAAACATTGTGGGAAAAACACTGACAACGATTCAGGGAGCGAACCGAAGGGGTCAGCGCAAAGTAGGAAACATCCAGGCACGTAAAATACCCGAGAAAATCAAGAGGGAGGTGTAGCAGGGAAAAGCCAACACAGGCGAAACGAAGAAAATCAAATTTACCCGGTTAAAATTAGACAAGGAACCGCCAAAACCAAAGAAAGGCGGTAAGGGAAAAAAAAAAAAAGGCACGAACACTGTTTAGGTGTGGGTGGGGATTGGGGGGGTGACAAACGCTCCGGTAACACCTCAAACAAACTGTGAAAAAAAACGTCCTTTTGACGAGCTGGGTGCCGTTCAATGGGTTAATGGACCTGTTCATGGAAAGAAAACCACTCAGGAGAGGGGGCCGCTCGGGGGGGAAAAACAGGGAACAATTAAAGGGGGGGAATTTCCAACGTCTTTTTATCCAGGGAAAGGGGGCAACAGATTAAAGTAAAATTCAAGTTGTTCCCGGGAAAAAAAAAGTAGAGGGAAAGAGAAGGGGCTGGGGGGGGTAATTCCAAAATGCGTTTCACCCGAGAAAACGATCATGAAAAAGGGGCAAAAAGTGGTTGTTTTTCTGGCGCGGGGAAGTTTTCCCCGTAAGTGACGGGTTTGGGAGATGGGTACCTGTGGGGACGCCCGTTCAAAAGAAAAAGCTACTCCGGGAGCCCGAGGTAACGCCGCGGAGTTCCAAGCACTCAGCCTTAGTGCAGTTAGGAAGGGCTTCCCCAATGTCGGGGGGGAGGGTTGGGGTGAAAGGGGGAACTTTAGAAAGACATCGAGGATTCCACGGGGGGGACAAATCTAAAAAAAAAGGATGGCAAAAAAAGCAGCGAGGGCGGGACAGGTGATGAGTCCCAGAAGATTTTGGGTAAGAGATGAAAACTTAAAAAAGGGCCGGTTTTTCCTTAAAAAAGGGTCTATCACCAGTGTGAACCGACCGATATGGGTTCCGTGAAAAGGCAGGGGGCTGAGAGAAAAAATAACACATGGCTTTGTGCAAATTCAGGAAACGGTGGGCAAACCTTCCGAACGACCAAATGGCCGGCACCCCAGTTGGAAAAAAAGCAGTTGGATGATTTACCGAACCGGAAGGGACCCCGTATGGAACAAAAGATCAACGATGGGATTTTTGGACTTTCTGGCAAGAAATTTGAAGCGACCCAAGGGGGTCAGTAAAGAATCCACAAAAGGTCAAATGGCACCTAGCAAGAGGACAATCTGTTAAGCGCCCGAAAAGTCCCGTGACAGGGAGTAGGGAGTGACAAAGAAATAAAAAATTATCCGGGTGGGAAAGGGGGGGATGATGAGCAGGGGGTAGCGAGGGACATAATAGGGAAAAAGAAAAAGGGTCTAGCCAGTTTTTTATGATTGTGGACCGGCAGCCGGCTATGCTGGTGGGCCGGAGGGAAGTGAAAATTTGTGTGAGGAGCAAAGGGTATGTAAAACCTGGGGCCAAGTCTCGGTACCCGGGAGACACGTTGTAACGACCTGCGGCCAAGCGCAAAAATGTGACCAATACAAATTTAGGTTCCCGAAGGGGCGGTGCAAGGAGTTGGGGTAAAAGGTCACGTGGATTTAATAAACCACTAAAGGGTTTGTAGGGAGGTCCACCTTTTGTAAAACGAAGTGGAACTAAGAAAAGGCTCACGTGCAGCCCCCGGGTGTTCTCGTGTCCGGGGGTCTACCCCCAATCGGGGAGGGCAAGAAAGCCAGGGGGCGCGGGTTCACAGAGAAAAAAAACGAGTATCGGGTTGTAGTGAGAGGGACCGGGGACCCCAATCTCACGGGTTTCATTCCGTTTGGGTACCAAAAGAGGGGGCCAACCCTGCGTTTTTTGTGTTGTTTATATTCCTCAACCGGGAGGTGAAAGAGGAAGGGAGGATTTACAAACCCCTACCCAAACAAAAAAGGGAGTAAAACTGCCTACATGGGAGGAGTGCAAGACGGGAATCGTGGTGATTGAAGGTTAAAGTAAACCGACTCCGGGGGACTGCGAAAGGTTCTTGGAAAAAAAAAAAAAAAAAAACTCTGAAAATTGCCGGGAGAATTTGGTGGCCGAAAAATAAAAGCGACAACAACCAGAAGCACCGGGGGAAAAAGGAAGAATGAGGGTAAATGCAATCCCGAAATTTTTCAGAACGAACCACCAAAAATTCGTGGGGGTGGGGGGGGTTGAAACGAACACCTTCTACAAAAGACGGCAAAGCAAAAAGCTGAAAGTGAGGGAAAACGAAAAAACTGAAGCAAGGTCAAGGGGGGAAAAAGGGAAAAAACACAAAGTCAGCATCCGCAAGGCCACGGTGTGTAAGAAAGGAACAAGACGAAAACAAACCTAACTCTAAATGAAACAGGATTTGCAACAATCAAGTTTGAGGAGTTCCCAAAAGAATCAAGTCGAAAGGTCGAAAGAAACGCCAAAAAGGGGGACACTTAATTGAAATCGGAAGTCGAAGGAGTGCCAAACGGAGTGTTTAGCTCACAAGAAAAAAGGTGCCAAGAAAGGGGGGCAAAAAGAATCGTGAAACATAAGTACCAGACGAGAGTTTTCCCTAGGAGTTCCCCGTTGAAATAAACAAAAAAAGCGTAAAAGGGTCAAACCGGCCGGGGCCCATTGTCAGGAAGAAGTGGGGCCAATGTGACGGAGAACCAAGGAAGGTAGGTCGGGATACACAAGAAACCGAGACTATAAGAATAAGTTGACAAGCTGAGTAAAAACAGTTCAAAAAACGGCCTTTAAAAGCATCGGGGGTCAACCCGCCAAAACGTCGAATAACACTTGGGAAGGTTCTGGGGGACCCCAAGAACTTCCGCTGTTTTGGGTGGCAGGGCAGTCTTGCTGGACGGGCGTATCAGTACGATGGGGGGGGGTCCGCACCCGGGGGGAAAAAAAAAACTTCGGCAAGCCCGATGCCCCCGAACATAACCAGGAAACTGGAAGTCTTGAAAACCTGGGCAGAAGTACTCTCAAGGGCTAAAGTTTTAAAAGGCGTACAACGGTAACAAACAGCAAAAGTAAAAAACCCGGAAACGAAAGGGGAGGGGGAAAAATTACAATGACCGCTCCGAGTACGGGGTGCGTGATGTTAGAAAGATTGGTGTGACAGATCGGAAACGAAACACATATACAATGAGTGTTTGTTGACACATCTTAGAAAGATGAAAATATTAAAGTAGTTGGGGGGTCCAAGAACCTTTTGCAACCAGGGGTAAACCCCAAAAAAACAAACGACAAAAACCAAAAGGCCCCCCCCCCCCCACAGTGGACACACCACATTGCGGCCGCCTAAAACGCCGGGGGGCGGAAGAAGATTTGGTGGGTTTGAGGAAGCCCGGCGGTTGAGAAACACGGGGCACCAGCAGGGTAAGCCGGTTTTAAAAGCCGAATGACACGACAACAAGCAAAAAACAAAATACCCGAGTGTTGAATGTGAACCATCTCGGCTTAAACCGTGCACGGTCAATGGGGGTTTAAAAATGAACAGTCAAATTCAAATTAATACTGGTCCAAAGTTTAACGTCTGGGGTGGTCCAAAGTTGAGTGACCAGCAACCCTCCCGTTGATTTATGCTCCAGTTCAAAGATGGGAAAGACTGGGGAGTTTGGGGGAAAAAACTCAGAGGCCCAATTGCGCTGACAAACACCAGGGAGAGCAATGGGGGGGGGGAGAGAGGGGGAAAACAGGGTCAACCAAAACTTTGAAAAGAAAAAAACATGTGGGTCCCCCACATAAAAGGGGAGAAATAGAAGCATGGAACCAAAACTGAGAATAAAAAGATTTCAAAGTTCTCGAAACCTTTAAATGTGGGTTTGGGGCTAAAAACCCAACTAAAACAGGCAAATCAACCAAATCGCAAGAAAAAGACAAAACCGTGGGGGGGGTGAAAAGAAAACACAAATAAGGGGGACGGCCTCAATCTGAGATATGTGGGGTCAAGAGATAAAAACACATTACTTGATTTGGTCAACGAGATGATTTAAGTTTCTTGTCTAGGTCCCCCCAGGTTCCAGTGGGGGGGAACGGTGTGGGGTAAAAAAAACAACCAACGTGAAAGGGGGAAGCACATCGAAAGGAAACAGGGTACCTGAACCATTAGCCAAGAACCAACCCTACAGTCGCTCCCTGGAAAACTTTGTTTTTGGATCATTTGTTAACTTCCCTTGGTAGATTTCTTTGTTGGTGGGTAAGGAGGCCTCAAAGAGCGCGGAAAAAGGAGGGGACGGAGGGGCGGCAGAAAGTATGTTCCAGGACAGTGGGGCGCGGGGGTGTTCATGTTTATTCTAAAAATCTGAACAGAAAAGAGGAGTACCCTGAAGCGGGACGGGAGATTGTCCCCAGTGGATGAAAAGAATGAGTTTGAAGGGAGAGGGGGGTACAAGGGAAGAGTTAAGCGGCTACCAGAACTTCTAACAACAAAAAGAACCCAAAGGGTACAAACGTTTAAAAAAAAACAAAAAAAAAAACAACTGGGAACTTGCAACAACCACATATACCAACACCCACCATGATTGTAAACAAAAACAAAAGCCTCTGTGCGCCCAACTCCACCTAAGAAAAAAGGGGGACATGGCCAACCCAAAAGACCAGAAGTGGGTAAAATGTGTTCTTCCAAATTAGACTGTTTCCGGGGGGACGAAACCCCAATAAGCCACTCGGTGAACTAAACACCAAAGAAAGTTGACTAACGCGGGAAAACATAAAGAAAAGTTTTTCAAAAACCAAAGGGTCATCACCCAGGAAAACAGTTTCGGTTGAAAGGGGGGGGACCGCCCTCCCATTGGTTTAAGAAGGTGTTGTTCCGGTCTGGAGTAGGGGGGGTTAGTGAAAAAAACGAGCCAATGGGAAGGTCCCTGTGGGACAATGTTGGACCAGAAAAAAAGGGGGGACTTTGGAGCACACCAGCGAAGTCTAGAAGTGCACCATCTCCACGCCTAAAAAAAAACGCTTTGTCCGGAGTCGAAAAAATTCTAATGGGTGGGGGGCAAAAGTGGGGGAAGAAAGGGAAAAGAATCGTAGGAATACCCCAAATCCAAAAGAACTTTAAAGTTTTGGGGAAGCGCAAAAAAGGGAACAGGGGGGGAGATCAATTATGGCAAGAGCCAGGGAAAGTCCACCATGCATTACTGAAGTGAAAAAAGGGGAAAAATCAAACCCGAAAAACAAGGTCTTTCCAGCCATGGGGTCGTGTAAACGTGAAAAGGTCCCCCCACGCGATTCCATAGAAGAGAAGACAAACAACAACCAACGTGGGATATAAATATGATGGGGTGGTCCCGACCCCCCGTCTTAAAAAAGGACTTTTTTAATTATGACGTACTTTTCAGGTAAAGGGAAATTGGGACTCGGTTTTTTCCGTAAAAAACTCCAACAGTGAAGGTTTCTCGGATCGACCTTACAGCCCCACTCCGGAGGGGGGGAAGGAAGGATTACAACCGGCACGTCTTAAACCAGGGGGTAATTACACTGGGAACTTTTGCGAAAAGAAGTTGGGTTAAAGGTTTAAATAGGGGTAAAAAAGGACGGCACGTAAGACGGGAGCAAAAGGGGTGTCCAACCTAGGGATGCGGGGAAAAATTTGGGGGGGCCAAAATGACCTTAAACCAAAAAGTCATTTTCTTGTCCAACAAAAAGAAAAAAAAAAGGACAGGAACAAAACATGTAATTGAAAAACGCAGGGGGGGGGGACAATTTGGTGAGGTGTGATGACCACAGGGCCTGAAAAAGGGGGACAGAAATGGGGATTATTAAAATAGGGTCCGAGGGAGTAAGTGAAATGGGGCCGTCAGATCTGCATGAGTCGCTTGAGGATTTGAAGAAAAAGTTGGTGATTTGTATAAATGTGCTTGTGTTACGTTCCAAAAGATTAGTGGGTCCTCCCTCTTCCCCGAGGCCTGGTGTGGGTACAGGTCCCAACCAGGGTACCATAGGGTTTGACGCATAGTCTATAGGTTTTTACCCTTCGGGTCCATCATCGTTGGGGTGGATACCTTATAGGCGTGGCCCCACCTGCGTCCAAAAATAGTTGTTCACCCGTCGCCGGACATTTACTCACAGAATGGGGGTACGTTTCCCTAGGGTCTTTTAAGAAGCCAAAAAGGGGTAGAATTGGGACGAAAAAATAGGATCCCCCAGGAACTGCCGAACGCCTGGGGGTGTGGGGCCCAACACCACAGTCAAAGCCTGGAAAGAGTTGAACCACGTGGACCAAAGAAAAAAGAAAGAAAAAGACGGTGGGGGGGAGGACTCCCCCTCCAGGGTAAATGCAGTAACAGGGGCTGGAACAAAGGCCACTTGATTCCGGTAAGTGATACCCAGAAGTAAAGTTGGGTGAAAATACCAAACGAAACGGGACCAGAAAAACAATGAAGGGAAGAAAAAGTTTGAAAAAAACGGAACTGGGGGGGGGGTGTGGGAAGAAGATGTCCACTGCGCTGGTTCCGACAACGCCTCTGGGTGGTCGGTTTAGGGTGTGGGGGAGCTTGAGGATGGGTTGACAGTTCAATTGTTAGAACAAAAATCCAGGTAAGCCGATGGGAGAAGGAGAAAAAGGCAGTCGCGAATAGGAGGAGAAACCGTACCAAAAGCCGGGGGGAATTAAAAAGACAAGGTGGCCAACCTTACGAGAAGGAAAGGAACCATAAACCGAAGGCCCGCAGGGAAAAAGGGGACAACCACACCCATGAAATACCAAAACCATCAGCAAGGGGAAAAAAAGTAGGAACAAACCGAGAAGTATCAAATGAATGAGGGTTAAGGGTTGAAAAGCCAAGTGCAAACCACACGGATCCGGGGGCCAAGAGTAGAAGCCTCACTCAAACCGGCAAACAAGGAAGATAAAAAGACACTGAATTTAATTGGGGGTTTGACTGGGGTTTTGGCTCGAAAAAGAAAACAAGCCGAACAAAAACGCTTTTTTCATCGTAAGGTGGTTGCCTACGATAGGGGGGGGGGGGAATCGCGGGCACGATAAACCAACCACTGAGTACGAAGCTCTAAATAAACTTGGGTGAAATGGGTGCCGACAACGGGACGTTTTGCGGGAAGGGGGGTGTTTGGCAAAAGGCGGATATTTACCTGTGACCGCGGGTACCAAAATAGGGATATGGGAAACGAGGGGGCGGTGTCCAAGGCACCAAAACGTGGATCGAACAAAGGCCTTCGAACACGGTCAAATGACAAGGGAAACGCCGGCAGGGTCCCCTGTTTCCCCCCGGAAAAGTGCGGTTTTGGAGAAACCGGTTGGGAAGCCCTGGGAACCGAAATAATAAGCTGAAAAAATCCCGGGGGAGGGGCACCCTCGAAACACAAGGGGTGGGGCCATTCTAAAACTGCCTGGGATCGGCGCCCCGGGCAGAACCCGCGGGTCCCAGGTCCAAACTATCGTTTGGGGGGGACACGAAAAGGGGAAAACAAATGAAGGAGATTCACGGTTCCATAGAAAAGCAGGGGAAAAAAAGAAAAGGCAAGGACAGGGGGACCAAGGGCCGACTAGGAAGCCGAGGTGGGTGGTGGGGCTTAGCGCACGGGAAAAAAAGTGGGAAGGTCCCGGGGTTGTTATGGGGGGGAAAAGGGAAAAACATCCCAGAAATGGACATTCGGGGGGGTGAAGAGCAAGAAAAGTGGGGGGCCAAGAGCCATGGGCCTTGGGGCGGGGGAAACATGGGAAGAAAAAATTTTCCGACGACCAGGGGTAAAAGGCCCCCCAAGGGGGAAAAGCGGGTGGGTTTGTGGGGGCAAAAACGAAGAAATAACAGGTCAAGAGAACGAGGGGAGGTTGCCCAAAGAAAAAAGGGGGGATCCAACTGGGTTGGTATCGACCACGGGTCCCTGGGCAGAAAAAAAAAACCAATTGCTGGGGTCGGTATCGGGCTTCTGGCGAGGATCAGCAGGCGCCCGACGAAGGGGTGATGAACTCCCAAATTGGGTGGGGGGGACACTCCTGAAAAGGTGTGGGCCTTGAAGAGTGGTTTTACGGTTTTGGTGGGACGAAGAAAAAAGGTATAGGAAACAGGGGGGGGCCGGGAGCTGCCCAAGCGAGTTGTTGGACAGTCCCAAAGGGAAGCAAAATCGGGGGAGGGGGCCATCCAGAAAAGTGGTTGGAAAGCTCGGGGGGGGTGACGAGGGGTAGAAGTCTTTCGGGAAAAAAAAAAAACAGAACACGATGTGTGTGTGTGGGGGAGGTTGTAAGGGAAAGAATTTGCACAGCATCATCTTCTCAAGGGAGAAAAATGTCCCCCGTGGGGCGCTTGGAGGGGGGGGGCGAGCTTCAAAAAATACGGAAAAAAATGTGTAACTCACAAGAAGTCGCCGGGCCAAAAGATCATGGATGGAAGGGGAAAACCCGCCCTACCTTCAAAAAACAATCTCCAGGGGGTCAGGCAGGTGTGGAAAACTGTTGTGAGAAATGCTTGGGGTTGGTG
>Ga0179593_1295977_pt1 | contig 22650 bp, 21 predicted proteins | sample CZODoug2_1_08_16_FD_185931 | JGI IMG/M metagenome (GOLD analysis project Ga0179593, IMG submission 185931) | Vadose zone soil fungal communities from Angelo Coast Range Reserve, California, USA - CZODoug2_1_08_16fungal (PacBio error correction) | ecosystem: Environmental > Terrestrial > Soil >...
AAGGGGAGAAGGAGCCCGCGTCTTACTCCTCGGAGAGAGGCTGTCAGCTGAGGACCCGGGCGCAATTTAAGGAAGGCTCCCTACAGGGCATCGGTAAAGGGTGAAAAACATCTTTGACCTCCCCGACTTGGATCTCAAGAAAAATTATAGAGATGGCAACACTATGAACAGGGGGGGGTGGGTTGGGGGGTACACTGAAAATGCAGTTCAACAAGTCGGGAAGAGTCAGAAAACTGTCGGAAAGGCGGGTCTACCCCGGAAAGAGTGTCCGATCACGGTTACAGTCGGGAGTGTGGCTGAATCTATAGAAACACTTCCGGGAGAACTAATCTCAGGTGAAATCTGGGGCGACCACAAAAAAGCTGGGTGAGCGGGAGCCAGGGTCCAACTAGTTTGGTAAAAAATGCCCAGGGACTAGCCAAGACGAAGCGTCTACCAACCTTTGCTAGATTGAAGGACGGCCACAACAGACTGTATTAACCCATAAAAATTGGAAAAGGGTACTGTCCGCAGGGAACCTCAACAACGCAGAGGAAAAGACGAACAAAGAAAGGGAAGAAACTTCAGGCGCAGGCACGATGTAAATGGGAACCGCGTAGCGGTCCATACCGCGGTGAAAGGGTAAACTCACAAGGTCACGAGAAAGGAACCCAAATGTTTGCCTATTCGAAAGGGGGGGGAAGATAATCGAACAAACAAAAGAGTCTGTGAGCAGGAGTGGGCACTGGAAAAGGAGGACTCGAAGTAATTCCGTGGGAGGCGTGCTTTGCTAAGAGAGCCGATATGATGCGTGAAAAGAGGCGGGGGTCCCGGAAAAGAGGGGAAGAAAAGGGTATGGAAATCTTTTCGGGACGAGTCCCGGCTCCCATTATCAGACGCCTCAAAGGGTCGGGCCGATCCAGAGAGAAGAGAGAAATAGGAAGAGTGTTCAACAGCGTGGTTCAAAAGGAAGAAAATGTCCCACAAAAGGGGAAGGTCGAAAGGAAAATCACATCCAGGGCAGGACCCTCGATGGAAAGAGGGCAATAATCGTGAACTGAGGGAAAGGGGGCCCGGAAGACAAGCAAACAAAGCAGAAGAGAGTATCAAGGATGGGGCGTAAAGGGTTTCCCCTCGTTGCCAGGGAAATGGGGTGGGTGCACAGAAGTGAAAGAAGAGGGTTCGGGATTGGGGGCCAGAAGGGAAGTAAAATTAATGGCGTGCAAAGCAGAAACTTGCAAGAGAAAAGCTGTTCGCCGGAAAGGAAAACAGCCACCGGGTTAGGCGCGACCAGACGAAAAAGCGGATGGGAAAAGAGGCAGAAGTCCTCAAAACTGTCCGTTTTTGGGGAGGGCTGCGGGAAAAAGGGAATTGCAAGGAACGCTCGTTTCGTTTTCTGGACTGAAGGAGAGCAATGCGCGCTCCACGAAGGAAAATGGCTAGGCTAAACGCGTGGAGAGTCTGCGCAACAATCAAACAGAAGAATGGGGAAAGGGAAGAGTCAAGGAGGAGCGAGGACATCAGGGGCAAAAAAGGTATCAATTTCACTCTGGAGGGGGGGGGTGAGGTGTTTTCGGAGCAAAAGAGAGTCACGTAAAGACCCCCAGCGAACGAGGGAGAAAACAAGAATGTGATTGGGGGGGAGGATCCAGAAGGAAGAGGGGAAGACCAGCGTTGGGAAAAAAACCTTTCCAAATGGGTTTATGAGAAACAGTCTCAAAAATGAGGTAGGGAAAAGAGAGGGGAAAACAAGAAAGTGAAGGAAAAAGCCCGAAGCGGAGCGTTCTTAGAGAAAAACAATTCGCGAACCATCAGAGGAGGCGTGGGGGTAGTGACGGAAAACAGGAGAAAGCTCAGAACAGACACATCCGAAAGAGGAAGGTCGAAAAAAGGAAGTGGGAGGAGGGGCTTCCCTTAACTAATAAAAGGAAGGAGTTCATGGGGGGCTAGAATACGCCTCTCCGCTGTCGGTGGGGAATCAGAGAGGGAGATGCCTTCTTGATCCGCAGGAGCTAGCCCTACGACGAAAACTCCTGAATAAGGAGGGGGAGGGGAAAAACGGCAAGTTCTTAATGGCCGAAGAAAGCCAAAAAAAAAAAAAAAAACGAAGTTAAAGAGGGAGGAGCAGTAACACGGGGAAAGGGTACGATGTCCGAGTATCGGAATGGGGCGTGATCGGGGAAAAAGCAGGGAGGGAGAGGAGGTAGACTGAGATGAGGAAAAGTCGTGCGCAAAAGGAAGCGGAGAAAAAGAAAAAGATGGGGACGAACTAAACAAGGGTGGATTCACTTCAAGGAAACAGAAGGGGTAGCTCTCCTCTGATGGGGAAGGAGTCGGGGGGGGCGAAGACGGACCAGCAATACGAGACCCTTCAGCAAGATAGGGCGCAATAAGCAGAGAACGTTCGCTGGCCCTTGGGAAATGAATCTTCTCAAGGTGGGAAAAACGGGGTTTGAAAAAGAGGGGAAGCACAGAAAGGGATTGAGGAGTTTAATCTGCTGGAATCGGGGGGGCAACGAAAACCCTTTTGAGAGCTCTGGGATGCACCCCTAAATTCAATCAAAAAATATTTCCGGCAACGACCTTTGGGGTAAAGGGAAGAGGATTGAAGCCTGGTTGAAGAACAGTCAGACAAACGGACAGCCTACAAAATTAAGAGAAAATGGAAAGGAGAAAAGAATCAGGTCGATGGGAAACGAAGAGAGAGGGGAAAAAAAAAAAACGCTGGGGATCAGTGCTAGGACAATGGGAGTCTACAAGCGTGTGCGAAGGAAGGACTAAGTTTCCCAGACTAAGCACTCCGACTGTGCAGGTAGACCCTTTTTGGGAGAGGGGACAGGCTCTTTTTTCTGAAAATGAGCGAAAAAACGAAAAGGCCTGGTTGAAAGAACGGGTGGGGACTTCAAAAAAACACAGGGGGGGGTTTTGAGGGGGGGGTGGTGGTGGGGGGGTTGTGGGTTTGTGGGGTTTGGTGTGGTTTTGTGGGGGGTGGTTGTGGGTTGGGTTGTGGGGTTTTGGTTTGTTGGGGGGTTTGTCTTGGGTGGTTTTTGTTGTGGGGGGGTGGGGGGGGGTGTTGTGTGGGTGATGTTTGGTGGGGGGGGAGGTTTTGGTGTGGGTGGGGGGGGGGGGTTTTTTTGGTGGTGTTGGGGTGGTGGTGGTGTGGTTTGGTGGTGTGGTGTGTGTGTGGTGGTGGGGGGTGTGGTTGTTTTTGTGTGGGTTGTGGTGTTTGTTGTTGGGGGTATGGTGGTGGGGGGGGGGGGGGGGTGTTTGTTGTGTTTTAGAGGGGGGGTGGTGGTGGTGGGGTGGTGTGGGGTTTTGGTTTTTTGTGTGGTTGTGGTTTGTGGGGTTTTTGGTGGTGGGGGTGGTTGGGTTTTTTGGTTGGTTGGGGTTGGGGATGGGTGTTTGGGTGTTGGGTGGGTGGTTTTGTTGTGGTGGTTGGTGGGGGTTTTTGTGGTGTGGGTGTTTTTGTTGGGGGGGGGGGTGGTTGAGGGGGTGGTGGGGGGGGTTTGTTTTTGGTGTTTGGGTTTTTTGGGGGGGTTTTGTGGGTTGGGGGGGGGGGTTTGGGTGGTTGGGTGTTTTTTTGGGTTTTTGGGTTGTTGGTTGGGGATGGTGGTTTGGGGGGTGTGGTTTTGTGGTGTTTGTTGGGTTTAATCTTGGGTTTGTGGTTTGTTGGTGGGGGTTGTGTGGGGGGTTTGTGGGTTGGGGGGTTGTGTTGGTGTTGTGGATTGTGTGGTGGTGTGGTTGGTTTGGGGGTTGTTGGGGGTGTGTGTTGGTGTTGGGGGGGTTTGTTTTTTGGGTGGGTGGGGGGTTGTGTTGGGGGGGGGGGTGGGTTTTGTGGGTTTTGTTGGGGAGGGTGTGGGTGGGTGGGGTTTGGTTTGTGGGGTTTTTGTGGTTGGAGTTGGGTGTTGTTTTTTGGTAGGTTGGGGAAGGGGGGGGGGTTGGGGTATGGGTGTTTGTTTGGGGGGTGGGGGTTGGTTTTTGGTTGGGGTGGGGGGTGGGGTGTGGGGGTTGTGTTGGGGGTGGTGGGTTGGTGTGGGGGGTTTTTGGTTTGATGTGGGGGGGTGGTGGTTGTGGGGTGTTGGGTGGGGGGGGGGGGGTTGTGTTTGTGGGGTTGTTGGGGGGGGGAGGGGTTTTTTTGGGGGTTGTTTTTTGGTTTTAGGAAAACAATGGAAGGGGAAAAACTGGGAAGCCAAGAGATGAACATCACACAGAGTTCGTGGGAACACCTTCAAAGACTCAGGTCCACGGATTGCTTGCCAAAATAACTCATGACCACGGGAATCGGGACTCCAAAAGACAGCGTCGCCCGGGGTAATCCTTCCTGAAGGGTCCTGAGGGGGGGACTCGTTTCTGGGAAAATAACCACACCCTCAACCAGGTTTTGTTCATAAGTGTTTATCGAGATAGTGAGCGTCTGGGCGTAAAAAATGCGAGAATAGATTACGGCAGGGCGAAAAGGAAAAGGCAAGACCCTGGGGCTTATAATGAAGCGAGCTCCAGAGTTCCTAAGAATCATATTCGGCATAGACAAAGTAGCAGGGGGAAGGGTCGAGGGGGTAAATTTTGGGAGGTGTAGGCATAGACAACAAAAAACTGGCAGTCACTGAAACGAGTGCGGTTGGTCGTTCTAAAAAATCCAAAAGCAAGGGGAAAGAAAAACGGGGGGGGAACGAATTTAGTTTTACAAGGGGAACTGGTAAGCGTGGGGGGCCAAAGATCATTTTATGGGTGTGTCGGGTAGCAGTTCAAAAGGAGATAATTACTGGGGGAGTCTCAACATGAGTGGGAAGCAAAAAGTGGGCCTTGCCCGCACCACCCACAGCGGCAGAACAGCCACAAGAACCTGATCCGTTTATGGAGGTCAATCAAGGGGGTCACAGGGTGAGCCATCGTGGATCAAAGGAGAGACATTCGATATAGAGGAGCAAGAAAGGAAAGGCGCTGAGAGTCATCCAAGATGTCGGGGGAAGTGGCCATCACTCTCGGGGGGCACATAAGACGCGGCAAAAGCGGAAAAAAGTGATGAAAACGGGTGGTGGGAGGGAAAGGACGTTTCGTTCGCAGTGCAGTACGAAAAGCCCAACCACGGCATAACGCTAGCCATGCTCAGGCCAAGAAATGAAGGGGAGACTTGGACAAAAAAAACATTGGGTTGGGCTTGGAAGTTCGATATCGTCCAGAGAGTGGGCGAAGCCGCTTTGCGGTGGTGGCTGGTAACGAAAAACTCGAAGGGGGGGGCGGTTTGTTAGGTAAGAGGGGCGGGGGTGGGGGGAGGAGCCGAGGGCGCCGAGGCTCATAAAAAAAGGGAGAGAGACCATTGAGGGCAAAATAGTCGGGAATGGGGGTTTCGCAACTGGAGAAAGTCGATAAGGCAATCAAAGAAAGAAGGGCGCACCGTGAAGGGACGAGAGGGGGATGTTACCTGGCTAGTCGCTCCTAAAGGAAAGGTCCGGGACCTTCACCTTTCATCCGAGCGTGGGGAAAAAGGGAGGCCGGAAGATAAAAAAAATGTAAGGAACGAAAGAGCAAAGTTGTGAAACGAAAAAAGGGGCACTGAGGTTCTGGGACGAAGCTTAATACTCAGTACTTTACTTTTAAGTATTGGAAGGACTCGACGGGGGGGTGGGGTCCGCGGAAACAAGCTCTTTAGCTGAACAGAGGGAAGAATTATTGCGCACGCATCGATGGGGTAATCCGCAATTGGTTAACGGGCAGGGGAAGGGAAAATTCTTTGGTCTGTCTTTTCCTCCGATTCTTGATAACACATTAAAAAAGGCAAAACGAAAAGTTCCCAAGGCCAGCGTGTCAGCAGTCCATAACGCCAAACATCAAAGCAAACGAGGGGCGGGGCCCCGGGGGACGAATCGTTGTTGCCAGCTCTGGCTGGAAAAGTATCAAAAGAAGCTGAGAGCCTATGGGATCAGCAGCAATCGCGAAAGGCATTCAAAACGCTGCGCCGTCGGAGCAGTTCACGGAGAAAGTTGGGGAAACGCCCACCGGAAGAAATTGAAGTGGTGAAAAGCGGGGGGCCCCGGGAAGTCTGTTTGCTGCGCACGATCGACGAAAGAGTGAAATTCTGAGAAAGAATTAGCGCAGCGGCAACGGGGAAAAATGCGGCAGTTCCGCCTACCCCCACGAAAATGGGGGCAGAGAAGAGGGGCGGCGACCTACGCAAAAAGAGGAGGTATCAAGCGACGGTACAGAGAGAGAGGAAAAATTCAGGAAACGTGTGCGAGGAGAACGCGCGGCTCACTGATGGAGGGATGATTCTAAAAATTCTGGATCCTACTGAAAGGGGGGGGGGATCTGAAGGAGAAAAATGGGAACCAAAAAACGCTGGGCCGACTTCGCTGTAGATGACGGCGTAATTAGGAGCATGGAGGCGCGGAAGGACATACGGGGCGGGGGTCGGAGGTAAGAGACGAGGAGTTCTGAGAGATCTTGTTGCGTTCCGAGGACAAAGGGGTAGGATTGATTCGTCTGAGGGTGTTATTGAACAGATTAGGGACGGGCGATGTCGGACCTGCTATGACCTGAACTCTGGAAGGGATATCACTATGGGGGGGGGGGGGGGGAAGGGAGCAAGCGCAAGGACAGGTAGCAGATCTATTTCGAGTGAAAGGATAGGGGTTTAAATGGGAGATGAAGACCGTGGTATGACCTGGCGGAAATCATGTGCTGTTTCTCTTCGGGGGGTTGGTAAGATAAGCGTGTGTTATAGGTAGGGCAACTTGGGAAAGAGCGCTCAAATATAAAAACACGATCACTAGGCGTATCCTTGTCATAGACCTATCGAAAACACGCTAGGGGCCGGTAGAAAACGGTCCTTGAAGGCCTTGACGGTCGAGTCGGGAAAAAAAACCTCGCTTGGGCGATAGACTCCTCAAGAAAAAAAAAAAAAAAAAAAAAAAAAAAGGTTATTTTCTGTAAGTGCCGTCCACCATACAGGAGCAGGTCCCGTCTTATGAAAGTCGACTAAGGGGAAATATGTGGACTTGCAAGGTACTTGTAAGGGGATAGAAGTGGGGCTTAGCCGTGAGAAAGTAAACGAAGAAAACCTACGCGTTTGACCCTAACCTAGTCAGTGGATGCCAAATCCCCTCTAGCACATGTTGCAGCTGGGTTAAGAGAGGCACGCGTAGGGAAGACGAATTTTCTAACTACAACGAAAAGTGAAAAACAAATCGAAATCAACTGGGGGGAAAAAGGGGAGGCCGGGGAAAAGATGCGTTTAAGGAAGGGCCTAGGGCAAAGCATCGATAAGTGCGCGGCCCATGTGGGGGCAGGAAGAAAAGGGCTGGAAAATAAGCTACGACTCTAGAAGAAGAACGTAGACGCAAAAAAGAAGTTGGGCCAACGACGCTATAAAATCGCCCCGGGGAGCGCGACCCCCTGAAAAGCATCAGAAAACGAGAAGGGAGAAGGGAAATGTCCCGGGTCGCTACTAAACACCAAGCTTTGGAGATGAAGTATGCTAAAAGCAGAAGATTGAGGGAGGCTTGGAATTAAAAAAACCCTGCAAAAGAAAGCAGAGGAACTGAAGAAGAATCAGGAGCAATCACAATCAAACGGTTGAAAAGAGGAAAAGGGAAATAGCAAGAACGGGTCTTCAATGGAAGAGAGTATTTTGAGGTTTCGGTAGGGCAATGAATCAAGCGAAGGGAGGGGGAGGAAGCCTTCCTTGCGTAGAGGAAAAATGGCTAGATTGGTTGGTGAGAGAAACCAAAAAAAAAAAACAAACTAAATGACTAAGAAAGGATGGGCAAAGATAACGGGCGCTCGGCGTAAGGCCGCGAGGAGCTGATATGTCAGGATTTTCAACTTCTTTTGGCAGAGCTGCGGCAGCGTCGGGGTGGTTTATAAGAAACGGAAGTCAAAGTTGAAAAATCGGGAAGGGGGGGATAAAAAGAAGGAGCGTCTGCACTTTGAGGGATAAGGGAAAAGTTCAGGGGAAGAAGGGAAAAAGGAACGAGATGGTTAAAATCCGCCCGAGTGGTAGGGAGGAAAAAGGCGTTACGGTTCCCCATCCCCTCGCGGCAACCGCGAAAGGCATCCTGAGTGGGGGCATCCACTACGTCAGGTTGGCAAACGGCGGAGGGGGTCAATTCCACTAGTGTAGCCTCGGGCGCTGGAAAAAGGCTGAGAGGCGCATCCCATAGTTTTGGCGGAACCATGTGATATCGGAACTGTACATGAAGGGAAAGGTGGAACGGACGCAACATCCCAGAACTTATTAATACGGGGGATAGCGGAGCAGAATAGACGTCAAGTAGGTGTTAAAGGAGAAATAGGGCACGTGGGCGAAACGGCCACGAGACCGTGTAAGTACCAAAGATCAGGACGCAGTTGCGACATTCGGGGGCGTCTTGGATGGCTGGCGAACAAGAGACCGGCGGGGGCCGAATTTCGAAAACTCGTACTAACAATTCACCCACCGCAGAAAGGGGGGAGGGAAAGGTTGAAGTACAGAGCGAAAGAGCTGGCTTAACCCTTTCGGGGCTGCCTATCTAACCTTGTAGCTTCACCAGGGAAAGGTCGTGTAGAAGAAGAATGTGTTCAAGAAAAAAGGCCAGAGGGCATCGAGCCGTCCCTGAACCAACGTAACCTGTCCTACTAACGAGGTAAGCACTAACAAAATACCCAACTACAGCAGAAAAAAAGGTGGGGAGAACGCAGAAACTAATTTCAGGCGGACTTACGACCCTAACCACCATGTCAATCCTGCACTCTTCGCGCGTAGGACTAAAGAGGGACTCCAGTACCGCCAAGATAGGGAAGAGAATTCACATGGACGATTGTTTCGTAAAAACAGGGGGTGAGGAGAACGCAAGACTGAAGAAAAGAATCCTATAGACTCTGAAAGCCGCGAATCTCCACCGAAGGGAAAACGGAGATTAGGCTGCAAAACGTGCTGAATGATTCAGGAGGAGAGGAAAGGTATAATCCAACTCTAAAATCGGACTAAGAAGACGGTGTGAGCCAGCCGGAATTCATAAGGGCCGAATCCGTGGCGAACTGCAGGGACGCAATCGCATTCACGAGGTTGCAGGGAGAGGCAAGGACAAGGGGATGAATCCATCGGGAAGATCTCGTCGAGCGTGTTGTTCATATCAACAAAAAAAAAATTATTCATGGAGCATAGAGAAGGACCATGAGGAAGGGCATTCCCATGGATCAAAAAGCGGAACTCACGTCAGCGGGTGAAGTCAGACAACTCGCGCGTGCTTCGTCGTCGTCGGAGGCTTCCAAGCAACGGAGGGGCAAAAGAAAAAGGGGGGAATTACAGATAGAGGAAAGCACGTTTCTTCTCTGGTCCGCGGCTTTGCCGTGGGGGGAAAAGCAAATGTTACGGGTTTTAGGAGGGGGCAGAGCTAGGAGTACCGGAAAAAAGATAAAGACCCGGAAAAGGGCGGAACACAAGTACATAAATGTTTGTTGGCCTCCAACCCTCGCGCGTGGTCGCGAAAGTCCAGAGGGGGATCATCTCGCCAGCGTCCTTCCCCAAGGAAAAAAAAGACAGAATCCGTTCTTCTGTCAGCAAGACCTTCCCCATCCTTGACCCTTAATAAAGGCTACCTTCCAAGAGGCAAACGCTCAGGGCCATTGGGAGACTCAAAAGGCGCTGTCATTAAATGTGAGCTCGGGGAGATGACAGGGGAGCACTATGAACACCCGGATGTCTCGTGGATGAGCACCAGACAGGGAGGGGGGAAGGCCTCCACTGGCTTGAAAAAAATCAGATCATCGAGGGTCAGGACCGGGCGCAATAACTCTCAGGGGAGGTGGATCTTTATCATAGGAATATGCTAACAACCGGATGGCTAAGACACAAGAACCAGGATTTGCCCTATGACGGCCAGGTTGCAGACAAAGATAGGAGTCTCCAAAAGCTCGCCCGATGATAGAAGGAGGGGAGACAGCACCAAGGCACGCCCGCCGAAGGCTAAAGGGAAAACTAACACAGAAAGTCGGGCCTAGAGCAGAAAAACAAGAGGGGGAGCCAAGCCCCGAAGGAAAAGAGCGAAAAAGGGGAAAACCCCACAAAATGGGAAAAGCTGAAAACGGGAGCGGCGGAGTTAGCGTGATCGCGGTGGTGGGCGGGGGGCAATTTCCACTGCAAAGGAACTAGTCGTATCACACACGGTCAGAAGGGGGGTTTGTACCCTTGACGCGAGGCGCGAAAAAAAAACCGGGATTCAACCACGGACGACCCGGCATCGGTGATTCCTCAAAGGGGTAACATACAGAGGAAATATCCGTGTCCTCTATATGATCGCTTCGCGAGCAAGCTCCCAGGGGAGAAAAGATGACGGGAATAGAAACCATGGTCGATCATGTCGTACTGGGGCGGAAGGTTCCCTGGAGACACTTGGGGAGGGCGGCACAAAAGGGGGTGCAAAATAATGCGATCAAACTTTCCTAGGGGGCCCAGTCCGTATCTCTGCCCCCAAATAAAACACCTCATAACCCTACTTACTTCCTTTGGGAAAAACTATTCCCCATTCTTCCCGCCACGAGGATGTCACCCCCAAAACGTGGGGTGGGGAAGGAGGGGGGGGGGGGGAGAGGGGGGGCCTGCCCCACTTTCCTGTGAGCCCCAGGGGATTGGAGATCATGCCTACAACATGTTCGAACGACAAGAAAAAAGAGCGAAAAAACTTGGGACACTCAGAGCGGCCGATAACGTTGCTCGGCTGCCCGCGGGTCGTTACTCTCGGCTCAGAGTACAGCTGAGGGCCCAAAACCACCAACCAAGGGGCGCATGACATGATGGAAAGGAGAAAAGACTTATATTGAAACTTGAAAAGCGGGACAAGGCAACGGAAGGGAAGAGAACTAAGGTAGAGAGATGCAAACAATGACAAAACGGGAGGGTGTTGTTTTTTTTAACTATAACTGATGAATGGAAGAGGAAAAGAAAGGGGAGAAAAGGATTCGTTCTACAAACTGGCGAGAGGGGTAGGGGGGAGGAAAGATTCGCAGTAGGTTGCTTAAAAACTGCTAGAAAAATCACAAAAGGGCTCGCCGACGAGAAATAGAGGGGGAGTAAAAGGATGAAGTGGGGGACGAACGGGACCTCGTGGGGATTTTCTGCCAGGACAAGTTATAGGGTCTGCAGGACAAGCGTCATACCAAGGAAGATTGAAGGCGTCAAAAAACGGGTAATTGCACCAGGCCTTTTAAAGGAGAGAAGCGCAAGGTTCCGCACACGCGCATGCCAATCTCAAAAAGAAAAAGGGGAGACAAGCCGTCTCAGGGCAAGAGAGTAAAAAAGGAGAGGGGACATGAGGCGGCGGTCAGAAAAAAGCGTTAAACCACACGTATTCCCCTAGCAGAGCCCCGGTGTAAGCTCCGGGGTTCGCGAAGCGGACAAAAAAGAGTCAGTGTGAGAAAAAAACTGCCAGTGAGGAATTCTCGGAGACGTGTAGGGCGTCAGCGTGGTGGAGAAGTCTTAAAGGGCTATACTGAGTCGTGAAAACTCTTTTTTCGGAAATATAGGCGAAAAATGTATTGAATGGGGGGCGGCGTAAGCAGCCCATGAGACGCCGAAAGTGTGTGCGAAAAAAACGCGCCAGAAGAAAAAAAATAAACCAGCAAATCGAAAAAGGTTTGTCACCAGCTCAAAATCCGGAATCGGTCCCCACCATAGCGTAAGAAACGACAAATTCACAATACAGGGAAAGGGAGCAAGAAGTATTTCGGACGCCTCTGTGAGGGAAAACGTCTTCAAGTATTGCCGGACTGGAACAGAAAAAACACAAAGCAGAGAAGGTATCAAAAGGGAGGAGAGCTCAAATTTTGACTCTTTGCCAGAAAAATGTGGGAAGTGAAGAGCCTTGGTCGTTCGGTCGTTGGTCCCCAGGAGACAAAAAGGGGAGGGGACAAGCGTGAACCGATTCACTTTGCCAAGAGCCGCGCTGTGGAGCATAACAGGCCAACTATGCCAATCCGGTGGCGGATAATAAAAAAAGGAATAGGGCAAATTGGAAGGGCGGATCCTGTCAAAGCCGGGTTTTGGCGGGGTTCAGACCAGACTGAATGAGTATAGAGCAAGTTTCCGTAAAGATGGGGAGAAACGGTCAACTGAGAAAGGCTCACGGCCGAGAAAAGGAAGACCGAGCTCATGCTTCCAACCGAAAAAAGAGTTAAAAGAGGGATGAACGGGCGAAAAAAAAAAAGAACAAAAAATCCTCAAGAGGCGCGTCGAAAGGGAGCGCCCCTAATTTCGGGAATGCCGATGGCATTTGGAAGTGGTGCTGGTGGGAAATAGGAAGGGACACGAGGGAAACAGAACCACGCGTGAAAAACGCGGGCAGCGGCCGAGAAGTGTTTTGATCGGGTCCAGAAAGAGAGACGGGCACCGAGTGGAACTCACTGGGGGAGGGGGTTACAGAGACGACTCACAAACAAAAACGGGAAGGAGGGGAAAAAGAGAAAAAGGATGGGAAAAACGAACCTGAGTCCCAAGGGGCCGAGCTTCGGGGGAACTATCCAAATCAACGGGCCTAGCGCGTGTCACGCAGGGGTAATGGAAAGAAAACGAGTAAGAGAAGAGAACAAATAACAAAGACACAAATGAAGGATACGCGAGTGGGAGAAAAATCCCAGGCCCGAGGGGATTCCTTAGGATTTGTGGGGGGAGAAAGAAAAAGGAAAAGGTGTCTGGTGTGGAAGCGACGAGCAGGACCGGGAAGGGAAAGGTAGAAAGGCAGGCTACGAATGAACGTAGAGCTCTTTACTAAATTGAGCAGAGACTTGAATCTTATGGGAATAAGCAAGCCAAACCCAGTTGGAATCAGGAAGCTGCCAAGGGAACGGTGCGCGAATGAGGGATCGGAAGCGTGTGGAATAGTTTGGAAAAGTGTTTATCTGCAGAACCGCTATGGCAGTCTGCTTAAGGACGAAAAAGACGCGCAGATAAGGGGGACAACAGGGGGAAGGGGGAAAAACAAAGTTCGATGGAAGTCGTTCACATGGCGGCGTGGGAAAGGGGGAATCCCTCACATTGATACTGAGAGGTCCAAAAGGAAGGGTGGCGTGAGAACAATTGACTTTGAGGACGAATGAAACAAAAGGGGAAAAAAGAGGGGGCGATCGAGAGCGGGTAACTGCCTTGGATGAATGGCGTCTCTACTCCCATGGGTGGACGAGGGGGGGAGCGGCTGTGGGGAAACAAAACGATGAAACGCTGGAAAAGTGGATGATGCGGTTTTGTTTGGAGAGAGCGCGAAGACGCAACCTTGCCGGCGACGAATGGGAGGCGGGACGCGCCAAATCAATACGCAGGGGGACTATCTTTCCGCGGCACCGGGGAGAAGATGGGTCACAAACAGATCGGCAGGCCGGGGAAGACTCAAACGGAAAAACAGGGGACTACACGGAGACTGGAAAGACGTCCTTAAGGCCACGAAAGAAAAATTGGGCTTGTCACGCTGAAAAGGTCCGAATATAGCGAAACTCTGGGGGAAGTGCGTCGGGGGGACTACGTTAGGGGCTACCAACTTTGGGCGTAACGGCGAAGCATTTTTCCCGATCGCATCGGAAAGTCAAAAAGGCGGGTTGGAAAGAAGCCGTCTTTTGAGGATCATGGAGCAGGGGGGGTGTAGGAAAAAGCGCGGAAATAGGGAGGCTGGGGGATTTTTGGACGCCCTACATCCCTTTTTGTATGAAAATTATGAAGGGCAGGCCTTGGCATGGCTCAGACAAGGAAAATCAAAACAGCGGGTGAAAAGTGAACACCTTCTGAAGAAGTCCGAAGAGAAGTCCGAAGCAGAAATGGGTCAATGCGCTTAAGACAAAGGCCCTACTGCCACTGGACTCCCCAAAATGTGTAAAAAAAAAAAGGGGGGGCCCCACCCCAGACCAGGGGGGGGGTTTAAACCGAGGGGAAGGTTTCAACTGACGGGAGGGAAGATTCAGATGGTGGACTGAGAGTTAAGGGGAATAAAAACAAACTCACCACTGCTGGGGCAAAGGGGGGACAACTAATCTCACTTCGGGTCGCCATTCGGCGGTCAATATTTGGAGTAGGAAGGAGGGGATCGGGGAGGGATGGCATCACTGGAAAGGACCGAACCCGGGGCAAAGAACGGAAAAAGCGAAGCCGAGGTACCGACGAAGGCATCACGAGCCTATCGTCCAATCTGATGGACCAAGGGTTCAAGGAGGGTACGGGTCAGAGGGAAAAAGGGGTTGGGAACAGGGGGTGACATCGACTAGATCACCTGGCGCCGCAAAACATGACAGGTGGTTGGGGCAGGAAAAGGCCTGGGAACCAAGGAAGGCCAAAAACGGATAGGGGAGGGGGGATTGCGTGGACACCGGGAACGGGGACTCGTGTTTCCAGAAGTAGGGGGGGGAGGGTGGAGGGCAGAAACAGGGCCACCAGTAAGGAAATGGGTTCTCAACAGTCTGGGAAGGCATCGTTGAAAGTGGTGCATGAGAAAAGAACCCCCAGTGGCCGCAGGGACAAGACGGAACCGTACAAGGATGAATCCGCATAGTGTGGTATTAGTGACGTCAAGAGGGCATTTTCATCCTCGACCGCCAGGAGAAAGGCAGAAGGAGAAAGATTACCGAGAAAGGGAATGCTGATAATTAACAACGCTGTGCGGGTTGGGGAGTCTTGGCCATTGGAATCACGTCGTCCGCGTGAAGAGAGCTCGAACAAGCAACCGAGCGCCTGGAGGACCGTTGGTAGCGGGAGAGAATTGGCCATTGCGTCGGAAGCCACCAGCCACGCTAACGGAGAAAGTTCTACCTTCCCCGGCCGCATTCGTTTTGCTTGGGGGCTCAGAACATTGGGGGGGGGCGGACTGGGGACGGGACGAGGAGCGGCCAGGAGGGGGAGGAGAACCTTTTGCCGGGGGTGGCCTTGCAGCTAGAAACCGCCGAGTTGTGGGGGATGAGCTTTTTCCATCGGAGCGTGATGGGCTTGGCAGAGCAGGATTAAGAAAAGGGGGGGACGGCAGCTCAGCGCCGGAGAGCTGGGGAAGACGTGAGGGACAAACAGGCTTTCAGGAAGAGTGTCAAATCGGGTTCGGCTGAGCACTACACGGGTGGGGGGGGGGGGGGGGGCTAGCGGAATGCAGCCTCGAGGTACCTTCCTCCCCGCACATAGACGGGACACCGGCTAACGCGAGGAAAATCGGGGAGGCTATTAAGAAAGGAGCAGGGATTCAGACCTGCGCCAACACAATCGGGGGTGAACTTCAGCGAAAGGGAAGTCTCCCCTTGTTGCAATTTTAATGAACTAAGGAGTGTTGGAATAGAGACCGAGGAAACCCCGGAGAGGGACATGCGCGGAAGAAGAGAGTAGGTTTGCACAAGAATTGGGCGGGCTCTGAAAGAAGAACGATTACGCGGGGGGGGGGTGGTGGCCGCGGAAAAAAAGGAGCTTGAAGAGATCCCAAAAAAAAAGGGGGCGGAAAATGGACGCAATTGCGCTCCAAGACGAAGTGGAGAGGGGGCAATTTTTAGGGGGGAGTGGGGGGAAATGCAAACGGTATTGGGGCGCTTGTCCCCACGCGGAAAAAAAAAAGATGATCAAAAAGAAATCTCACCGTTGTCCGGCGGTTCAACCTGCCACGATGCACAAAAGGACAAACTGGGGAAAGACTCGGAAGGAAAGGGAGCCCTGGGCCACGGATCTGGGCTGCCGCGATGTGCGGAAATTCAAAGCGCAGGATCATAATCTTATAGCGGTCGAATCAAAACCAAAAAAGGGGAGGGGGAAGAAGGAAAACGCAAGATCTTCGTTTGAGCGTTAAGGTCTTGGACCAGGGGATTCACGAAAGTGTAAAAGCCCCTCGAAAAGTCCTGCTGCTGGCCATTTCTGTTTCTGAACAAACTCACACGACGAAGGATCAGTCATCATCGGTCCGCCGCGAAATTAAAGGAAAAACCACGATGAAGCAAGAGAAGAGAGGAAGAAAGACGGTACCCGGGATGCGACGTCTGGCGGCGACTACCCTCGCGGGAGTGGGATCACTCTTTGCCGATTCTAAAGGGTTAAAGAGCTCTCTAAGGAATACTTAAAGAAAAGTGGTTTGGAAAGGAAGTTCATACGAGGCGGCTCTGAGGCTGTGGATTTGCGGGAGAACCGCGGAGAGAAGGGGGACTTTCTGTGGGCCTCTTCCTAATTGGTGGGGGGGGAGCAAAAAGCGAAAAGGAAGTGAGCAGATCGACAGGCGGGAGGGGGAGGAAAAGAGGAGCGGAAGAGGAGGCAGCGCCATCAAGTGGTCTAGTGAATCTGTCCGAAGGTTACTGACATAGAAAAAAAGTGCTTCTTTCCTCAAACGATGTTTGGAGGTGGGGGTGAAGGTAGGAGGGGGGGGGCCATCTTATTTCGGGGTGTTCGGCCCTGGATGACTCAAAACTAATGAACTTCGGGATAGCCCTAGGATCATAGTAGGGACGGGGGCAATCTCAGTCGAGGGAAACTCACGATCTATCTGATTGGGAGCCGAAACAGGGGGAGAAAAAGCCACCGGTAAAGGAAGACTGTCGAGAAGGTGGACTGGGCACCTCGGATGCTTTGCTTCTAAATGGGGGGGGGCAGTGGTGGAAGGGACTCATACAGGTCGGGGGGACTGGACCGCACGCCGTCTCGCTAAGCAGGGACAAAGGAATTCCAATCGCAAAGGCTCAAAAAAGACCTGGCTTCTGCTAGGATCACCATTCAAACCGAGAGAGTGGACGAAAAAAAATCTGCCTAGTGCAAGAACGACTTGACGGATTATCCCCCGGCGCGAGTGAATAAACTCAAGACTCAGATAGGGTTGACTGGGAGGTATCAGACACAACGGGGAGAAAAGACAGTCAGCATGTAAAGGAGGGAGATCCCGGGGGAAGGAAACGAGGAACTGGACTTGCACACTCCTTGAAGGAGAAATAAGGTAAGCGCCAACAGAGATTGTGAAAGGAAAGCACCGCCGGGTCACGCACGGCAGGCAGGTTGGTGGATGCAAGAAAAGGCAAACGGGAGGGGGCCGCTGGTGCCGAGGGGAATCGCACGCGTACTGCGACTGGTCTCCTACAAGTCCTTTGATAAAAATCTCGCCGATAAGGAAGGGGGAACCCAAAAGAAAAGAAAACGGTTTCAGGAGCGTTGAATAAAAGTTCAGAAGTAAAGAGGGGGTTTCGCGGCAAAATCGAGTTTGGGGTCAAAGACTTAACGTATTCTGACCCTGCTCGAAGACGACTCCAAAAGTCGTGCAAGAAAAAAAGTGACAAGACGACGAGGGCAGCTAATGCGGAAAACCGGGGAAAAGAGACGCAAAGACTTCTCTCGAAGGGGATAAAAAAAACTTGATTCGCTGAAACACAAGCGCGAGTTGTGTCTCTCTAACGAAGGGGAAGGAAGGAGCACTCCGAGGGGGGAAATGCAGGGAAATGACAGAACACGGGGCAAAGAATAAAGAGATTCCACGCAAAAGAGGACATGAAGGAATCCTCAACAAACAACTATATGATGAAGAGAGGATTGATAGGAAATTCTTTCTCCTGGGAAGAAGTAGTATTAGGTTTAAGGGAAGAACCAAAGCATTACCCGCATATCGGCGGCGGAAGCCTTCATCCCAGGAGGAGAGGAAACGTCGCCCTACCTTTTTGTGAGTAAGCAGGTGCACTCGCCCCTTCGAAGGAAAGAAAAAAGGAGAAAAAAAGAGAAACCGGCCGGGCATGAGAGAATCGAGTCGGAGGGAAAAACTAGGTTTTCGCAGGACGTGCGGCGCGCGGAGGGGGGGAGACGGTGAAGCAGAATCCTGTAAGTGGGACTACAGTTACAAAAGAGGCCGCGAAAACAAAGCGGAGGACTTCTCAGGGAAAAGGGGAACGTTACTGAAAACGCGCTGAGGCATAAAGGGGGGGGGAAAAAAGCGGCGGAGAGGGGGTTTTCAAAAATCCGCCCGCCGGGTAGTCGCTTCTTAAAAAGTGGTCCCTCAAGGAAACCCAGACCATCGCGGCAGAAGAGGGGTGTGCAGAACACACGGCGGGGGCAACCTAGTGGTCGGAAGGGGACCACTCGGTCGAAAGGGGGGGGTGTCAAAAGGAAAATCGTTCTATAACTTAGAAGCGCAAGTCCATTCCCATAGTTTTCACACGTGGGTCCTGATATATTACGATAAGATGTCAATGTTGAACGGCGCGTTTAACTCCCAGAACAGAGGGATGAAAGACAGTGATGCGAGCAGCGAAGGGGAGCATATAGACGTCAAGTAGGGTGTTCTTCTTAAGAGCCGTTTTCGTAACCGGCAACACCCCCCGTGGGGAGGTTCTTCAAAAGAGCAGGCGCAAGTTAAATTAAGGTTCAGCAGGGGAATTAAAAGGGCTTAAGAGAAAGCGTGGAGACGAAATAATCACGCGCGTATGGACCCCAAGAAGAAGCCAAAAATCCATCATTTGACCTTCTCCTATCCGGACAGACAGAGCGAGGGAAAGACCCTGGGCTTGGGAGAACAAGGGAGAGGTCCACGGAAAAGAATAAGTCGTGCGTTGGTAAACGGCTAATTCTTATTGACGAAAGTCATAGATGGAATAGGGCTAGACGAAGAAGTGAAGCCAGGAGCATTCATACAGGGCGACATAGTCACTAATATGGGGACTAACCGGAACCACAGAATAACTACAGCTAACATCGTTTTATGGAAAAAAGCGAGAAATTCAAGAACGCACAAAGGACGGGATGAAAAATAACATAACCGCGATGGCACGGCAAGAGATCGTTCGCTGCCCAGACCGACTCCAGTAAGAACTCCAGGTCAAGTATGCGGTCGGGGATGGAAAGCGGGGGGGGGGTGAATAAAACCAATTAGCGAAAGCGCAGCAACCCACAAAAGAAAGTCAAAGAGAGGGGCGCTGGCTCCGGAAGAGAAAGAAAAAAAAATTTCCGCGAGACGCTATAACGGAGGGGCAAAACGTTTCTGAATGGAAGGAGGAGAGAGAATCAAGTGTAGAATCAGGTCAATCTCGTTAAGGCCTCTCTCGCGGAGATTCGAAAAGCCGCCATAGTAGAGGGGCGGTACAACAAGCATGCCGTGGAGATTCGGAAGCCGAATCGCTTGCAGGAGCGGGGAGGGCATGAAGAGGACGCGGCGAAGATATGCTCAGACAAGTACTCCTTGATCGATGCAGGGGGGTGCAAGTGAGATATGAGGGAGACAGCAGCCGAGAAAGCACTCGAAGCGGTTTCGTTCAAAGTCGCCGACGAAAAGCGCGAAGAGGAAAGGAAAGGTGAGAGGGAACAAGCCGCGGCAGCGGATGCGACACGAACGGATCGATTTGCTCCGGAGCGATGGCCCGCCGAGCGGACAAGAAAAGAAGTTGCCCAGCTGCTTACAAATGGGTGGAAGTGGAGGCGAGGTGGCCTGCGCGAGTGGAATGAAGCCGGAATTTACGAATTTAGCTGTTGAACATGAGCAGAGGAGGGACCGCACCGAGGTAGGAGCAAGCAGAAGGGGCGGGGGAAAAAGTACAGGGGAAAAAATTTTTTGCCGCTAAGCACTCAGAGAGTGGCGCGAGGGTACCAGGGATGGTGAAAAAGATAGAAATCCATCGAAGGAGCCGGCACGCGCCAACAGGGTACTGAATTTGAAGCGCTCCGTCAGACTTGGTGAAACAATGTGGCGATGGAGCCCGCTTCGTGCATGACGCTTTGCCATCGGGGAGGTCAAAAAAAAAGCGCGGGGGAGGTAATTAATGGGAGGTACTATGACTTCCAGACAGGCGCAGTGACTATGCAAATCCCCAAAAACGTATGTTCTCGTGTTTAGCCGTCAAGGTTCTTAAGTGAAGGCCGCAAAGGCGGGGTGGGAGAGATAAGAAGAGGCACAGAGCGTTTTCGGCGGTAACGGGTGCTCAATGACTCGTCGGAGGGGAGGTTGGGGGGGGCCTGACCGTTACTCGGAGAAAGTCCTGCAAAGACCCGTAGTGGGGGGGAGTCTATCCCCCATCAGAACCGATTTGCATATTCCTAAGTGTGAAAAGCAAGGAGATCAGAACATACCTCCAAAGCGATCCGGCCAATTATTCCAGCGTCACATCAGGCCACAACCATACACCTGCACTATTCTACGGAAAACGATGCACATAAAAAATCGCGGAGGGGAGCAAAACAACACACAACCGGCAAGCAGGAAAGCAAACGCCCCGAAATTCAAAATCCAGAACACCAACAAAGGGGGGGCTGGAAGCTAAAAACGATGAGGACCGGGGGGGGGTCCTAATAACGCGGAGTTAGGGGGAAGCGATGGGGGCGGAAGGGGGGTTAGCCTCATGCCCTGCGACTAACTCTTAGAAAACCAAAACGGTCACGGAAGGCTCGGCGGGGTAATTGCCCGCGAGCGTGAAACGCGGAAAACCGGGCGAGGGGGATTAGATTACGGCTCCCAACCGGCAAAGGTTAATTCCGCAGCGCTGTCCAAGAAGATCGTATAGCGGATGATCCGCTCCGGAAGAGCATAGAGGGGGGAACCGGAAGACCAAGATTGACGTAAGAAAAAGGAAAAAAGTGCTGAAAGCGGTTAACGGGGGCGCTTTCAAGGCCACGCCTTAGGGGGTGCGGGCGGCAAAACCAAGAAAAAAGCAATTAAGACTGGTGCGAAAAACTAGAACTTTCCTAAGGGGTGGCCCCGTATTTCAGCCCCCGACACCAATGCTTTCTTTGGACACGAGTCACCCGGTTCCACCGCAAATGAGGTCAACCGAAAAGGAGAAGGCGTGGAACTGAAGGGAGAAGGAAGGGGGCCTGCAAAAAGAAAAATGGGGTTAAGTGCGCCATGGTTGATGTGCGAAACTCATGACCTACAAAATGTTAACAAGTGAAAACCTAAAGAAAAACACGAAGACTAGGAAAAACTACGCAGGACAGACGTCGCACGAAATAAATGGTGCTATTTAGTCACAGGCTTCGTGACTAAGCAGATTCGAAACTGCATTCAACAGGGGCTCATGACATTGTGAAATGCGCCCGGAAGAAGCGATTCTTACTTTGACAGATTACCCACGAAGGGTATTCCATAACGAGATTAATAGGGCAAAAACAACTTAGCAAAGGGGGGGGAGGGGGGGGGGGTTTCTTTACCATCTCACCTCTCCTGGCACCAATCCGCAGAGGCCCGACAAAGGCAAAGGATTTCGACCACGGGCTGGTATTGGGGGGAGTAAATATTCCAAGGGTCGGGATTGGGGAGTAAGACTAGGAAAATTCCCAAGGGAGGAAGCGCGACTGCGGTCGGATTCGGATGAAGGGTGGCCAGAAACAGGTGGTGTTATGCAATGTTGATGCCACAGGATGCCCATTGACATCCGCGTCAGCCAAACGGGGAGCGGAATGGAAGGGAGTCCAAACGGGAAAAAAAGGATGGTCCCAGCACAAGCGTCCGCAACAGAGCATTCAACTCAAAAAGAAGGGAATAAGAACCAAACCTGGTCGCGGAAGGGAAAGTGCAACCAAAAGAGGCGAGGGCCCATGCGGAGGGGACGACCCACCTGTAGACCGGACTTAGTCCGAAAACACTGATCCCCCAGAGGTTGCTTCTCTAGGGCGGGGGAAAATTGGGCGACGGAAGATACAAAAAAAGAGTCTGGAGCCTTGGGGCCTGGAAAGGGATACTAGGTAGTGGTCAGGGCGAGTTTTGGTTAAGGAAGGTTTACCAGTACCAGCTCGAATAAAGGATGAGGTGAAAATAAGGAGTGAAACGGAATTTGCGGAAACTGTGGAATCTTCTTCGAGGAGCATCCCATGAGCACTCGCAGGCAAGGGCGGCGAACGGATAGACACAAGATAAATCATCGTCGAGGAGGGGTGACAAGCGTGGGCCAAAAAAAAAATCCTGAACTCAAGGGTCCAACATGGAGATCGAAGCCTCCATTCATCAGCAAGGGAGCCTACCCCGGGAGGATGGGGAGGACGAAAGATCTTGATTTCATGGAGGAAAAAGTTTGCAGCCGTTGGCAAGCCACAAAAAGAAATAATCAATTGAAAAGGGGGGAGATGCTAAACACCCGCCAGCTTTGGCACGGGGAAGGGGGAACGGTAAAATAGACCCCGGTGATTCGGCAAGAAGGTTTCCATTAGTAGCAAGCTGCGCCAGAGGGGAAAGGAAAGAGAAAAAGAAAAAAGTACCAAGAAAGCCGCGCGGTTGCGATTAGGAGTACCCCAAAGTCCCAATTCGGGCGGGCTATACTCAACATCATTCGCGAATCGGGACAAATGGGAAAAATACGGATAAGAATCAGTAAACGGGACCAGGTTGGTTGTGGCTTCTATCTCCAATCCTCTAATAAGTAAGGAGAGGACGGGCTCAAGGGAGGGGGGGGGCCAAGTTGCAAAATCGTCAAAATTTTTCCGGGAGTTATGTTCGCACTCTGCCGTCTCAACGCAGGAGGGAAGGAGAAGGAGACAAAAACGAGACACGTTGAAGCGGGACGCGATAAAAAACCCATTCCCGCAAATCTCAGGATCTTCTTCTGTGGAGGGATCGCTCGCCAGCCTGGGGGGGGGGGGGGACGATACTTAAGGAGTGAGGGGGGGAGTGTTTGCAGTCGGAAGACGTGACTCGAGTCCGGAAAAAAACTACAACGCGGACACTAAATCTGAAATTCCGGCGAAATTTTTTTGGGTTCCATACTAAGGGCCCGAGTGGTAACGTCAAGGTGAGGGGGGGTGAC
>Ga0179593_1380852_pt1 | contig 22650 bp, 35 predicted proteins | sample CZODoug2_1_08_16_FD_185931 | JGI IMG/M metagenome (GOLD analysis project Ga0179593, IMG submission 185931) | Vadose zone soil fungal communities from Angelo Coast Range Reserve, California, USA - CZODoug2_1_08_16fungal (PacBio error correction) | ecosystem: Environmental > Terrestrial > Soil >...
AACGAGCGAGAATCAAACGAAAAGGCTAATCCGGACATTCAGAAGGAGGTCTGACTCTCAAAAGTTCTCAAAACTAATGAAATCAGGCCAAGTCTGGCTGGGAAAACTTTGTGGATTTTAAAAAAATCACTCAAAGGAGGATAAAAAGGTGTCGGCGCGAACCCGGCGGCGAAACACGATGAGATCGGCGGATGAAGTGTGGATCATGACGGCAGATATCCAGCAAGCGGGGAGGAGCGCACCCACCAAGACATTAAGAGTTTCCGAAAAGCGAGGGAGGGACATTAATCGAGGATCACGACGGTGTCAGCGGGGGGGAACCGGTCGGAGCTATAAAGCTGCTGCTTGGGGGGGACGGGAAGAAGAGGAACGCTACAAAGGGTGGGACTCCAGGAGACCGATCGCTGAGCAGGAAGAAAGGAAATGGCCCAATCGGGAGGCGCACACAAATCGAAAAAACAAGAAAGGATACCGCAAGAAAAAGGAAGGGTCTCTAAAAAGCAGAAAAAATACTGAGGGGGGGGGGGGGACCACCTCGTTTGACGTGCAAACCATGTAGAAAAAGAGGAGACTTCAATCAGCAAAAAAAAAGGATGGCGATCTGAAAATCGAAGGAAAGTAAATAACAGTTTGGCAAAAACGAAGGGCAACTACGACAAGACTCCGCCAAATCTTGTGCGGGACATAAAAAAAACTACGCCGAAACTACTCGATCTAGGAAGGTCGGGGAAAAAGAGACGGATAACAGGTTAAAAAAATGGAGAAGTACGAGGAAGGCTCCAAAAAAATGAACAACCTCTATCAATTGAAGCATACAGAGGGGAAGGGCAAAAGCCGGTTTTGTAAAGGCCCGTGTCGGCCGAAAAGATCTAAAGACACAATTCAGAAGGAATGCCGCTCTAATTGTTCAAAAAAAAAATCAACCCCATGCACTACTGCAAGCACATGATCCAATGGATGGGAAGAGAAAGGGACCGTGAATGAACTCTTGAAGGTCGTAGAGACTCCAAGGACTCACTGTCGAAAGGTGAGGAGACGAAAAACGGATGGAAGAGCCCTCAACAACAAGGAAAGGAAAGAGATAAAGAAGTGCCTTAACGTCCTGCAAAATGATGAAAATGATAGGAAAGGTATGGACCTAAGCAGTTGGCGTGTGGTACGAAAATCAATGGAGTCAAGGGAGAAATGGACAAGAAAATGATCAAGTGCATGGGCAATCTTTGGGGGAGTTGAAACCACCAAAGGTCAGGAGCATTCCGGGGATCCGTGCAAGGGGTAGGACGGCATCGGGAGGGGGAACAACTGGAACGGGAAAGCCGATTGCAAAGTGCCAGGCTCAAGGACAACGAGGGTCCGCTGGGAGGGGGGGTTTGAGACGCCGGGGAGGCAAGACCCGGAGAATGGCAGTATTACGAGGTTTTCAACACGAATCGGACGGAGTGTGGTACGGAGAATGGGTGGCGCAAGTGGATCCATTGTAAGAGTGTCGGCGCCGAACTGCAAGGAGCTTGCTCTAAACAAAGGATTACTTCTTGCGAGAGATCGAAAATCAGTGTTGACAAGGAGGGAGGCTCGACGGGGCCGGTGAAAAAAGAGGGGTGCAGCCAAACTACTTTACTTGGGGGAAGACGGATTCAACACGGATCGAATCGCTGCGAGGCCCTGGGGGTCTGGCCGATGAATGGGAGAAGGTGGGGGGGCAGCCTGGGGAAGGAACTACCCATATCCTGTGGGGGGGGCGGCTACAAATTCGAGCTTACGGGGCGACATACACTGGACAAAAAAATTATCGAAGTATAGTCTTAAAAAACGAACCCATCCGCGGAAAGAGGATCCAAGCGCTTCGACACTCGGTACGGGTCTGCCCAGTAGGCATAGGGTGAACGAGCGACACCGCTTGGCGAATAGGGGGGTTTCGAGAGCCTCGCGGGAGGGATTCTCTTGGGGTGGACAAGAAACGATTAAGGGGTCCCAGGTTACAGGGGACGGCATCGGATGCTACGACTCGCCTAACATAGGATACGCTTACTTGTTGACTGAAATAGGAACTAAAAGGCGATGACCGAAAGTGGTAATCCAGAAACAACAAAATTTGAAAGCCTTTAATATGGTGGGTATACTGAGATGGGAGACGAAGGGACAAAACCGTTGCTGACGGCAATTAGTTAGGAGATTTAGAGCTTGGTGGGGGCTGTAATAGGAGACACAAACCAACGGAGGACGATAGAGCTAGAAAACTGACGAAAACCAAAACGTAAATCTGGCGTATACTTTCATTACGTCGAAAGAGAACCAGGATCTAAAGATTAAAATCCTTCTCCTAGCGTGGGGAATGGGGTGGGGTGGGGTGGAGGGACGTCAGGCCCTTGAAAATCCTTAAACAAGGGTAAGTCTAAAACTTTGGAAGACAAAAAAAACGGCATAAAAGAAACGATGGAAGGAAGGTATGAAAAGGTCATCAGGATTCCAAGAGGGTCATCAAAGGATATCGGCAAAGACTGAATCTTGCACCGCTCCTTAACCCTAGAGGAAAGAACGTTAAGCTGGCGTCAAGGGGAAGGAAAAAGGATGGGGATGAACGGCGGGATCATCTGCGTTGGTTCGAGTGAAAACGTTACGAACAGAAGGGGGGGTGGTGGCGAACGGGGGATAAAACAAAAGCAGATGAAGCACAAAAAAGCCAACCAACAAAGCATGGGTAAGGGTAGGCCCCGGCGTAGGACGAACAAAATGAAGAAACTGGACCGCAAAAACAGAGAGAGCAGGGTAGAGAAATTGTGTTTCCGCAGAAATAACGTCGGGGGGCTAAAAAAGAGGGACCATAGGGGGGGGGGGGACAGAGGAAAAAAAATCACATGTCGAAGCATAAGAAGGCGTAAAAGATTTAAGTAGGGCTTAAGTAAGGAGATCATGAACGGGAGCTCTACTGGAAAAATCGACTCGAACTGAGTCTTTTTGCTGTCTAAAAAAAAAGCAGCAGGAAAACAGTACGACCATCTCGGGGGGTCGGGTGAAACAGGAGCTGGGGGGGAAACTCAAAAAATGAGTAAAGAACCTTCAGTCTAACCAAACAGGAGGAGCGAAATAGGAGATAGTAAATGAAGAAGGAGGGAGCTTTGTGCAGGCCTCGGGGCTATAATCACTAAAACGCAGAAATAAGGTGAACAGCAACTACTTGGGGGTTTGGTTAACGAAACCAAGGTTCACCCAGGGGAATACGCATCCATTAAATCACACTTTAGTGGGAAAAAGAACAGGGTGATATCCTAAATCGAGGAGAACCGGGGAGTAGATAAACAGAGTCTACGCAAAGGGCCGAAAAAGTGGAAGGGACTATGAAAAAATCTTGAAGGAAAGGGAGCACACAACAAAGGGAAGGAAAAGAGTTGCAAGGGGAAATTTCGTCAAGCTGCAAACTGTTCCTTCTAGAAAGTAAAAACCTGATGGCGGGGAAAAAAACGTTAATGAAAAATAGCATTTTGCCTTATTAGAAAATAAATTGAATTCAAGCCAAAAAAATTTCAAAATGGAATGCAGTAGTGTTGGGGCAAAAAAAGGAACCAATAAAGTCAGGGAGGCGGGTCATTCCAGTGGAAGATTAAGGGGGGAGGAAGGGACTCACCACTAAAGGGAAGTGGGGGAACAGCGGCGTCCACTTGGAACGGGGGCTCATTATCTCAAGAGGGTAAGCAGATGCATGTTGTTGGCGAACGTGAATCTGGCAAGAAGGTAGGTAAAGTCATAATTAGCTCGTGGGAACCAGAAGTCGGGTACTGCGGAGTTGGTTACTTCCAAAGAGGTAGCATTCGGAGTAGTCTGGATAAAAGACGAAAAGATCCGGGAGACAAGGGGGGATTGGAAGAGAATCGGGGAATCTGTTTTTGACTAAGTTAGTAAGTTGCTCGGCAGGGGGAATGTGTTGGGGGCCTTTTCAAAAGGAACAGGCCATCAAAAATTTACTTTCTGAAGATGGTCCAGATCGAAGAGCCTATCAAATCCTTGGATGTGGCCCGGGGGAAGAAAAATGGGTCGAGATTGGGGGGGCGCAGCACGGGGGACCGAAAACATTTTAAAACGGTATAGGGCGGCCGCATAAATTCTAGATGCGGGTAGACGCTAATGGAGAACAATTGGGGGAGGGGGAATAGCACCCTAGCAAGCATTGGACCGAAAGTGAGATTCGACAACAGTGTAACGGTAAAATTACTCGGGAGAGCAGAGTACAGCAAGGTCTCTGGTTTTGGAGCGCGGGAATATGAAGTCTTGGTGGAAACGAGATCGCCGCCGGTGTGGGATAGGAAAGGATGGGGACAAAGGCAGGGGAAGGGGATATCCCGGACAGACTAGCAGTATTGGTCGGAGGGGTCACCGCACATGCAGGGTATAAACTTTGGAATTTACCATTGGTGAAGAAAAACGAACTCAAAAGGAGATACAACAACAAATCAGAAACCCAAAGTTCAGCTTCATATTGGAGGGAGGGTATAACGTAGCGTTTCGACGGAAGGAAAACCGAGGAGACGGAAAGGAAAAGAGTGGAGGACTCGAGTCTATCAAACCGGAAGGAGGAGAGACCTACAAATAAAATCATTCCCCGCTATCAGACGTGTGACCGTCCGAAGCGGGCGGGGGAAGATAAATAAAGCAAATATTACTCCTGACGATTCCGGGGAGGGGGGTTTTTCACAAGGGAGTCAAGAGACTTTAGGGGGGATGCGGCAGTAAAACAAGAATCTACGAACATTCAGGATACTCCCCGGAAGAATAAACGATACAGTGGCTGAATGAGCGGGATAGAATGTCAAATGGGGACCAGCGGGAAAAAGAAACACCGAATCGTTACCAAAAGACATATGGCTTAAAAAATGCATTAGGGAACTCTGCTGGAGGTCGCGAGACAGGAAAGAGGGGACCGAAAGAGAAGTGAGAAAGTAATAAAAGGACTGGATTGATGGAGAGGAATATGAGAATAAGGTCATCGAAGTGAAGAGGAACTTGTCTGACCAAACGGAAATGGTGATTTTGAGGCGCAAAAATCGACCGACCAGAGCCGGATCAAGAAACCCGGCGAGGAAAGAGGAGGAGGGCTCGGGGGAGAGGATAAAGAGGGGCCGGGGGAACAGCTGAAAATTCATATCCAGCAAGCATCCGATAATAATTCGTAAAAAGCCAAGGGGGATGTAGAGAGAGTTAGAAAGGAAAAAATGGGTGGCGATAAATTACTGGAGGTGCCAATCAACCAAACAAAAGGGGTCAGGTAGGAAAAAAATACGCAAGAAAAAACGACCTGAGAAGAGTCGGGGGGGGGACGGGTACGACTCTTGGGAAAAGGGAAACCGGGGGCCGAACGAAAGAGGTCGGACGCAAACAGGCGACGACCACTAGGCAGGACCTTAAAGAAAGGGAGCGAGTAGAGAAAAGAGTCTGGGACTACAGAAGTAAAGAAAAATGAGGAGCTTGGTAAGGGAAAAAGTCAGCCCTAACGGGGAAAACCAAGGGGGAAGAACACTCTGCATAGAAATCATGTGGGAACCTCAGTAAGAAACGAAAGCCTGATGTCTACCTTCTGCTTATCAAAATCCGAGAAGGGGATATAATTTAGAAAAAGTTGAGAAAAGTTAACACGACTCTGCCTGGGAAAACAAAAAAGAAGGAGAAAATAGATTGATCGAATTCCTTGAATAGCCTGCAACTGGCAATTCGAAAAAAACATTTATAGCCAAGGATGTAGGAAGATGGGAGCGGGCTCAGGGGAGTGTACTAAAAGGGAGGATTAAAGGGGGGCTTTACCAAGTGTTATTAGAAGGGGGCGGTGGATTTGGGGTACCGGGGGTTAAAAAAAACAAGGTAAGGGACGGGAACATCCAGGGGTAGGCAGGGTCGTGGATTATGGGACAAAAGTGACTTTAAAAAAGCTTTTTCAAACTTCGAGAATGGACCATGAGGAAAAAGGGTAAGAAAGCGATTCTGGGTTGTGGTTAGAAGAGACGCGTGGGTGGGCACTAAGATAAAAACTCTGGGCAGGGAATCTTGAAATCTCAGAGGAGTCGGGGGCTGGTGGTGAACCCGAAATCATTGGTCAGTGTAGGAGTAGTATTGAGGGTCGCGACCTTTCGTCCTTCCCTTAATCTGACAACAATTATTAAGGAAAACTGAAAATCAGAGAAATTGTTTGGACAAGGGGGTGGACTCTACATTTTAGGGGGTTAAGTGAATGTCCAAAAGAGGTGGTTTGCCTCGGAACCACCCCAAGACGGTACTTTGGAATTGGAACTCTCGGCAGGGGGGTCCTTTGAATCAGGTTGAGAGATTTGGGGGGGGCGCACGAAAGGGTGAAAAAACGTTATAAGCTTGCGGGGGGGCGCTCCATCCCGATCGGGGTGTCTCATAAAAAGGGAAAAAACCAAGGTGATAGCGTGAGTCTGAAACAAAAAAAAGTAAAAAGCAACCTGGAAGATAGAAGAAAAGTTCAGCATCAAGTACTTCATTCTGACGGGAGAAGTGAAAACACTGGCATCGCTTGGTTAAGAAGGGAAAAGATGACGGAGGGGGGGGGGAACAGTTCGAAAGTTGGGGGGAAAAAAAGGGGTGAAGCTGCCAAATTGGATTAGAACCAAGTCATCCGGCAGACTCTTAAAATTCGTAAATTGGGAACAATGGCAAGGGAGAAAAAAGGCTGGAGACGCGTGTAAAAAGGGGGGAAGGGCCGAAAACAGGTCGAATGACACGGGGACATTGAAAAAGACTCAGCAAAAAGTGCCAAGGGATTTGGGGGTTGGATACCATTCGATTAAGAAAGACGGACGGAAAAAAGGGAGGTTGAAAAGTAACGAAGCCGGGTGTATTTAGCTGGAAATTAAACAACAGAAATATAGCATACCTACCGAGAATGAAACGCGGGGATGGGAAAAGCGAAGTAGTTAAGGTCTCGAACAAGACGGATCCACAGAAAGAAGCAAGCTGGTCAACGGGGGGGGATGTATTGGGTGTCAAGGAGGGCATCGCATTGATTAGGCTGCCAAAAATCACCAAGTAAATCGTCTCAAGCCGGTTCAAACTACAACCGAACCAATGACAGACAGTACGGGGAGGTAGGGGGGACATAGACCCCACGGGGTAGGCCAAAGCGAGCGTTTTCCAATAAAATAAATATTCCTCTAAACAAAAAGGGAGCCTCCGAGTTTAAAGAGGCTTCAGAAGAACCGTACCCGGAGGGGCTCCAGTAAAAGTGAAGAGAGTGTGAAGAAGTTGGGGGACGGTGATTACTCTCTCAAATAAGGGGGGGGACATCCATGAGTAGAGAACATGCAGGAGGCGAGGCCGAAGGAACCGGATAAAGGGGGAAAGTTCGAATCTACCAATCTCGACAACTACTAAAAAACGCAAAAGTACGAAAGATCCCATTCTACTGTGAAAGAGGGTCGCGAAAAGATCCTGAGGATGGGGGGCACAACTTAAGCTGGTTGGACAAAAAAGTTCGAAAACTTCGCAAAACAGATGGAGGATAAGGATATAGAAAGAATAAATCCCGGGGGAATAAGGAAAAACCCGATACTGAATCTAACTTTATACCTGAGGGGGGTTGCCGTAAATAACTCCTGCGTAAACACTCCGGAATGTGCAAGGCTGAAATGGGAAACGCATAGGGGAATGGAGGGGGGCAAGAAACGCGATCCAACACGTAAAAATCTGGGAGGGGGGAACCCTCGGCGATACTTGCCAGGGGAAAAGAAAGAGGAAGGAAAGGGTTGGTCAGAAAAGAAAGAAATCCGATGAGGGAGAATGGAAGCAAGAGGGTAAACAAGAAACCAAAAATTAAACCATAGGGCACCAAGGAGCCAAATTCTGAAAGCTCTGGACCGGGGAAAAGGGGAAGGGGTAGTACAGTAAGAAAGAGAGGGCCTACAGAAAGGACACCAATCAAGGCTTCTGGACATAGGAAAAAGAAAAAGACTTCCAGAAGTCAAGGGGGAGCAAAACACGGAGGAAAGGAGAAGAGAAGGAAGGAGTCGTCGTTGGAGAAATAAGAAACTTGCCTGAAAAAGAGGACCCTGGGAGGAGGGGATAGCAGGGAAGTACAGTTGGGCGCTTTGGAAAAAAATCCGTTTGCGGTCAATGGCTTTCATAAATGGATTGGAACTGGAATGCATTGGGAAGGTGAAAGAGGGGGGGGGGGGGGGTTTCGTGAACCAAGGCAGCAGAGGAGTAACCACAATTAATAGGGGAGGAAGCATCGGAGGCAAACGGGTGGCAAAACAGCGATTTGGAAAGTCCGAGAGTGTGAAGGGTAAAGGAGCAAAAGACCGCGGAAAAAACGTGGGGAGATATCTGAGGAAGCACAGGTTGGAACAGCGGTTCAGGCAGTTTAAAAAGGCGGAGCGGAGTAAGAGAGTTGGGGAACAAGGGGAAAATACCATTGGAAAGTCGTAGTCAAAGGACCAAGCGGGGGATCTAAAGAAAGGGGGACGTCTTAGAGGTAAGATCGAAATCAGTTTGAGAGACCGTGATCACGTGGGAATGTGGGAAAAATTTTTCCGCGCCTAGAGGGAAAGAAGTACTTTTTCTAGAACCACCTGTATAAGAGGGCTTCAAGGCTGGAGTGGACAGGGATCCAAGGGAGATTTGTCGAATGGGGGTGGGAAAAAAAAAAGCCGAAAAGTGGTGGGGAAAAGTGAGGGAACGCATAAATTCTATCCTGGTCTCGAAAGCCTGGAGACCAGTATGATGGGAGGGGGCGAACACAAATCTGACGGAACGGATCGACACTCGTGTTCTAACGGACCGAACGCATATTGTGAAAGATGAAATCGCTGGGGGTCAAGCGGGAAGAAGTCGGGGTGGGCACCGGATTCAAAGAAAGTTGCGGAGCGTTTTCGGAAGGAAATTATAAAACCGAGGAAAATCCGAAGCTATGTCAAACGATGGGGAAAACTTGAGGCTCGGACCGACGGCAGGATAGCTTGTGAAAAGGGGGGACCCATAAGGAAAATGAACATTGAAAAAAGAAAAGTCAACCAAAAGGGGGAAGAAAAGGGAAGGTACGGATAATTATTTGGGACGGGACGAGAATAGCGTCGAAAAGGAAAAGTTTTTCGAAGAGAAGGGATCTTGGGGACTGGGAGGTAGACGATCAAAAAACAAAAAGGGGAAGAAAAATAGAGCATACGCAGAAAGATATAAAGCCGGAGCGTGAGATCAAAGGACCGGTGCAGGGTTTGAAAAAAACAGGTGGAGGAAAAAGAGCCAAAGGAAAATCTCTGGGAACATTTGTTGAGTGGGGTGTCACGTCATGAGCAGGGACTTGTTCTTCAGTAATTCACCAGGTAAAATACCTTGCGGGCGGCCCCAACCAATACGAGGAAGTCTGTCCGTATGAAAGTGGGAATTTCATTCATGAGTGGACCACCCGATGACAGCAAAAGAAGAGAATGGGGGGAAAAAAAGGAAAAAAAAATTTCAAAACTCAAGAAAAACTTTGGAGGGAAAGAAAAAATCTTCCTTTCTTAAGAAAAGGACAGACGAAGGAGGGGTTTAGAAGAAGGGAAAGGTACGGATCTAGTCAACTGATTGAAGGGGGGAGAGGGAATATTATAATAATGTTTGGGGGAGAAGTAAGAACAACAATATCTAAGGTCGACCTCCTCCAGAAACAAAAAAAAAAAGGAGTAAAGCAGGTTCGGAAAAAAAAAGCGAACCCGAAAGAAAAATATAAGGATCAATACGGGGCGAGAGCGATGGGCTATTCAAAAAGTAACAGCGGTGGGGCATATCTGAAAGAAGATTGGTTGACATACAAGAAAACAATAAAAAATGGAGAGATCCGATCTACTTTGACTATCTAATAAAGTATAAAAAAGAATGTGGAAACAGGAGAGACCGGGCCAATCTCGAAAGACGAAAACAGAGGGAAGACCGACCGGGATGAACACTTAGTGTGGCGGCATAAGCTCGAAGGAAACGACGAAAGAAAAGAAAGGGAGGTGGAACTAGTGAACGGTTGGTAAGGGCAGACGCAGGAGCTTAAAAAACATAAAAAACGGGCAAAAGGGGAAAACTCTGCATGGACAGTAATAAGAGGGTGCATCCCGGTGGGCTCCGATCGAAAGAAAATGCAGATCAGTGCACACCTCTGAAAAGGGGTGTTGGCACGAAAAAGCCCCAAAAGGACGAATCCGGGAATTTTGGAAGGGGGGAAAAGGAACTGATAGAAAAAAGGTCGGTAACCGGCGCTGGAAAAAATAACTAAAGCAAAAAAAGGGGCTCTCACTGGGGCGAGAAAGTTGAGGGGAAGAAAAACACCCAGACTGAAGGGGGATCCAAGGAAAAAAAAAAAAGGTGGAAAAGAGAGAGATGGTGCCAAAGAAGTACTTAACAGCAAGAAAAAAGGGGACAGTGTGCCCCTGATGTCGGGAAGCAAGAGGGGGTAGGACCGGATTGTGCAAAAGGGAGGAGAGAATGCCCACTTTACGGAAGAAAGATCAGAAAGGTTAATGTATTCCGTGGCAGGGTGAGTGGGGTTTCTGACCACCCCTGTGAACAGATCGGGGGGGAGTAACAGTGAAAGACGGGGCAGGTCCGTGACGGGGTCATGCTTAGGAAGGGGAAAAAAGGTAAAAGACTTCCTCTATGGAAAGTCAAGGGACGAAAGGTCCAGCCTTGTTTGGGGGAAAAGGGACGTGAGCTGGCCCAAGGAGACACCAAGGGTTCAGTAAGGGACCGAAGAGTGATAGAGTAGTTTAGAGGAGTGGTGAGGAGCCAAATAAGTTCAAGGGGGAAAGTAGGGAGGAGGCAGCCCGAGAAAAAAAGGTCGCCTGGGAGGAAACACAGGGGACTACATCGATCCTGGGGGCGAAGTAGATCGGAGAGGCAGGGGAAAATTGGGTGTAAGGAGGAAAAATATGGGAAAAACATCGGGGGGGAAAAAAAGAACAAAACGTTACTTTTCTGACAGAACACTGAGGACGAAAAAAACAGAGTAGTGGGGGCTTGAGGAGGTATGGATGTTGGAAGGGGGTGGTGCGCCCCTGAAATTTACATTCGTTTCGGGAGGGGGGAGGATCAGAGAAGAAGGTCGGAGGGGTAGATCCGGGGAAAAACATTATTATAGTTAGATATTATTAATCTAAACACAAAGAAGTAAAAAGATCAAAAAGAGCAAGGCTTAGAAAGATACGGGGGTAACCTAAAAAGAACTTCGTGACATCAGGCCCGTGGTTTAAAAGGGGGAATATTAAGCGGGGGGGGGACAACCCGTGCAGAAGCGGGGAAAGGGCTCTCGGAATGCACGAGTCATAAAATGGAAAATCTTCAATCGTAATGAACTAGGAATCGAAAGTTGGGGGGGGGGGGAAGGAAAGGGGGGGACGAACCGAAAATAAGGGTATGGTGTACTGCATGAAAATCAGGAGGTGAAAACGAATTTTAAAAGAGAAAAAAAAAAAGTTTACCCTAGAGTTTAGGGAAAAATGAAGGTTCTAACAAATGGGGAACATAAGGACGACGCCGAATAAGAAACGGGGGAAAAAGGAGTGCAATAAGTGGGGTAGGGACGGTCTGTCCTCGAAAACACAAGGTACGAAGAGATAGTCATCAGGGAACAGGGAAAAATATCCAAACTGGATTATGTCAGAAATCCTTGGGAGAATCTGGCGAAAACGGTTTACGGGAAGGAAAAGGAAAAAATTAAAAAGGGAAATGTCCAATCTAAGGCGTGGCCCTGTTGGTTATGGGGGTTGTGAAATGGGAGGAAGGCCGGATCTGAATCCGTCCAAAGGCTCCACGGTGTCGGCGAGAAAAAGGAAGAAAAAAGACGAGGGGGGCAAAATCACTGGAGGGGAAAGGAAAAAAAAGGGATTATTATGAAGTGAAGCGTAAATCCCGCTGATCGGTTGCACAAAACGTCATAGACCGAGAGGAACAAGGGAGTGAAATGGATTTCAGAAATTTTGGGCTTTCGCAGAAGCAAACGAAGATGAGAACGCGGGTGCAGGGAGGAAATAGCGGGGGAAGACGGTTGCTTGGGGGAGAGAAGAAAGGAAGAGGAGCATAATTGAGAAAACCCGCGAATTTAGCCGCCGCAACCAAAAAACGAGTGGGAACGGGTGGTGAGGGAACAAACTGGAAAGCCGGGAGGGGGCACCACCAACTCAAATCTAAGGGATAAGAAAAAATTCCGAGAAGTAAGACATGGAATCGTCCGCAGAAAAACAGGTAAGGTCTGTGTGCGAAGCGGTGGGAAAAAGAAACAAGAGGGTTGCAGAAAGGGAAAAATCCAAATGGGCGAGCAGAGATAGAGTCCCCAAATATTCGATCTGATCTGAAAAGATAATCAAGATGTGCAGGGTCAAAAAAGGGGAAAAAAGGTAAAGAACTACAGAGGGCATCTTCTTTGTTTAGGAGACCACTCCGAAGGAAACCCCGAGAGGAGGTACGGGGAAACGAGCAAGTAACGGAACAACGGTTTGGGATTGAAAAATAAGACGCGGCTCAACAAAAACAGGCCATCAGAGGGAATCGGCGCGAAGGGAGGCTGACAAAGCCGGGGATGGAAGAAGGGGGGGGGGGTCCTCCAAGTCTGGACGGATCCGATTCCGGGGTAAAAGAAAACAGTCATTGATGCACAGAGCCAACCGGAAAGGGGTGGGGTCAAACGGAAAACAAAAAGAAGGAAAAACATGCCGACAGCTAATCAAGGGAAAGGGGAGAATTACCGTGAATAGGGTATTCGTAAATCTAAAGGAGGGTAGCGCGGCGGCTAAACTCAGGGAAAGAACGCAATGTCAAAAAGGGGCAGGGGAAGGGGGAGAAACAAGAAAGACATACCTAAAAATAAAAAAAAAAATAGGGGGGAGAGATTGACGTCGGTCGAAGGAAGCACTTGGGGGCACAGGAGGGGGGGAGGAGAGAAGGCAGAAAAAAACGGTGAATGACCTCCATGGAGCTTCTTCTTGAACTTTATTAATAAAAGGAGTTTCAGATGGGGTTAGGGGGGACAGTTGAAGGACCGGGTGCAATAGGGGGTGTTGAACGGGGGAAAAAACAGAAAAGGGGGTTGGGACAGAAATTTGATCGTGCCTGACGCAGTCGCGGCCAGACCTGGACGTAAAAAAAACGGGAATTGTGGGCCCATTCGAGGAGGGGGGGGACAGGACCGAAAGGCTAGAAGATCCTTGTGGGACTACTGAGCTGGCACTCAGTGAGAAAAAAAAAGGGAGTTTCAAAGTATACTAGGGGGAAAACGAAGAGGCGGAGGCGGGAATTTGAGGGGGGGGTAAAGGATCAGTTCGGATCTTCGTAGGATAACCCTTTCAAAAAGTAGAAAAGTGTGATAAGGAAAAAACACAGGGGTTGGTCATGAAAGAATCAGATAAATAAGTGTTTGGAAATTAGAGCAAAGGACTAACAAGGGGGAATTTTTTTGCAGGGGAGGGACAAAAAAAAAAAGGGGGAAAAGACTATTTAAAAACCGAGCCAATTACTTTGTCAGAAGAGTCAAAAAGAATACGGAAGAGGCTCTAGAAGGGGCTGGGAGGGGGGAAGCAAGAGCTTGAGGTAGCAGCTACCTTGGGGAAAAACGAAATGCTTTTTTGGAAGAAGGCGGGTCGGGGAGACAGGAAAGAATCTGCTGGCGACTCTCCTGGAAACCATTAGGAGAAGGTAAGAGGACTCTAACAAGCAAAAAATTGACCCTCATTCGCGGCTGACACTCGTCGGTTAAAGGGCAAGGAGGGGACCGAAGAAGGGGGGGACCAGCTGAACTAGGGATGGGGGGTAAGAGGGAGGGGGGGGGGACTATATCTGCCACTAAAGGGGTGTCAGAGCTTGGGTAAACGAACGGGTAGGGAAAAAAGTATAAAAGAAAGACTGAAAGATCCAGAAATTGGCGAGGGCGCAAAAGCGAACAGTCTGTATACGAGTTTATGGGGTAACATGTGGTGGAGGAGGGCAACGGGAATCAAGGCGAGGAGAAATTGTACAAAGAAAAAAAGAAATTGCCCCGCCTAATTGGGGGGCGGATTTAAGGGAAGGGGTAAAGGAGAGTTGGAAAAACAAGGGGGAAGAAAAAAGGAAAGAAAAAGCGCGGGAGAAGTTAACAAAGCGAAAAGCCGGGTTTGGGTTCGGGTCGGTATGATCGATCACACAAAGAGGGACGAGAAAGAGAAGGAGAAAAAAAGACAGAAAATGACCTTAAGGTTCGAAATAAGTTAACCTTTCAATCTGTTCACCAGGAACTTAGAAAAAGATCGGGAAAAATACTTATAAAGAGGGGCCTTGGTTGATGTTTCAATGTCCGGGGAAAAATCGGGGGAAAAGAAGTAGGCAAGTCACCAAGGGGGAAACGGAAGAAACCACTTAGAGCTCAAACGTCCAAGATCTTACTGAATCCGTAAGTATATCCTAATTCATGACTGGGGGGGAACCATAGGGGGAAGCAAAGCCCCCTAGCTGCGATATCGGGTGGGAAAAAAGACTGTCAAACCAAAGAGGAAAGGATGGAACTGCCGTTACCACACCCCCCCCACCCCACCCAAACCCCCCACCCCCCCACACAACCAAACACCCACCCCCAACCAACACACCCCCCCACCAAACCACCCCACACCCCCCGACCCCGCCCCCCCCCCCCCCCCCACAAAACACCCACCCCACCACCCCCAAAAAACCACCCAACCACAAAAAAACCCCCCCCCCTCACCCCCCTCCCACCCCACCCGCGACAAAAAACCCCCAAACAAAACACCAAAAAATCTTATTGTCTTTAAAATTAGTAAATTTGGAAACGTGAAAACTTGAGCCCGAAAGGCTCTGGAGCTTGGTTCGAAGTGGAAGAGTTTACAGAAAAATAAAATGGGGGGGAGTCAACAGGAGAAAGAAATCAGCGCCTAAATATAACGCAATGTTTTCGAACGTCGCGGCGCCCCAAGAGACGCCTCAAAGAGAAAGAAAAGGTCGGGGAAACATTCAGGAGCAGTGTCAGCAAGAAAGAAACTGGTCGATCGTCAGATACTGGACAAAAAAAAAAACATCTGTGTGTGGAAGCATCAAGAAAAATATATCATAAGAAGAGCGGTCCAAAACAGAGTTAGATCTGATCTGATACGAATTACCCGATTTCCAAGGCGAAACGGGCGCGCGAAGAAGCAGACTAACAGAAAATGGAGAACCTGGCAGGGGACTTAAGAAAAAGAAGGAAGGGTAAAAAATACTCCATCTCGTCGGTGAAACGATCTTAATACTAAACAGTGCGACCTGGAGTGCATCATCAGCGCAGGCTCAAAAAAAAGGCAGCAGAATATGAAGAAGGGGAAGACGGGATCGGATTAGCCGCTTTTAAAAACCCTTTTCTGGGGCGATCGAAGAAGGAGGGTTAAAGGTCACGAAAAAAAAGGGAAGATACAAGGGGGAAGGAACCATACCTGAAGGGTGGAAACAAACCCAAAAATTCACAACAAAACTACGGAAACATTCATCCAAGTCTGAAAAGCCTAAGGGTGGACTGGAATTACGGATTAGGAGGAAAAGGAGAATGCGGGGAAGAGGGGTTAGAGAGAAAAGAAGGGGGGCTAAAAATGACAACTGTCAGAAGTTGTTCAAGATACATTCACGTGGGCAATATATCCAAACAAAACAAACACAAGGGAAAAGCGAAAAGAGAGGGAAAGGCAGGGAAAAAAAGGTCAGTCCCATAGCCAAACGTGACAGTCGACAGTGAGAAAACCTGAGTCTGGGGAAGAAAAAGTAGCCCGAGAATTGGGAGTTCTTACGAGGAACGGTTAATTCATTTTAAAAGCAAAAAGGGAAGGATTGAGGGGATGCAGTATAGGGGGTGACACTCTTTGGGGTTGGAAAAAACACGTTGCGGAAGGGGAAGGAAAAGGGGGATCTTCGGTCGTAACCGTCCCGTTACTGGGGGGGGGGAAAAGCAGGGGTGAAATGAAAAAGGATCAGTTCCATCTCAATTGGGGTAGTGTTCCTCGATGAAAAGGGTTGGGGGGAGACGAAGAGGAACGTTGCAAGAAAGGAGAAAAACGAGGTTAGGAGTAGGGGAGAGGGTGGCAAGATTCATAGGAGTATTGGATTCGGTGTTTAGGAAATCCAAAATAATTGGCCAGGTTCGGGGCGAGGTAGAAGGAGAGAACGCCACACGGTATGGAATAAGGGGGTCTGCAAACAGCATTTTGAAGTTCTCATCCAATCGAGAACAAGTTTTTTCGTAGAGGAATGGCCGAAAAGGTTGTGTGAAGGGGTCAAAGTGTTTCAAAGCGGGCACACCAGTCCAACTACTTTGGAGGCTATTCCAAATGAGCGATTCAGGGACCGGGGGTCTTGAGTTACGGGAAAAGGGTCGATGGGGGGGGGAAAACAGGACCGTCAAAGGGGGTACTAGCGGGGGTGTTCCGGTGAGGGAAGCATAAATTCGATCTGGTGTCTAAACAAAAAAACCCAGGATGAGAGAGGAATGAACTGACAAACGAGAACCAGCCAAAAATTGTAAAGAAACCATAAAGGGATTAGTCTGCATTGAACGCAAGGGGGGACAGACAGCTGTCACTCAGCGGGGGTTTAAGAAACGGGAAATTATGGAGGGGGGAAAAGTTATGCGGCTCTTGTGGTTCTCTTGTGGACTCAAGGGCATGAAGGTAGAGAAGAGTCAAAAGGAAAGGAAATCTGTAAGGGGGGGACAGACTGGGAACTCCTAACAGGAGAACAAGTACACTTGGGGGGGGGGGCGGGAAAGCGACCCGGTCGTGATGAACAATCAAAAAACCAAAGGTGGGCAAAACGACCCGTAGATGGAAAGGGATTGGAAAGGGGGGTAAGGAGAAAAAAAAGTTTCAGGAAAAAAACGCTTGCCCCGGTTCAAATTAGTTACCGAAAAAAACGGCCGGGGTGAGGGAGGGACCGGGTAGGGAGGTAGATCATAGGAAAAAAAAAAAAAAAAAAAAAAAAAAAAAAAGAGACGAGGAGATAATCATCCCTGGACAGGGAATAGAAGAAGGAGAGGGGGACAGGAAATCAATGGTGGGGGGAACATCGACGTTTTGCCCTTCGTCGAAAGAACAGTAAAAGATTAAAAAGAATCAAGAGAGGGAGGGGCAAAACGGTGGGGGAATTTCAATGCCAATCGAAGCAGATGAAGACAGGGAAAAGGGAAATGCGTATAAAGGCAATGGGGGAGACAAAAAAGGTCAGAAAAGCTAGGGACAATGCGGTAAAGTCTTTAAGAGGGGCAGGACGGGACCAGCCTGGAATGACCAGACAAAAGCTTCGAAAAGAAAAGGTGGCAAACAATAAATAACCCTCTCGTAAAAATTGGCGGAAATACGCGGCTGGAGTCCGATGCAGAACAAGTAAATCGAAGGGAAGGGGGGGCCGTCGGAAGAGGCAGCTGAGTTCTATGGAAAAAGATGACGCAGAATCATAATGGGGGTGTGCTCCCAGGAGAGAAAAAAAAACAGCAAGAATTGGACCGGGCCTCAAACGATACCAGAACATTTTTAAAGATGTTGCGCAAAAACAGCGCGGGGGGAGCACCCAACCACAAAGAGAAGATAATGAAAACGATCCCGCATCCCCATCTCTGAATCAGAGGGAGTCGCAAAGAAAGGAACGGACTGAGAGCGTGAGAAAAAGAGGGGGACATCCCAAATCCTTTCGGCAGACCGATCTACTTAGGGAAAAAAAGAATGGAGGGAATGATAGGAGAACGAGGGCTCAAAGATGGCCAGAAATCTGAAAAAAAAGGAAATTTAAATCATCTCCTCACGAAAGACCAAGAAGGTGATCAAACTTTGGGGCGGCATAACCCTCAATAAATACTAAGTAGAGCCGAGTTCGGGAAATATCTTATACTGAAACTCTGGAAATGGATGGAAAAGACGAACGCCAGGATCCAAACAAGGGACCAAGCGACCGCGGAGGCCGAATGGGACTGAAGAGAAAATACGCGGGTTTACCCCTGACTTCCTATCATTCCGTAAGGAAAATGCACGAAGTGAAATGAAACAGCGAGAAAGGGGTTGTGGAAAAACGACCCAGATTGGTAAAACAAATAAAGAGAGAACTTAACTTGAAGAAAATCTCAGGGGTGCACTGGAGGGTAAAAAGGGTTAAAGGATCAAAAAGCGCAAATGGGCGGGGTCAAAACCTTGAGATCCCTCCCTACAGGCTAAAACAAAAGGAAGTGGGCTAGGAAGGGAAAAGACACGAATATGAAGGGAAAAAGGCCTATCATACAAAAAAAACGGAGAGGGGGGGGAAAAGGAAGGCAAGAGGAAAGGGGGGGTAGTCAAGTCTTCAACTTTCAGCAACCGGGAGCCTGTAGTCAGATCCTTGACCATAACTGGGAAGAGGGGGCGTGGAAAAGCCAGGAAGAAAAGGAAATGATCTGTCACACAGAAAAAAAGGATGGTTAAGGAGGGGCATGGGGGTCCAGAATTGGTTTACGGTGAACAACCAACCCCGTTAGAGAGGTGAGACCAGGGGGAAATTCGTGCAAAAAGGGACCTGGAAGCAGGGGACCCTCAGACAAGGAAAAGGAAAAAACCTTCAGGGGTGTCCCTTCCTATATTACAGCTAAAAGTCAGGGGAAGCGGGGAGGGTGTTGGTATCCGGGGATTCAACTACAAGGTATTAGCGTCGTTTCCAACATAAAAGATTCGGGGGAGTGTGGGGGCGAGGGTAATGGAGAAGAAAAAAAAGAAGTGATCAGTAGTCGATGGCTTAGTCCCTGCGACTCCCTACGTCACCATAAAGGGAGCTGAAACAGAGGGTTAATGAAAAAAGACATAGCTAAATAAGTGGGGGGGGGGGATCTGTTGCTATAAAGTATTTGTGAACGGTAAAAAGAAATTGGTCCAGAGGGAAAAGCGAGCGCACGTTACTTTTGTGAGAAGGAGGCCACTGCAAGCGATCGGGATCAGCCTTCAGTCTTGGCTCATTTGGGGGAAGGGTGTGCGCAAAGACAGGGCAGGAAAAGGAAACATGAATTTGATCCTGTTTCTACGGCTCAACATTCTGGGAGGGCCCGAGAAAGTGGGGCACCATGAGAGCGGGGGATCACAAACAGCAAAAGCTACTCCAATTACATAGACCGCAGTTACGTGGTCACTTAAGGCTGGGCCCGAAAGAACGGGAACTCATAGAAAGTAGTTGGGAACGGAATATGAGTCTTGTCACTATCTCGCAGCTCCAGTGGCGATATCGAGGGGGAAAGAAACGTCCAGGATGAGGATAAAAGGTCAAATCCGAAGGACTATTTGGCAGTCTGAATTTTGTTCGTGAAGGAAACCGAACAAAAAGGTTTGTCCTGGGGACGCATAAAGAATCAATATACCGGTTTAAATACCAAAAAAATAAAACAAAAGAGAATTGCGAAGGATGGAATTATGTGTATAAGAGAAGGGATTTCAAGACGTAAACGCTTCTCCCTTGGGAGGAAGGTTGACGAAAAGGATAAAAGTGGAAAGGGGGAAATCGTGGAGAGATATCAAACACAACCAATTGAATATTACCTCGAGGATACCGTACCAATAAGTATTCCCATGATATAGTAAATACTGAAGTTTCTCAATGGTTTCTTCCTTCGAAACAAGAAGCGAGTAATAAAGCCGTAAACAGCTACGTGGACGGGGGGGTAGGGGTGGGCGGGGTCATGCCGTGAAGGGCTTAGAAGACAAAAAGGACAAAGCGTAGCCAAGCGGTGGAGGCTCTCAAAAATTCCTATACGGACGGTATGAAAAGGGGCTGTATAAATAAGTAATGAAGGGATTTCAAAAAAAAGAAACTATTTGATTTATTTGGGCACAAACGGCGTCATCTTGTCAGAGAGTAACAAAAACCTAGGGGCCCTGTCCTTCTCTTGCTTTTCGGGCGGGAATGGCAAAACGTAAACCGGAGTGGCGAATGCGCAGGGAGACCGGTCGGAATAAGGGTCATCAAGAGTGCTTGGGTTGGGAGATTACTCTCATCAGGTTTTCACAAGATACACAAGAATAGATTTCTGAGAAGGGGAACGCAAACACAAAAAAAAAGGGGAATAAAAAGGGAAGGGGGGGGAATCTGTGTTAAAAAATGTCCAAGCGAGGAGGCAAAAAAAAAAAAACAAAAAAAACCCAGTCCGAAAAGGATCCGGATCAAGCAAAAACAACTAGAGAGAGAAGGGCTAGGGGGAGCGTCGCGAAAAACTTCTTTCAAACGGGTGGGTACAGATTAAAATTTGACAGCAGTCCAAAAAAAGACTGTAGAGACGACAGAGATACAATGGAAAAGGGGAACAAAAAAGTTGATCTTACTAGAGGAAATAGGGGCTTTCAATAACAAAAGGAAGTCAGGAACTACGACAGTTGGAATTGGGGAAAAAAAAAAAAATCAGAAGAGCAATGGAGGGGTGGGGGGGGGGATTTCAAAACCTCCGTAAACTACCTTATCCGGGGGGGGAGCAGTAAATACTGACAAGTTGAGGGGGGGGGGATGGAATTAGCAACGGAAGGCCCTCACAAAAAAAAAAAAAACGTCGTCAAGCTGCTCTTTATCACAGTCGTAAGGGAACAAAAGACGAGGTTGTGAAAGTACAGGGTCATAGCATAGGGGGGGGGACCACGAAGCATATCAAAATTTCACCTCTCCGAAAAAAGGGTGGGGGGGGCAAAACGAACAAAAAACTGAAAAAAAAAGGGAAAGAAGGACCGGATCCACGGTTCTTGGGGGGGAAAGTGTAATGATTAACGGTACTACAAGGTCTAGGTCGTCAATAAAAAGATGTAGAAGAACGACTCAGGGGGCCAGAAAAGGAGGGGAAGGGGGCAAGACAAAAGGAAACTTCCTGGGAAGACTCGTCAACAAAAAAGGAGGCATTAAGATTTCATCCAGTCGTCGGGGGGGCGGCACTCTGTCCATGGAAAACTGAAAGAGGGGGAGTGGAAAATTATGGGGGGGGAAGGATAACAAATTTAGAGCTTTGCTCGGTTTACGATACCACTTTATTACAAGGGGAACAAAAAGGAGAGTTCAATGGAAGGTAAAGGGAGGCCAGTAGGGTGGGGGAAATCTTTTTTTGGTGAAACAACCGTGATGGCAAGTCCATTGAGTAAACTTGCAGGGGAGGACTTAGAGAGAAAAAAAAAAAAGACTTGAAAAGGATTTTGCCCTTCCGGGGGTGGAGAAGGAGCGCCGGAAGGGGAACGATGCAGGGGGGGGTTGGAGGAAGAAAGACGGGGGAGCAAGCACTGAGCGGTGTTAGTATTACTTCTCGTTCATAAAAATCAAACCACGGAAAACAAGAACAAAAACACATCTCCAACTTGGTTAGGAAAGCCAAGAGTTAGTGTAACGGTCGGGGGAGCAAAAAGGTAAGAAAAAAAACTGGATCAGAAGCAGGGATTACGTCTCAGATCAAGAGATCCGTTTGGGGAAGAACAGTAGAACGAGCGCTACATGGGATTGGGTTGAGATGTAGTGAAGGTCAATATCAGACGCCACGTGGTAGGGTTGGTAAAACAAGACACCAAACTGGAGCGAAAAAAAGAGCTAATCGTCACATGGGGACGTGAAGTTTTCGGGGAGGGGGGGCCGCGAACGTGGGCCGAAACAGTTCAAAGGACGTTTGATCCGGGGGCGACAAATCGTCTTGATCGTCTCTACAGGCAAACCCATGATGAGAGCGGAAGAGTCAAAGAAGAAAAAAAGCAGATCTGAAGGAGATTAAAAACTAAGTCAAATTCCTCACAGCCACTAGTTACGTGGCTGGCTTCTGGACTGTGAGGAAAGAAGGGGGGACCCCGACAGGAACGAGGGAGGGTGGGTAAAGGAATATGGTCCTGAAACCTAGAGAAGCCGGTGGGGGAAAAATAGACGAGGGGGGAAAAGGATGGATAAGAAAGAAGAAACGGAAAGACTATGTAATCTTATGGGGGTGCCAGAAAGTGGCATAAGAAGGGAGGGGTACGAGTGTTAACAAGGGGAGGGAGATCAAGGCAAAATGACCGACATGGAGGGAAAAGCAAAAAAGGGTGCCAGGAATAAATGGGTGGGAAAGGTTAAAGTTGTAACGGATGAGTCGTACTACAAGACAAGCGGCACGGGAAGAGGCAACGAGAACGGGGAGGTCTGTCCAGGGTAGGGTATAGCGAGAAAAACACAAATAGTAATTAAATATACAGAGACCGACCGAGAATATCCCCATCGGTCCAGAAAAGGAGAAAAAGGAAGGAAGCGTTTTCTACCGCGTCGAAATCGCGGGCACATAATTACAGAACTCAAATCGTGGCGCTGGCCCAGGGGGTTGAGGGGGGGGGACAGGGCGGGTCATAGAAGTGGCCTCTTAAACTTTAAACATAAAAAACGGTAACTTACTCGAAACCAACGACAGGAAAGATGCCGAAGCGGGATATCATTTCTGACTTGGAGTACACCCAGAGGTTCAGCACCGGAACGATAGAGGGTCAAACAAGAATTAGTGGCCAGAGCTAAAAAAAACAGTGCAGCGGAGGCCTCGTCGGGATCCAGGGGCACCCAGTGAGATTAGAAGTGAAAGCAAACGGGGGGGAGAAAAGATCGTAAGGGTTGGGGGAGGAGGGGGAAGACAGATCGGTGTGAGGCTCACGGAAGAAGAGAAAAAGAAGATCTAATAAAGGCCGCACAACCGTGGAA
>Ga0179593_1404056_pt1 | contig 22650 bp, 23 predicted proteins | sample CZODoug2_1_08_16_FD_185931 | JGI IMG/M metagenome (GOLD analysis project Ga0179593, IMG submission 185931) | Vadose zone soil fungal communities from Angelo Coast Range Reserve, California, USA - CZODoug2_1_08_16fungal (PacBio error correction) | ecosystem: Environmental > Terrestrial > Soil >...
AAAGTGTGACAAAGAACGTTTAACGCGGGGGGCAAGACTGCCCGGCCGCACTGTCCTGGAGAGGAGTGAACTGGGTCCTGCAAGAAAAGAAAAAACCCTGACCCATGGAAGGGGGGTGCTTAGTCAAAGAAGCATTTCAGCGGCAAGGGAAAAAAGGAGGCGATCCGCCCCAGGAGCATCCCGCTCCGCGGGTCGTATCAATGACGAACGGGGCACGCACTCGGCGGAAAGGCCCAGGAAGGAAGGAGAGGTTCGCAACGCAAAATTCCAGGAAGAAGTAAGAAACCAAGTATCGGCAGCCTCGGAACGACGTGGCGAGCTAGTACGAAAATTGAACGTACGGGGCGAGAGGGGGGACATCTGGCGCGACGATATAGGTATTCGAGCAGAAGACGCTCTTTGGGTGATCGGGGGGAGCAAAAAAAGGTAGAAATTTCGTGCGGGATGGACGCCAGGTCATGCCCCAGGACGCACAGCAGGACACCAGCAAGATCCGGAACACCAGCGAACTCCGAATGGGAAAAAGAACGCAGGCAGCGGTCAGGCGGAGTCGCAAGGGGCCAGCCGGGCCAAGGTAGCCTAAGGTTTATGTTAGCATTGGCCGCCGAGTACGTGGCCACAGGGGGCCAGGGAAATGATGAGGGGGAAGATTAGCGAAGGTCGCAGCAGGAGAAACAGGAGAGGAAAGAAAGGAGGAAGTAGTAACTCGGGGCCAGAGGGAAAGACGGCGTCCATGAAAAAACCACGTGGGCTCGAATCACGAGACCAGGAGTTGCTGCAGAAAACGGGGGGACGAAAAAAAGTGAACTTGCAAATCTGGGCATATGCGGAAAAAAAGCGAGTCAAGGCCGTTCGTCAGAAGTCGTTTATAACAGCAGGCATAGGGGACTGGCCGGGAAGTCGGCAGTTAAAGAATGACTAGAGCTCGCGGTCATTAAACGGCCCGGACGCTTCGAAGGGGCATGGAGCCAGATGTAGGGAACAACGGATATCTGCGCCTCGGCCCAATCAGTACGGAGCAGCGCACAAACCAGGTCCTGCCGAAACGTAGAAGGCAAAAGTTCATTACTTAGAGGGAGCAAAGCAGTGCGACCGCATGCACGGAGGCAAGGACCAAAACCAGACCGGGACCTCGATAGGGGGACTCAGGGGTTAAGATGATGCGTGGGTTCCATGAGACCTGTCCAGAACATGGCCCGGGGGGCGTAAAGCCCAGGCGTTAGTAAGGTTCGCAAAGGGGGGGGTATGGAAATCCAACCTTACAGGAGCAACGTGGGACTAAACCCTAAAGAGCAGGAATGAGGAGGGGAACCGAACTACACTCATTTTTCTTGAGGGTATACTATCGAAAGAAACGATTAAAGAATATTGAAGAATCGCGCATGCCTCTGGAGGTTGCGACCTTGGGCGCCTGAGAGGAGAAACGATCCGATGTCGATGGGCCGTACAGTCAGAGAAAGATAGGGAAGTAGACGGATGGACGCGACAATGCCCAGGCCTGTAGTTGGCAACCAAACCAAGACACAATATATGTTCGGGATGTCCATCAGGATCTGGTCTAGCGGGTCCAGGAAGCTCTATGTGTATTATGGGGACATTTATAGTTAAAAACCGCAACAGGTAGCGACGGACAAGCGTTAACAGAGTTCGCGGTGACATTCAGTAAAGACTAGGAATGGGAAGCAGCGCAGCGGGCCGAATAAACAAGGGGGGATTGAAGATAAGATCGCATAGGAACTCTTGCCGGGAGCGCAAGTATAGTTAAACGGGAAAATCCAGATGGGGTTGGTGGAGTGAAACTTAGGGATAGGTCAATGTCAGAAATTTCGGACGTACTGAAAGGCAGGCGAAAGGTGGGGCACTGTCCATGGATTAAGTGCCTCACAACGGCGAAGGTGGAGATGCATTTCGAAAAGTCACATTTAGGTGATAACAGGAAATCCTCATAAATGGGAAGGACCCGAAGACCGTTGACTCGGGAAAATTATAACTTCATCATGGTGAATTAGAATAAACTATAAATGGCGACAGAAGATAAGCTCATCGCAAAGTCTGGTTCTTTTCCGTGTTTGAAAAAGGGCTGGGGGTGAACCAAACGTGCTCCAGATTTTGACCGGAGATCGGCCGGGTAAGCTTACTGGGAACTATCAATAGGGAAAAACAAATGACACCGCGGCACCCTCATAAACCAACAAGCAACTCATTGCTGCATTGACGACCTTGACCTAAAAGAATACGGCAGCAAATAGAAAGCCTTGATGGCATTTGCGTTGCCGTCGGAGGGACCTACTTGAAGTCTTTGGGGTGGGAAACAAATCAGAAGACAGGACTTAGCAAACTGAGAGGGAGCCCTGGACGCTTGACTCGGTCCAAAGATGAAACGATACCGTGGAGGGGGAGACGAAGGAAAGGGGAGAGACTATCGTCGAGAGCTAGATGGGAGAACTGCGACATTTGTTCTAAGCATACAGGGAGTTTCAGCAAAGGGCGCTGCTCCCAGCACAGGCAAGGAGTCGACTCAGATCGAAAAGAGTGCAAGTAATAACCTACACAAAAGAGGACCCCAGCATTGTTTTCACAAGGAAGAAAAAGGGGGGCTACTAAAAGGGGGAGAAGAAAAGAGAGAATACCCCATGGTCGTCAGGGTGGACAAATCAGGGGCAAGGTCAAAAGGTTCGGAGGGGAATGGGTCTAATCGCGGCGGTCCTGTTCCGGGTATCCCAGGGGTCACCGGACAGGAAAGAATAAACCCAACATGGCGTTAGCGGGAGAAAAGATATCAGAATAAAGCGAATCTCAGAGTCGAATCCTCCACGGGAGGAGGGGGCTGGGCGCCCACGAGGAAACTAGTGCTGCGCTAGGAAAAGGGATACTGTAGAGGTAAACCACGAAGGCCATGACACGGAGAGAATAGAAGGAGGAGAGGACAGCAAGGATCCTGTATCAACTGCTGGGAAGTCCGTGAGTTCTTGTAAGGGACAAGGGGCGAATATAAGCCCTTAATTGTCAAAGTTGGTGTGGTTGGGGGCATCTTATGCATGGTGGGGGGGGGGGGTGCAAGTCTTGGCTGTCTCCTTTACCTTAAAAAAACTAAGGGGCACAGAGTTAGCCGGGGCGGGTTGCCTCCACGAAAGCCAAAGCCGGAAAGGGCGTGGTAAGGGCTGAGGCGGCTGCGGGCCGCCGGAAAACTCTAGGCCGAGGTTACCTGTATAAAAGGAGATAACTCATATCCCCACCGCGTCCTGCAGTCAATTCGGCGCGGTTCCTCCCTTTCACGAGGGGGAGGGAGGAGCACAAAAATCGCCGGGATCGATATACGCCAAGTGTACGCGGCACTCTCTGCCAGTGCAAAGTAAGCTGACGTCAAGGAAGGAAGAGGGAACAGTTAAGGCGAGGAACTGACACACCCGCGGAAAGGTGCAACAGGTAATATAAAAAAAGGGGTTTAGAAGCAAGTGACAAAGGCTAGATAAGCCGGGCTAGGTGGGGCCAGAAAGGACGAGTCGGGAAACGTGAGACGGGAAGGGGACAGGGAATCGGCTTGAAGAAGCAAACTACGTCGAAACGTGAAAGCCAGGTAGCAGACCGGTCATAAGGGGAGGGAATATGAACGCGGCCAGAAAGAAAAAAGAGGTTGAAGGGGCACCTGAAGATCCGGAACGATTCCAAAGGACTGGGGGAGATTGTGGAAGAGAGATAAAATCATAGGGGAAGAAGGCATGGTGGGGTCTCAAAATTACCTCAATAAGCTCGTGGGGGAAAGGAACGACAATAAACCCATAAACAAAGAGCGGGGGGATCGAACTCGGGAAGATAGCGCATTGTGGCAAAAGAGGAAGTAAAAACAGCGTGACTGACTCTCTTCAGAAAGAGGAAAAGGGCAAAATAGACGCGACAGCGTTGATGAAGGGGAGATATAAAGAAAAAAAGACGGGTCGGTAGGGTCCAGCCGAAAGTAGCGGGAGGTTGTAGAAGGAACGTAAGTATGTCAGATAGCGGGAAACGGAAAAGACCAGCTGCAGAACCGTGAACAACGAGGGGGTTTCCGCCCGCCTGGAAACGGCAATGACACAAAGGTACTCGTGGAAAACGACGAAAGAAGGCAAACCATTAAAGTACGTCAAAAGCTTGGAGGGGTTCTCCTTCGTCCTCAAGCAAAAGGGGAAGCGACGCAAAAAGGGATTTTCCAATGGACTTGGGAGACACGAAGGACTTAAAGACAGAGAAGTCAAACGGGCCAAGGGTGTGCAGTAAGGACTGGGATATGCGAGCTTGCCGGAACTCAATCGGGACGGACACGGGGAGGCCAAGGAAAACCGAGCTTGACCGGGAAAAGAGAAGAGAAGAGAAAGGAAACGAAGGAAATGGAAGGAACCCTATGGGGATATAACCAGAAGTAGCATCAAGGAAAACTAGGCTTACCCAAGGAGAAAGAGATTAGACATCCCGGCGGCGTGGAAGAAAAGACTCTACGGAATGAAAGGGAAGTGTGGGGGGCAGAGCTGTCATGACGGCTTCCTTTACTCAGAGGGGAAGAGGGCACTCGGACAACATGAACGCGCTGATCGCGTGGGAACGGAAAGGGGGGATACTCTAACAAAGCAAAGGAGAGGGCAAGCACTTACTTTGCCCCAATATCCACCACCGTCTCAATGCGGGTCTTTCCGAGCAAAAAGGGGAATAACCATATGGAAACTCGGGATGGAGAATAAAAGGGCGTCTCGAGTGTGTTCAAACGAATCGGCCAGGGAAGCCGGGTCCTGGGGAAAAGAAAGAAAAAGCAAAAGAGGGAATTCATTAAGGGGGAGGAGACAGAAAAACTCTAATAATTGAGCTTGGCGAGGCAGACGATAAGGAGGAGCAGTAATGAGGCCCCCTCCAAACCCGCTCCCTGAACGTCGCGAGGCGAGAAAAGGGAGTTGGCCCCGAGGAAGTCCGCAAGCCAGATCACCCGCAATCGTCATTCCTTTAGAATGCGAAACCGTGACACACTGAGTCACTGGGGGTGGGATCGTCAGGCGAGGAGCGCTTAGCTGGACGATCCGCGACAGGGGCGGGGTCCGTCGGGTAAAAGGAACTCTGGGGGGGTACTCGCTTATGCGAGAGGATAGGAGACGTAGCAACAACAAGAAAAAAGAGCGGGCCTTTAAATTTCAAATGAAAAAAGGAACAGGGCGGAGGAAACGAGAAACTTCGACGCGGCCAGGAGTCGGGGCACCGGACAGGAGATCTTCAAAAACAAGAGGGAGAGGAAAAATATAGGTATCATAAAAGTGCAAAAAGACCGTAAAAAACCGGCCAAAAAAAGAAGAGCAGAGGAAGGAGGACTGTCCGGGAGGGGTGAAAAAGGGGTGACAGGCACGCCGCCCTTGGTGCTGATCGTTCTTATGGACGGAGGCTTAAACTCCAGCAGCGAGTACGAACACAGGAGGGATCCAAACCGAGCCGAAAAAACTACCGGGGGAGGGCGATGAGAAAGTCGGTGAGAGAAGCAGCATAGCGGCAGACTCATGACTGGAGGATCTCTGGTCCCAGAAGAAGAAGGGAAGGAAGCGGGCGGCCGAGAAAACTAAGGGGAGGAATCGTCGAAGGGGGAAAAGGGAAGGAACGGAGGGAGGAGAAGGACATGGAGCACGGCGAGCGCGATCTGCTGACTCCAAGGAAGGAGGGTAGTGAGAGGGGAGCCTACGGGAAGGAGAAGCAGTTGAGGCTTTAGAAAACAGGACATCAGAAAGGAAACAGCCGACAGGAAGCCGACGTTGGGAAAAAACGGGACGAAGAGAGAATCCTGTCCAGATCCTCTATGCATGTAGGTTCTGCCAGGGCGCGGACGCAAGCCAAACGCACGCCGGGTAGGCCAGAGGTGGGGAGTTAGGACGGGGCCCCTAAGTACGTACCATGTTCCTCGTAATGCTGACTGGGGATGCGTATCCCGAGAAGATCAGAGCGAAAGGCATTGCCGTCAGAGGGGAGACGCAGCAGGGGAAGAGGCGAAACGGAAAGGGGGTGGTCACGAATCAGAAAACCCAAGAGCGGAAGAGGCCGAAAGGTCACTAGCCCGGGAAAGATCGCCGGGGCTGTGGGTTCGAGAGCAACGGCCTTTGGTCTTGGGGGAACGTCGGGTATCAAAAAAGAGGGATGGACGAACGTAGGCAGTGACCGTTATGAGGCGATCGCGTCAGCGCGGCCAGGCGCCAGTGCGGCGAAACAATTTGCTGCTGAAAAAAGGCAAGAAATGAGAATACGGGCAAGTTCCTTACCAACGCCGCCCGCACCAGGCCCCGCACGGAAGGAAAGAGGGACGAAGTGACAGGAAAAAGTTGAAAGGGGGGAGAAAAGTCGGAAAAAAGAAAGTGACAGCCATGGGGCCAGGGCATAGGCCGGGAGCGAACTGGGACTCGATAGTGTCTAAGGGGAAAGGGGGATAAGAGATGAAGGGTTGGTTGAACTGATCCCTGGACAGCAGGGAAAGGAGGGGAACAACGCACAACTAACGTGAGAAAGGTGAAAAAGAAGCGGGGTGGGACAAGCCGCCACTTGACAAGGGCCAAAGCCCCCTCCAGCCGGCCTTCTGTACTGGAAAGGGAAAGACAGTCATTCGGGGATCGAGAAGGAAGCAACACGAGATAGAGACAACAGAGAGAACAAAAGTACAGATGACGGGTGGAGAACTGGAAAAAAAGAATGAGATTAGACAGATCAGAGCGAAGTTGATTGAGAAGGAGGCGGAAGGAAAAAGGCAAAAAAATAATGCCTAAATGGTCTTAGCACCGGGAATAGACCATGGCGTTAGGAAGTATGAAAAAGGGAAACAGTGAGAAAAAAAAAGGGGGGAAATTTCGGGGGGCAACAAAGGCGCATATCGTACATTCAGCGACTAGGTGGTGACTTTGGAAGAGAGAATCACAGATAATGTCAAGGTCCAAACGTAAGGCACATGAAATGCAAGCGGGTGACGGAAAATCAGAGGACTGGCATTCGTCGCATCGGTTCAGAAGGTAACAGGTCATCTGGACCCGAAGGAGGCTAGCAGAAGTCCTTGCAACGGGTACCAAAAGGTTAGAGCAGGGCACATTCAGAAGATGTGGGGGGGGGGGGGGGGAAGGCGAAGGGAAATTTACCAGCGTCGGCCAACGTGGAAGAAGTCATATCGAGGGACCGGGCCCGATCAATTACAGTGAAGAGGAAAAACTACGGCAAAGGATAAAACGGCTGGGGGCTCAAAGGGAAGGGGAAGTGGGGAGGGAAAAGCCAAAGGAATGCCGGGCTTGTAAAAACGCTTGGAAAAGGAGTGACGCCGGGCATCAGTTAATTATCCGCTAGAGAAGGGGGGGACATGCCAGAAACGAAGATAAACCTAGCAACAATCCAGTGGAGGCCGGCGCGTGGTTGGGAACCCCCTTTATCCATACGGGGTGGAAAAGGCAAGAGGTTTAAGAAGACGAACACAGGGATTGGACCCCAGGCAACCGCGGCAACAAGTCTAAAACACGGCACGGCAGTTCGTATTACTACAAAAGGTAAAATAAAGCCGGGCACCATCGCGCCTTAGAAACACATTGAGCAGGCCGGGCTACGAGTCGATTCACTACGTGGGGAAGTTGGGGGATGGGTGCATACATGAACAAGCTCCTAGGGCTTGAGGGGTGAACTTGCAGAAATAAGCCGCACATACATTGACGAGGAAAAAAGATGAAAAAAAACGCACGACACGTGGAGGGTCCGGGAAAAATGTGCGCCTGCTCATAATAGAGAGCGTGTCTCTCTCGCCTAACGGAAAAAGGGGGGGGGGTGACTAAACGTCGGTTCGACAAGCGTGGAACCAAGAGAGGGGGCAAGGGACACAAAGGAGAGGACGCGAGCGAAACAGGAAGAAAAAGACAAATCTTCCCCCTGGGGGGGGTAAAAGACCTGAAGAACAAATGGGGATCGCTGATCCGCAAAACACCAAAGAGAGAGAAAAGAGAGAACCATGTGGGAGGGGGGTCGGAAAAAAATATCTTGGGTTACAGAGGGGGGACTTTTGGGATTGGAAGGTTGGTTCAGGGAATATCTCACAGGTCACGGAATTCAGGAAAACCGCTTGGGAAACGCCGGGTGCCCGAAGTAGAAAAAATTGTCTTACAGAGAGGGCTATCCAGCTCTAGAAAGGGAGGCACATTCGTCGATCCACGGTATTGCGCGGGCTTTTGGCAGAAAAAGGTCAAAGAGGCTTGAATAGGGTGTCGACGTCCGCAACCAGGAGCTGAAGCCACAGATTTCCCTGACAAGGGGCGAAGATAAAGAAACCCCCAAGGGGAAGAAGCAGAGAATTGCGGCCAGGTTCTTGGTGGACTGCTCAATACACCAAAGGTCCTTTTTGGGGTGAAGGTTGCAGAGCTGACCGGGGGTCCAAACGGTGATCGTCGCAAAGCTTTACCAGTCCATTAAATCGAAATAAAAAAGCTTTGAAAGGGGCTGGTGACCAATCCAAAAACGCAACTGCCAGAAACAGGGCAGCTTATGCTTAGCAGGAGGACCGTCCCAAACTTAGGAAAGACGAGGAACATGGATTTGGAAAGAAGCCATGGGGGGCCATCGTTCAACGCTAGACGACAAGCCAGGCAATTCAAATGCAAGGATGCTGTGCCTAAAAATGGGTACGGGGAGGCCAGCCGAGAGACCAGGAGGAGGAAGCGTGTGCAGAGGCACTTAATAAGATGGGGGAAGGGCAACAAAGGTGCTCGGCGCGTAAAAGGGGCCGACTAAATTGGCTGGAAGAATAGACGCAGCATTCCCCACCCCCTAGGAGAAAGGGGCCTGGGGAGACTGGGGGAGCAACGGGAAGGCCTGGATAAGCCGCCAGGAGAGGTAACCGTCGGACACCCTATGCTCCTACTGAAAGAGAGGGTACGCAGACAGGCAAAGGAACACGGGGAGGAAGGAGAGGATCTGTAAATACTAACCCAAAAACCCCACCCCCCCAAACCAAACCACAAACCCCAAACCCAACCAAAACCCACCCCCCAAACAAAAAAACCTCACTTACCAAGGGAAAGACAACTAGGAGAGTAGGGAACCATATGAAGAGAAAGACGACATGGAAGTTCGATGGAGGCTGGTCGGTTGAGGGAAAAAAGCTAGAAGGAAAGAGGGAATTTCGCAGAAAAGACGAATCTAACGTCATAATGGGAAACCGGAACACTCCCCTCACATCAGAACTCAGCCATGGGGTGGGAGAGGTTCCTCGAAATCGAATGTATGTAGGGGAAGGTCTAAACGTAAACAGGGGCGAGCATTCTCTCAAAGATTGACCACGATCTCTCAGGGGAGTAAGAGCGGAGAGAACAATGCAAAAAAATGCAGGAAGTTCACGAAACCGGGGATGGGAGGGGGTGTTTTCTCCTGCAGGGGAATGATGGAAAATATTCTTGGAAAATACCCTCTCAAAAAGGAACCGGGCAAATTTTCTGTTCTGAAATCTGGAAATGATGTTAAAACAACAGTAAGACCTAAGCCGCAGGCATAAACCAGGCAAAAGGACGTCCCAAATCAATGAAGGCAGTTGTGCCTTCTTCACCGAGTAAGGGAATGCGGCGATCGGTAGGGGAAAAATTCAGGTCAAACTATAAAGACTGAACGCAAATCCTGTCCGTGCACTGAACGTGTTTTTGGAGGAGGGAAGACTTGCCGAGCGGGACTGCATTGAAGAAAAGAAGAGGGGAAAGATTGAAAAGGGGAGCCGACGTAACTAAAAGAGCTGACCGGCTACCATTCATCAAAGGCCACAAAAGGCATCCCTTGCACCTGATGTAAAAGATCAGGACAGCCAAACGGGGTGAAAACAACAAAGACAGAGAAACGCGAGGAAGGGAAAGGGCTCGAGGGCAACGCTATCGAGACAGGACGCCGAAGGTTAAAATTAGTGAACAAGGGGTTAAAAGCACCCACAAGGACGAAGAGAACCCCTAAGCTGCACGGGGAACTAACTTCAGGAAACGACGCCAAAACTGATCGGGGGGAGGGGACGACTTGAAAAAGTGGATACGACGCAATCAGAAAGGACTAAAAGGGAAAAGGAAAGTACTTATAGGAAAAGGGCTAACATCAAAAACCTTGTAGATAATGGCCTGCTAGGGCCGTCAAAGGCCGGACGAAACGCCATTAACTGACCTAGGGATTCTCTCGGGGACAAGGACAAGGGCGACAGGTTTGGGAACAAAAAGGATGCGGACCATGTCCGGCCATTGGTGGTTCCGGGGAAAACTGCCGGGCCGCCCCTCCCGAATGATAAGGAATGCATTGTCACTCCCGCTCAAAATATAAAAGAGGGGGGAGCTGGGGACGCGGCAAAAGGAAAGATGTCAAAGCTAAAGTTGATCCTCCTTAGGAACACTCACCTGCGATATAAGGAGGGAGACGCGCCGACCGGATGAAAACACAGAGGCGGTAAACGCCATCAGATCCCTTGGCCCCCTAATACGGCCCCTTTAAGGGGAGCGGGCAAACCTTTACCGGCAGGAAATCTGCCGGGGGGAAAAGCTCTACAAAAAAAAATAAAGGGTCATGCCCGCACAGGATCGGGGGACTGCAAAGCCTGGGCGGGGAAACCGCCGTGGGTGGAAGAACTTATGAAAAGGCTACGACGAAACATAGATCCACCTAAATGAAAGGGAATCTGCCTGAAAATAACGATCCTCAACATTAAAGGGGAAAGACTCCAATATACAACTTTCGACGCGTTACATGACGTTCTGCACCGTCCCTGGTGGGAAGAGAGCTCACAACAACAAATGTTATAAGGTCAGAAGGAGTTTACAAAAGAACCTGCCCGGGAGACGAGGCGAATGGACAGCAGGGGAAATTCCACTTTGCGGAGATCGTGAACGGAAAGCCTCACATGCACTTGGGCCATGATCGGGGGTGGCTTATTCGGGAATAGTCAAAACAAAAACATCATAAAGTACACACGAGATGGAACCTAAGGGGAAGAAGGCAAGACCTTAATATCAGGAACGCGAAAAAAAAGCAGCGCGAAAAACCGCTGATTACCGGACGTTAAAGGGGATCGCCTTGTGCACGACAAGAATGCTGTCGCCATAGAGTTCTTCGGAAAGAATAGGGCCCAGGGGAGGGGGGAAAAGTCTTCTACTGGAAATGTAGAGGGCGGGAGTTGTAGAAGGACGGACACTCTATCTGCGGGACAAAACTGTCTGCCTAGAAAAAGAAAGACTAGTGATTGTGACTTATCAATACAAAGGTAATCATTTTAGGGGTTCGGTGGGACCGGACGGTAAATAACCAAAAAAGGACGGAAAGGTTCATCCAAGACCGTGTACCGGGAGCTAGACCGCCTTTTCCAATTCAAGGAAACAGCTTAAAATCAATTGGCGGGATCCTGCTCGTCAACGCAAAAAAAGCGCGCAAAGTAGGTCCTCTACTTGGGTTGGGGGGGAAGAGGTCGACCACCGGGGAAGGGACGTTGCAGTGGTCAAAAGTCCAGCTTGAAAGAACACGCGAAAAAGGACGCAAGAGCTTCGGTCGAAATTCCTAGTAACCGGAGAAGGAGAAAGGAAGACTTCAATGTCACGTGACAAAAAAAAGCTCTGAACCAACCTTCGTAAATCAAAACCACGGCGCTTGATCACTAAAGGGAAAAGAAAGGAGGATGGCGGGGGACTATAGGAGGGCCGTGGGGACTGGCAGACGTCGGGAGACAGGCATAAGGCAGCATGGACGTCGTCGTTCCCTATGAAGAAAAAAAAAAATCGGTACATCTCTGCCCCACGGAAGACCAGGCAATTATAAGACGGGACACGGTCAACTGACATCGTCCCTAAAATTAAAGCACGCAAAGAAAACCCGGCCGGACCGTAACCTATCTGGGGGGTGGGGTGGGGGGGGGGGGCGGGGATTCCTTAGGGAAATCGTGGGAAAAAAATCCAGGGTGCAAGAAAGGAAGGAAGAGTAAGGAAAAAGCACACGAATGGGCCTCGAGAGTGGGAACTTATTGACTGTGGAGAAAGGAGCGTTATTGGGGTCCAGGGAAACGGGGAATGGGGCAGAGGGGGGAGGGGGGCGGACCACCTGGAAAAAAGTTCAACGGGTCCGCAGCGGTGTCTGGGGGGAAAACCGACCCGACACGTGACAAGCGTCACGGACAAGGAAAAGACACCTAAGCTTCTCTTAACCGGGAAAGGAAGAGGTTGGTATCGAGGTAATTAAAAATCTGAAGGAGAGAAGGCAGAGAGAACCGCAGACCGAGGGTAGTCGGGGGAAGAACTGGCAAAAACTCATTGTAGAAAAAGGAAAAAGTGTCTGGATGGAGGGGCCAGCGGACTGAGCAACCTCTACATCACGGAAAAGCGATAAAGCAGAATTCCTGCAAAGGAATAGTTATCAGGCAAAGGACAAATCAAACGACCAGAAATATTTCTAATTGGGGGAAAAAAATGCGTAAATCTTTCGCATATCACAAAGTCTTTGTCTGCCTGGGGTAACGGGTAGAAGTGCAAAAGATATGCGCGAGGCGGAATGGCGTTCAAGGAGGATTCGAGGGGGGGTGAAATAGGCCGGGAGTACTGTAAGTCAGCGCAGGTATTGGGCCGTACACCGGTCAAAGAGTAACAAGCCGGCGGCCAGAGGGACAATGAAAAAGGGATCATCACCCAATGTTGTCAGGAAGGGGGCACGAGCAAAGGAGGTGATTGATGTTGGAGGAAACTTACAAAAGGACCATCTTTCTAAGAAGAAAGATACTAAAACGGGGGCCTGGGCAAGCATATTAAGTTAAAACCAGCCAAAAAAAAGGGGCGAAGCTTAAAGGGCGAGACCCGGTGTCCATCACAGGGAAAAGAGGCAAAGAAAGAAGCCAAGCAGAAAATAATTTGATGGGGACGGACGGAAGCGTTGGGACTAAGGCCCGGAGCGCGGACAGCCGGGAAAAAAATGAAAAGGCCATCAGTTTTGGTCAAAGGATAGCAAGATAAGCACCACACCATCAAGCACTCCATGGGCGGCCGGGGTGCGGTGCTTCCCAAGCAAATATAAGACTCTTAAAGGTAAGCGCGGGTCAGGATCGCCTCTCACGAGGCCCACGGCACCAGAAACAGCAAACAACGACGAAGGAAAATTAAGGAAAGGTCTAAAAGGGAAAAGAAAAGGAAAACAAGGCAAATCGAAAAGCGTACAAGGGATACGGGGAGAAGGGAGGCGCTCTGTCAGCCGAAGTGGCAAGGGAGCGGGGTTAACCCAGGGAAAAGCCGCTTACTTGCGACGTGAGCGACCTAAGCCACCTATCTAAGGGACTAGGGAAAAGCCAAGAAAGGCACGCCGCAGAAAGGGGAGATTACGACCGAAGGGGCGACCTAAAGAAGGAGGCTATGTTTCTCCAAAGATGCTAACATTGGTTGGGTTCTCTGCAGGGGCAACAGTCGGTTAAAGAAAAGAGGCCGGGCTGAACCGGGAAAAAAAGAGAAGACGGGCAAAAAAAAGTCGAAATGCATCAAGAATACAAATCTAACCCAGATGTGGTCCAAGACCTAAAAAAGGTACTACACAAACAACCGGAGGGAAAAAAAAAAGAAGAATATGCCGGTGCTTAGGTAGTGGGGACAAAATGAGGTGGGAACGGGGGGGAAAATGATTTGAGGGGGTTGGTCAGTGGACGTCTACTCTCGCTGGTCCTTTTCCTTGGCACGCTCAGGGGGGAAAAAGGGGAAAGGGGTCCGAAGAAAGAACCAAACAATGGTCGTTACATGGGAAACTATCCGTAGACTGCAATGCACAACAAACTCGTCGGATCCTCACACGTATTTCGGCGGTTTAGGGGGGGTGGGGGGGAAGAGTCAGAGAGGGGCTGACAGTAAAAAAAACGTGACAGAAACCGAGATAGCCGATGTCAAAAAATAGTCCATGCCATAGGAAAATGGGGAGACCGCAACAGGTCAAATGGGATAATAGACAGAATGGAGAGAAGGGGGGTGGGGGGAAAGGGGGGAAAAAACCGGAAACTAAGCCTGCCGTGGCCTTGGTGTGAAAGTTGCCCTGGGAGGATGGGTTTAAAGACGGAGAGGAGAAGGCGGAACGTCCCTGAACCGGCACCTGAGTCCCGGATTGTTCACAAAGAACAAGAGGGCCGCACAGGGGGAAGGAAAATGATGGTTTTGGGCGATGGAGGCTCTCAAAACGGAAAACTACTGAGAGGACTTAGAAGGAACCCTGTATTCCTAGGGAGAAACAGATGCCTCGGGGCATCGGGTCGAGGACAATACAGTATAATAGTGAGGCGGGGCAACCCGCAGGCACTAAAAGGGTAGCACCGAGAGAAGGGATACCAGGGGGAGAGGCACTACATCAAAAAGGGAAAAAAGGGGGAAAACGCGGCCAACATACAGCAACCTATGACACTAGGGAAAGCATGCAACAAAGCCTGCAGAAAGGGGGCAGGTGAAGATAAACTGGGGGCACAAGACGCTAGGCAGCCTCCGTAGCTGGTGCCAACGAACACTCTTCCAAGTAGGAAACAGAGCAAGAAAAGGTAAAAGAACTGGGGTACGGCAGGTCCCGGAGAATCGTGAACAAGGTAGTCCGTCAGAATGAGTTGGCAGTACTAGAAAACGCTTAAAATAAAGAAAAAAGGAGCGGAAGGAAGACCTCTAAAGGCGAAGAGCAGACAACAATTCATTGAGATATACTTGTGCGGGGGGAAATCCTGTGATTATGACGATCAGAGGCATAGGCAGTGGAGCACCAGGAACAGAGACAGCGGAGAAGGGGCACAGGAGCCAGACCGGACATAGACACTAAGACGATCGGAGCTGCAACTCAAGAACATGATGAGAGGTCTGAACCTTACAGAAAAAAAGGGGAAGGAGGAGAGTCTCGCTGACAGGAAGAGAGAAAAACGACAAATAAGGCATGAAAGAACGACTGTGTCGCAAAAAGGGAAAGGCCGGACTGGAAGGGTTAGGCCAAGGGCTGCTTGGAAAGAAAAAAGGGAAAACAATCCCCGCAAACCGGGAAGGGGACGATTGGGCGGTTGGGGCAAAAAAAGACCCAACTCTGCAAGGGAAATGAAATGCAACCAGAATCGATGACACCTCAAATTGACGTCACCACAGATAAGGGCCATTCTTGTTGCGAGAGGAAGGCAAGCAAAGGGTGAAAAGGCTCGCCGGTATTTGTGCACCCTGAGTTGCTCCCCCTCGGAACTGCGAAACTACTTTCAGAACGGCCGGAAGTGTGGCGGCGGGGTGATAGGACTGTCAACGGGAGGACGGAGATAGGTGCCTTTTCGGACGAGAGATTCAGACATTTGGTCTAAGAACCAAAGACGAGCACCTGACTATAAGTCCAGCGAAGGCACGCCGATAAGAAGCCTGGTTGGGGGGAAAAATATAAAAAAATGACACAGCACCTAAGGGAAGAGGAAAAAAAAAGAAATATACCGCGTTCCCTGGGAGTCTCGGAGAAAAACTCTCGCTTCCGGAATAGGTTGTGAGGAGCGGCTTAAAAAAAAAAGGTGACCATTGACAACCTACTAGGGACCGAAGCGGAAAAAGTTCCTCTCGAAGGCGAAGAGAGAAATTCTACCGGGAAAAAATAAGCTCAACAGCAGAGGGCAACCTGGGAAAGTACTCCGGGAGACCCGCAAAGAGTCCCAAAAAGTCTGAAGAGACAAGCGCGGGGGAGGATTCCCACGATCATAAAAAAAAGGAAGAGAGGGGAAGGAGTCTGTTATCCTTTACGCACGGCAAGTGAACGACCCAGGTTGTTAAACAAGGATCGTCGCAGGAAGGTCCGGGGGTCAAAGACCGGAAACCAAGGATAACACCAAATAAATGACGAAGCCCGTCCTGGCTCCCCAAAAAAAAAAAGGGAAAAGGGACTGCTTGGAGATAAAGAAGAGAGTCGCAGAGGAAGGAAAGCCTGGCGGACCATGGACCCCATCGCGAAAAATGTACGCAAGATACAAAGGGCTGAGCTTGCAGCCCGAAGATAAAGGGGAACTCCTCTTGTCAAGAAAAAAGGCACTAAAACTGTTACCGGAAGCGGAAAGGATGATTCCTCTAAAGCGCGACCGACTGGGAATCTAACGCCGGGGATGGGAAGGAAAAGGAAAGGGACAATCCTACTTTTTTGAGCAGAGGGGAGGGAGATCAGAGCGAGAAGAAAGAACCACACAAGCAAAAGCGCCTGAACATGGAAAATCCCCAGGGAGGCTGGACGAAAAGTGCAAGGGGCAAAAAGGAGACTCGGGACATGAAGTCTTTTCACCGGTTCAATAAGGAAGAAGAGAGAGACAAACAAGGGAGGGGGGGAAATATGTAGCATCAGGAACCCCGGTCCATTAAAAGAGACGGTGGCGAGAGGGGCCGTCCAACGGAAAACCTGGGGGGAGAGTGAAATGTCCCGTCCTCAAGACACGGGGGAATACTTTTGGATGAGGAGTAGCCTACAGGGTCAGAGACACAGGGGGCACCCCAAAACGGGCCGTCAGGGCCCTCCATTCCGAAAAGTCCTGGAGTTAGGTGATAAAGCTTAGAAGCCGAAGGAAGCGAAAAGAAGAAGATTTATTGACCGGACGGGGCCGTGCATCGACTTGGACAGGACGACAAAAAGGCCATGTGATCCTAAGTAAGCGAACGAAAAAACAAAAAGGTCCGGGGGAAGGGTGCTCGGAGACGTGACGGACGATTTGGGGGGGCGGAACTGGCAACTTCGCCACATAGGAAAGCGCACATTCAAGAAAAAAGGAGTAATGGGTGACTGGGGGGGGGGGGGAGCAAAGACAGTCAGTAGATAATTCAAAAAGGATGGACGGAATGTCCCAGGACCAACATTACATTTCCAATAGAAGGGGGGAAAAACCTTGGTCACTAATCGCCGCAATGGAAAGCCAGAGTAAAGAGGAATGTTCGGTTCCGAGGAAGTAAGAAGCCGCAGCGAGGTATAACTCGACGGGGGTGTATATTTGAACGGGCGAGAAGGAAAGGATGTGCCCGGAAAAGGAGGAAGAGGATCATAAACGAACCGTAAGCAAAAAAAGGAAGAGTGAGGTCTTAAGCCGAGGAACTCGGAAAGCAGGAGTCCTCGGTAAAAAAAGGAAAGGTGGTAAGCGAATCCGCTATGCAACCAAACGGAGCGAATTGCGTAAAAATCAAAACCGGGCCAGGGCTCAAATAGGGCGGGGGGGGGGTCTCGAGGGTCAACTCCGAGGGGCAAAGGCGGTGGGGCAGGCAAAGAAAGAGGGAGGGAAGGGACCTCGTGATCAGGGCGAGAAAAAAAAAGCGGTCAGAGGCGTCCCTAAAGGCACGAAATCATGTCTTCAAGGGGGGGACGTTAATCCAAGGCAAAGAGCCAAGAGGGCCCACAAACCCAAGAAAGAAAAACAACCGCGTCCTTCCAACATGAGAGCGGAGTGCTGTCATTTCCTGATATTGGAAAAAAGGGAATGGAAGACAGTGAGACGCATCAACGGGGGGGAGAAAAAAACAACGCCGCGAAAAAAAACCTTGCCTCTATATGTACTTGGAATCGGGGAGCCTGAGGGTGGTCTGTGGGGCCCTTGAAGTGTGTGTAAAAATTCCAAATCCCCGTTTCTTAAACGCCAAATACTTGGAGAAAATGGGGTCAGGGCAAGCGGGGTATGGTCCTTCCACGACGAGACTTAAAACAGAAACTGCCGCCGTCCAACCTCCTCAGGGCCGAGAGATGCCAAACATCCGTTCTTTCGGTCGGGACGGCAAAAAAAAAATTCGCTATATTAAAATGTAAGGATGAAAAAAGGACGGATTGTCTGTACGGGTGAAGCATTTATCCATACAAAGAGAATCCCAAGCGCGATTTATCTGAATGGTCCTATGGTTAAGTTCTTCGGAAACTTCGGGTGGCCACACGATCAGCCAGAAGCGTAATTGTATCTGAAAGCAAAGAAAACTAGGAAGATTTAGTCATGCAGGGGGCCAAAAAGAAAAGAGGAGGGGGTGAATGTCCAGACCGGCTCTTCGCAAAGAATCGGGGAAAATACAGAAGAGAGAGGGGGAATGGGTTGAGAGAGGCTGCCCAACAGATATGACACGAGGCCGCCGGAGGGCAAGAGTCTCGGGACAGGCGGCAAACGAGGACGGCTTCGCGAGGCGGTGAACGACTTGTCAAGAGGGCGGAAAAAGAACTGTCGGTAGGCCGAGGAAGGACAGGGGGATCAGCCAGAAAATGTTTTACTGGGCACATGCGCGAGGGGGGGGGAGTGTAGCGACTAACGACGGACGTAAGAAAAGGATCGGGGGACAGGGAAGAAGCTACCGGGTCACTGGGGAAAAGCATATTAATTGCACTAAAAAGGGGCCATCTATCCTGAGAGACGGGGGGTGGAGACCCCCGGGACTGACCAGGTCTAAAGACGGGCAAGCCAAATGGCCGTGTCGAGAAATCGTGTTACGAAACGGGAGAAGGTCAGGGAAAGAAGGCACCCGGAATATGCCTGGGGGGGACCGGAGCACCGTAAAGAAGCATCGGCAAAATAAGGGTCACCGGGGGTACGTGGATTTAACAAAGGAAGGAAATCGAGGACAGAGTAGCGGCATTGTAACGGGACGGCGACGGTCCGAGGGGGGAAACCAACAACACCTCTTTCAAGTAAAACAAAAAACTTCGCACGGGGAGAGGAAAGACGATTTCCATAAAAAAACCTTAAGCGTAGATAGAATAGTATGCAGAAAGGGGAGGGAAGGTATACAAGGAAAGCTCCTACTTAGTAAATCTGGGTTGACCAGGAACAAAAGCCAATACGGTCTGTACGACTAAAGGGCGCAGAAAAGATGTCACTAAGGGAGCCAAAAGATTAAACCGCAACAAAACCGTGGGAAGGATTCTACTGATGAGGTGGACAAAAGGTCGATCCCTCTTAAGAGAAAATCGTAGAAGATGATAAAGAAATTGGGTCTACTTCAGGCAAATAGAGGTTACCCCAATTGCAGGGAGTGATTAAAAGCACTTCCATCAGAGAAAGGAACGCTCATAATTTCAATCGAAAAGAAATCGTCCCGCCCTATGGGGGGGGGAAAAGAACGAGAAACACCATGTGTATAACAAAAAGTATGGGGAATGCAAAGGAGAGACAAAAGGTTGTCCTAGAAGGGGAAAAAATCTGTTCGCCTTTGTGCGGGGGTTCAGAGGGAAAATTTAGAAAATCGGAGCACTAAAGAGGGGATGGTACTAAGCCCGCGCATGCTAACAGGACCGGGGACGAATTATACTCCCCCAAGGGTCGGAAAAATAAAGTAGCTATCAAAACGCTAGGAAGAGCAAGGCTCGTAGGACTCAAAAAGGTAGGGAGGCGTTTAATCTGGGGCTGGACGGAGGTCAGGGTAAATGGTGCTATCAGAAAGCAAGGAGCATTTGCCTTAAGCACCACGATATCAAAAACTGCCACTTATGGAGAAAGGAAGGAGTAGAAAAGGGGGGGCAAGAAAGGGAAGAGTACTTCACTATCTTTCGGATCTTGTGGGGGGGGACAGGGTCGACGCTACGCCTAAAGGGGGGGGCAGGTTTGTTGAAGGGGCGCGGGTGGAGGGGGTAAAAGAGGATACAACCCCCTCTTACCAGTTAAGAGGGAAGAAAGGATGGTTTCCAATCCACGAGGAACCCCCACTAACATTGAGGGGGGGAAGGTAGATGAGACGTCAGGGAAAAAAATGGGCACGTGGATGCCTCATGATGGACCGGCGAAAGTAAAACCGAGGTCAAAAAAACTGTAGACAACAAGCAGGGGGCAAATTCGGAGATTATGTGAAAACTGGCAGTTCAATAACGGTGAACAACTCATCCGGAGCGTCTCAAATAGTTGCCTAAGGGAAAGGGAAGATAGCTTTTCCAGGGCAACATTATATGCACTATAACCGACAAAGCTGACGTACAGTTTAGCAGAAAATTCCCCCCCAAGATTTCATGGGGAACATGTTAATTACAAATGGTTCGTCTAACGACGCAGCGCCGGGGGGAGCTGGCTCCCAGAGGAGGGGCGGAACCCTAGATGAAAGGGACGAAAACTAGGCGGGGAACCCGGACAGTAGGCTAACTCGTTACTCCGGGGAGGCGGCGTCGAGAGAGGGGCCAAGAGAAAAGCTTACCAAAAGCCAAACTAACAAAGGTATCTGATATCAGAAAAAAAATCCTTACTCATTGAAATTAGAAAAGGTCTGGTGCGTGTGTGGAAGGGGGAATAAAAGATAGGCAATAGGCCTTGGGGAAATAAAGAACCTCTCAGAGGAGATTCATGGGGGGGAAGCAGTGGCAATAACGACCTGCCCATAACAGAAGAGAGAGCGAAAAAGAGGGGGATCGCATCTCGCGTGGACAAAGGGAAAAACCACACGCAGTCTGGCGCGTTCGAGGGACCGGTCAAAAAATCAATCAGCGTGTGGCGGACCGGGGAAAGATGAAAAAAAGACTGGGGGCGGTTAAAAAAGAGCTCTGCCTTCGGGGGGGGTGCTTCTTCGTTAGGCGGGTAAAAAAAGCTTCGAAAAATACCTCGATGGAATAGGGACAGACGATTGGAGTTGAACTCCCAGCAATCTATGCACAAGTCGGTTACACAAACCGCTCAAACAGAAACCTCAGGCATTAAAACAGGCACTTACAGGGACCCGAAGGTCTATGAACAATGTTCTGAGTGGGACGGGCTTCAGAATGACTCGGAATGAGCTGACTTATGGCCCCCTGCTTTGCTCCCCTCATAAGGAACTGGGTACAGAAATCTCCGCTCATTAAGGTCTGCGGCAGTGGGTGGAGGCTTAGTAGGGAAGGGGGCCGGAGACTTGACACGTCGAAAACACGAAAAGCCGTTCAGTACGGAACCTGTAAAAACGGCCGTGCTAGGAACCGAATCGGGAAGGAAATCAATTGAAATCCGAGGAATTATGCCTCCGAATCTATGAAAACCCGCTGAAGGAAATCACCCTAGGCGGCCTTTGGGAAAAAAGATCAAACTAAAGCACTAGGAGCAATGGACGGGATCCGTTATCCCTCGGACGATACTCAGGACTCAGGGAAGGGTGGCAGGACTGGGCTTAGACCAACCGTGAGAAGTAACGAAGAAACCCTTAGGAGGGGGAATAGCAACATGAAAACTCGCGGGATGTGGACGGAGATGGAACGAACAAGATGCGACAAATGGTCCAAAGAATTGTGGGCCCAGGAAAACACCACCGTTCGAGTCGTAAATAGGAGGGCGGCATGGAAGGGGAGAAGAAAGGACGCACCACGGAGGACAGAGGGATCACTAACAGGGAGGAAGAGGCGAACCCGGGTTTTACACCCGGGATGGCTTTCCCGGCCCTGTCCGGGGATGAAGAAGGAGAACGCCTCTAAATGTCATGGGCTTACAGCTCCAATAGAAACGTACTTGAGGGGGCGCGAAAGAAACGACTTCGAGAGAGACTCCGCAGGTTCGGGCAAGAATAAAGCCCTCTCCGGGGAAAAGTCGACGAGCTACGAAACGGGAGTTGAGAAGAGGTACTCACGCCTCTACCTGGGAAAGAACCAGATTGAGGCAAGGTCAGGGGGGACAATGGATATGAGGCAACATGGCAACAAAAAACCGGGCGGGCAAGTAACTGCGGCTGGGTCTCGGCGGAAGGGCAAGAAGGACCTTGGGGGAAGCAAAGTCAAGAGAAAGGGAGTTCCGTCTGGCGGCACAGCCGCAGTGGGGGGGACGCTGATTCGAGGAAAAGGACAATTCTACGAACAAAAACCCACAGCATGGCCAAATACCTGGAAGAAAAAACTAGGAAACCGACCTCCAGTACATGAAGGACGCCCGGCAAAATTCGACTGAGTGCCAGGAAAGGAGGGGGGCACCTTGCAGTGATAATCTCAGAAAAAAGAGGAATGAGGGAAAGAGAGAGGAATCAATCAGGCGGTGGGAAAAAGAAGGGGAACAGTCACTGCGTCGAAGTTTCAATCGGGGGGCCGTCCACGGGCAGGAAGGGGAGAGTGAATTCCACGAAATTGGAAATTAGTTGTGGCGTTATCCCTCAGAGCATGTGTCCAAACTCCATCAGCAAAAGTAAAACAGGGGCAGGCTGGACCCGGGACCAGCCGCAGATCCTTGCGGTCTATGAAGGAGAGGGGGAGTCAAAAACAGCCTCATCGACCCGAAGGGAGATTGACGCAGGCGGTGTTTTCCCGAGAAGATAGTCTTGGGACCAGGAAGAGCTTGGGCGGCCGCCGCTGGAAAAAAACTGGGTTCGGGGTCGAAGTCAACGGTGACTTGAGGGGCGGTTTTGGCGAAATACTTTAGACAACGTCTATCACGACAGAGCGCCGCGCCATCATTAGGGATTTGAGCTGAAATCGGCAGGGAATCAGTTCAATGGGGCCTGGGGGAAAGTTCATCAAAGGACCAGAGGAAACAGCAGATCCGGGAAACCAGATCCAAACGCAAAATGGAACAGATCAAGGAAAAAGCCATCTTAAGGAAGCGTTATCTCGGTCACCGCATCACGACAGCGCATTGGCCTAGGACTGTGGGGGGTCAAGGGCGCCTAGTACGTGAAAGGTGAAATCGGCCCTAAGGATAAAAACTGGCAAGACTGCGCCGGGTAAGAGGGATAGAGAGAAAGGGCAGGCATAACCGGCGCAGGACAACGACCGTCACTTTGGTATAGA
>Ga0179593_1474585_pt1 | contig 22649 bp, 34 predicted proteins | sample CZODoug2_1_08_16_FD_185931 | JGI IMG/M metagenome (GOLD analysis project Ga0179593, IMG submission 185931) | Vadose zone soil fungal communities from Angelo Coast Range Reserve, California, USA - CZODoug2_1_08_16fungal (PacBio error correction) | ecosystem: Environmental > Terrestrial > Soil >...
AGGTTAAGTGTACGGTTGGGAGTTTTGTGCCGTCGTGGGCCCCGCTCATTAAAGCCTCAGTAAAAAGGAAAGAGAAACTGAAAAGGGGTCGGGCTCGTTTGGCACCGAAAGACTTGATTTGAACCCTCAACGAACCCGTCCAAAAGGGTGACTGGGGGGGTTTGGAGGGCAGAAAGGAAAAAAACCAAAATGGCCGCCTTTGGTTCGATCAAAACTAAAGAAATCCCCGAATCTGAAACCAAACCGGCACCGGCCCCCACGAGGGCGGCCTGGGGGGGAACAGTCCGAGTGTGTCTGTTAATCAAAAGAAATGTCCATAAAAGGACGGGTGGGGTTTGAACGACAGGAGGGTCCCAGAAAAGCAAAAAGGGCGTGAAGAGGGAAACATTGAAGTGCTGGTTGGGTGGGTCCATGAGCAAAGGAGAAAAAACCTCCCCATAGGAAAGCGGGTAAAAAAAAAGAAAAAAGAGATGGGCGAAGGCAGGACCGAAGGAGAGGGCACTTAAAAAAGCGAAATCAAACCGTACTCAGGTTGGGGTGAAGAGTTGGTGTCAGGAAATCGGGAAAGGGAAGGGGACATACGTACCCTCCCCACCGGGAATTTTTTCAGGAAGACCTTCCAAACGGAGGGTTGGAACCCCCTAATCAAACGGGCGGAATTCTCCTGTGGTCAAGTGAACGTTCCCCCCCCCCCACCAGAAAGTGGAAGATTCCGTTAAGGGAAAGTTTTAACGGGACAAAATGCCGGTCCGGGCATAAAAATCAAACCACAAAAAAAAAAGACATGGAGGGGAAAGGAAAAGCATAGCGGTAGGGGGGGGTCCCACCCTCCTCGAACGTGGTTTTATCATGGGGAAAGAAACCTCCAAAGTCGAAGGCGGAATTCCCCTGGGGGGAACTTGGAGACCTGAGGCTAGAAGAACCCCCCAACTTAAAGGGAAGAAAAGGGAAAAATCGTACAACAAAAAAAATAAAAAGCTTTTTCCAGCTCCCGCCGAAAGGCCAGGGGGAACAACCAGGGGGAAGTCAGCAGGACTTCCACCTTCAACCATGCCAAATTAAGAAAAATACCGGGAAAAATTCGGATAGCAAAAAAAACCCATCAGAAAAAAGATGAGGTCCCACAAGTAGGGGGGGGGCACTGGGTCCCATCAAAAAAAAGCCCAACCCAGCTAAAAGGAACCTTTAGAAAAAATGGGGGGAAAGAAGCAAACAGGGGGTGGTAGTCATGAGTGCCGAAAGGGATGGGGTTTACCTTTTTTTAATTAAATCAGAAACAAAAAAGGGAGCGCAAGAAAAAGGAAAATTTTGCGAAGAAGTGTTAAAGTCATCAGGCCGGAAAAAGAAGGAACGTCCGGATTGTGAAAACGACACTATCAACGTTTTTTTGTCCAAACGGAAAACCTCAAAGTTTTTTTTTGTCCCTTACAAAAAAAAGAAATAATGGGGGAAGAGGAAGGGGGTGGGTTTCAGGAAAAGGGGGAAAAAAAGTGTAAGGTCCCCAAACCCCCCCCCTCCCGGGGGGGGCCAGACCGGGTTGGGAGAAAAATGGGTTGGCTGTAATTGTTTGAATAACCGCTATTGTCCGGCAGGGGGGATTTTTTTTTAAGAAAACGTGGGGAAGGAAGAAACGTCCAAATAAAGAAAAAGCCTGCCCCCAGTTGGGCTCGAGGGGGCGAACGAGGGGGGGTGGGGGGGGCGGCAAAAAAGAGCACAAAAAAAAGGGTGGGGGTTTTTTTTTTTAAAAGTGCCAAAAAGGGGAAAGGGTGGCGAAAAACAAGGGTGCACCGAGGTGTCACAAGAGGATCTTTGCGACCAAGACAAAGGGCAAAGGGAAAGCCAAAATCGTCTCTACAAAAACAAAAAAAGGGAAAGGAGAAGGGTGCCCCAAAGGGGGAACCAAACGAAAAAGCAGGACAACGTTTTTGTTGTGGTCTGAGGAAAAGGTAAACCCCCAAACTCTGCAAAGGGGGGCCAATGTTAGCCGTTCCGGGCAAAACCAGGGGGGGAGGCACAGGGTTGGAAGAAAGGCAAAAAACGGGGGAAAAGAACCAGGGAAAAAATGACTCAAAAAGGATAAAGCCAGGTAACGAAACCCGAGGAGGTGGCCAAAGTAAGAAGTCTAACCAAGCTCTTTGACGGCGTCCCCCCCCCCCAAAGGGAAAGAAACTTCACTTAGGGGGAGTCACGCGTGAAGAATGGGGGAAAAAAAAGGAAAAACAACACAAAGGAGTAACCCCCGAAGTGCACAGGACTTTGTTGGGGTGCATGGAAACTGAAATTCCTGTCGGGGGGGAAACAAGAAAGGGGGGGAAGGGACCTTCAAGATGGCATTGCGTTAAAATTGTGCCTGGACGGCCGCTAAAGGGGGGAACAAGGTAAATAGGGGGCGGTGTTGAGCGAGGATAGAGTGTTGCCGTTTTTATGTTGGTGCAAGGGAGGGCCCCGGAGCCAAGATCGATAAACGTGGGAGGAAAACCCCGAGAAAACAACGCAAGTGACATGAACGCCTGAAAAACCTGGAAAAAAAAAGATGGACGGAAAACAATGAATCGAGGGAATGCTGAGGTTACTTGCCCCCGGTGTGGGCAGAGGCAAGGATTTGCCCAGGAACCAACGAAAAAAACTCGGAAGAAACTTCGCTAAAAATCAAAGAACAAGGTTGTGGGTTGGGTGAAGAGACAAAGAGGGGGCGGGTTCCAAACCAAAATGACCCGAAGGACAAGTTTTTTGGGTGGAAGGAAACCCAAAAAGAATGCTGGACCACACTAATTTTTCCGCTTACCCCAACGTGTTGGGGGTGTGTGGAAAGTTTCATCAAAAAAGGTGGGGTTGGAAAAAAAGGGGGTCCTTTGGGCCCCGCGGGGGGGGGGGAATTAAACCCCTGGGGGGGAGCACCGCCTCCGGTGGGGCGAAGACGCCCTTACGAGCTTTGAGATCCCCCTAAGGAAAAATCGATTCCTCCGGCCAGGGAAGGGGGAGGGAAGGGAACAATATGGCAGGGCGAAGCATTTCCCAGGAACCGAAGGGTTGTATGACTCAAACCAATTGAAGGGAAAAAGCCCGAACTGTTGGCCGGTTTGGGGCATAAAGTTGGACTGTTTTCAAGGGATGGAAACAGAAGATTGAAAGAAGGAAAAGGAATGGATATCTTCACCTCAAAAATACACAAAAAAACAAAAGAGGGAGAGCATAAAAGATAGGGTCATATTGAACCAATCCAGAGGACCGACTTTGGGATCAACCGCAAAGCCAAAGAAAAAGCTGGCACCGTATTTGAAAAAGACGTTTGAGGAGGGGGTTAAACTATCAGACTTGGTGTCATAGGGAGGGGGTTGGGCGCAGGGGAAGAAAAAGGAAAGGGGGTTGGGGTTTTTGAAAAACGGCCCATGCCCAATAGCAGGAAACAAAGACGTCCATGGGAAGAGTGTCCCCCAAAGCGCGGGTATTAATAAAACACCCAAGGTGCAACTGAGTTAGGGAAGGGAACAAAAGAGAGGGGACCGCCAGCAGAAAGTCGGGACGGAAAAAAAAAGTACCCGACTCAAGCCCCGAAGACAAAAAGGAGAAAATACTTGACGAAGCAAAAAACCCCAATATATGGGGAATAAAAAAACAAAACCTCTTGCTTTGGGAACGTCCAAAGAAAAAAATTTGGAGGGGGTAAAAGGGAAGCCAGATTGAAAAACGTTACAATCCGCAAAGGCAATCATGACAGACCTGAAAGCGAACGCGCATCCCCTCGGTTCGGGGCCCCTTCCGAGAAAGTTCGCCACAAAGAAAAGGTTAATCCAAAAAAGGTAGGAAACAAGGAAAAGGGGGGGAAGAAAGAATGCAACCATGGGAAGGCAAGAAAAAAAAGAAGTTTTAGTTCAGCTCCTTGGCGGAAGGAACAAAAACTTAAAAAAAAAAGAGCAAACAAAAGCGGGGACCCCACACCAGGAAATAAGTGAACCGAAGAAGAAAAATAACATCGAAGCCCGAAACAGAAAAAAAAGATAGACCGAAACACCAGTTTTGTAGAGGAGGGGAGCCCCCAAGAAAACCTCCTTTGGTCAGAAGAGGTCCAGCCGGGAAAGTAAAACATGTACCAATAGAGGAGTAAAATGGCAATGTTTTTGAACCCAAGGGCCGGAAGGGGATTCACAAAAAGAAGGAAGAGGTAGGGAAATCATCAAACACATCGGACGGGGACAAGATTCCCACAGGGAAGGGGGGGGAAACGTTGCAATCATTTGGTTCCGAGCAGAAAGTAAGGGAACATGGTCTGTAAAACAGGGAATTCCCACCTAAGGGGCCCCAAAGATTGATCCAGTGCGACTTGCCTCCAACCTATTAACCCCACGAAGAACAAAAACCCGCCCGCGGAGGGGGTTTTGGCAACGCCAATGACCAAAAAAAAGAAGGGCGGGGGGGGAGAGAAAATCACGCGGTTTTTGCGTCTCCCGCCGGGGGGGGTTGAGCAGAAAGCGAATCAAAGCCCACAAGGTCTGGTGAAACCCTTTTGGAAACCCGCAAAAAAGGGCAGAAAAACCGTGGGGGCCGTTCTGGAAAGGGGGGGGAAACGCAAACAGAACAAGAGGGCAAAACCCGAGCAAAACGGGGTATAGCCAAGAGGGGGGGTGAAAGAAAATGACAAGAAGGGGAAAAAAAAATAAGAAGAACGGACAAAAAGCAAAAAAAACCGAAACAACAGAAAAAACCGGGAACCAAGAGAAAGGAAATAAAAGACTTTGTGCACTTGAAAAGTCAACGAAAACAACGGGGCTTTAAAGAAAAGAAAAAAAAAAGGAAGAACGGTCGCACGAAGAAAGCAATTAAACGGAGTGAATCATACAGTCTTCCGCGAAACTGACAAAAAATAAACGGGCATAGGAAAAATAGGTTCCTGGACGGGCACTGTAGCGCGCAACGCAAGGGGGAAGGAAAATTGTATTCAAGTAAAAAAAGTTCCGCACTGAAAACAAAGCAAAGGGAGGAGCACCTTGGTCTTAAAAACGGTGCCACCGACCTGGAAAAAAGGCCCCCATGAGGAAGGGTCACACGCGGTTGGAGATTACCCGAAAAAAAAAAAAAACTTGAATGTTAAAAGGACCAAAAAAAAAGAAGGGGGGGGAGCCGGACGAAAAAGAGGACCGGACCCCCAAAAAAAGGTTTTCGGTTGAAGGAAAGCCCATAGTACCTCATCCAGTGTGTTGGTGGAATCAGGACGGGGAGAAAAGGGCCGCCAAGTCGCCAAAAACAGGAATGAAGGAAGAGCCACGAGGGACATCTCCCCGGAGATACCACAAATCAGGACGAAAAATCGCTAAAGCGTCAAAGGAACAAGGTGTGTTGTGTTTGGGAAAAATCGTCAAACAAAGAAGCCGGACGAAAAAGAAAAGAACAGCGGAAAAACGGATGCAAGGAGGAAAACACGGGAATGAACCAGTGTCGACAAGGAACCATCAACTTTTTCCCGCCTTTTAGGATAAGAAGGGGGCCGATGAATCAACGACCCCTAGTGGGTTTTCAACCGAACAAGACACACTGGGGGTGAGCAAAAAAAAGAACGAGCCTAACGGAACAGGTTTGGGGGACCTAAACAGCAAAGTACAAGGGACCCTCCCCAAAAGGAGGGGGGGGGGGAGAACAGCCGAAAGGTTAGAGGGCGTTTTTTTTTCAAGGAAAAGACGGGGGAAGGAAGAAAAACCCGCCATGGTAAAAGGGCCGCAAGGACAAGAGCCCGTCTTACAACGCCGATGCCCAGGAAACCCAAGTCCGCCCGAAAAAAAAGACAGGGGTTTAAAAAAAAGGAGGAACCGCCTCTGAACTCCCAGCCGACCCAACACAAAGTCGGTGTGGTGCCCAAGAACCGGCCTTGGGAACCCAACCGGAAGAGAAAAAGTGGGAACAGACAGAAACACCATGAGGAACCCCCCCAAAAGTCCCATACCCAATCCAAACGACCAGGGGTCGTACCACACAAAAAAAACCACCGGCAGAAACTTCCCGCCCTTACGGAAGTAACCCGACGCTTGGAAAATCAAAAGAGAACTGTCGCACGGTAACCAAAGCAGCAAAAAAAAATGGAAGGGCCAACCCCCCACACGTCCAAACCAGGTGGAATACTCAAAAAACACAACCCACGGGGAGAAAAAAGAGAGACGGTTATCACGGGAAGGGGGTTGAACAACATTCCTTGGGAAAGAAGAAAAAGGGAGCAAGAAGAAAAGACGAGCAGCACTGATAAAGCGTACACCCAAAAGGCATCCCCTTCCGGTCCCAGTGTGATGAAAACCAAGGGGGAAGAAAAAAACGTATTTTTTTTTTTCTGGTGGGGTGGTGAGGAAGGGAACCAAAATGGTTCGCCCAGGGGTTGGGTGGAACGAGGCACGGGAAAAAAACGTAGATCGGAACACAAGCAAACCAACCAGAAAGACAACGACGGTTCCCGCTGGGGGGGGGAGTGAGACAAAGGAAGCACTATTAACAACGACGACAAAGTTTGCAGCGTTCCCCCCCTGGGGGCTCGGAGGGGAAAAGAAAGGGAAAGGGGTTGGTAAACTCTTCCCCATAATGGTGAGGGTGGCTAAAACCCAAAGGAGAAAAACTGATTCTCCCTGGGGGGGAAAGTAAAAAACCGAGATTGTGGAAAGAGGAAAAGGAAAGGAAAGAAGGAAAGGGGAAATACCGGGTAAACCACTTCAAGCCCCAAAAAGTTCAGGGGGGGTTTGGGGGGGTTTGTTGGGGAAGGTAAACTCCCCGCGTGGGGGGATCACTAAAGACCACTTTCCTATGAAGGAGGAGGGATTGGGGAAAAAAACAGAAAGGGAAAGAAAGAAAAAGAAAGGCCCATTTACCCGTCCCTAGTGAAGCCCGTTTCTCCGGTTGGGAGGGTAAGGGGGGGAGCTGAAACCAGTTGAGGCAAGGTAAAAAAAAGAGAGAAACCAACAAACGAGTACAAACCCCCCCCCCAGTAAATGGCGGGGGAAAAGGGGCCACAACCGAACAAGGACTGAATATGGTTGCCACTTGCCCCATGAAGGGGAAAGAGAAGGCAACAGTTGGGGTAAGCGTTCCCCGTCCCGAAAAACTGCGGGGGGAAAGGAGGGAAACATTTGAGTTAGGGTAAAGGGGGACCTTCACGAAACAAAAAGCACTGTCGGTATCGTGCTCAACCCCCCTGCAAAAAAAGAAGAACGAAAGAATATCCCCTAAAGTAGGTGTTGCTCAGCTTTCACGAAAGCGGCTGGGTCCCGGCCTAATTAAAGAGGCCTAGCAAAAAACCGGAAAGCCGGGGGAACAGGGGGGAAAAAAAGGTTCACGATTTTTTCACGGGAGGGGCATCTCAACCTCGGAAAAGGAAAACCGTCATGTCAGGGTAACAACCCGTCAAGGTCACAAACCCAGCTCAGACGGGTGAAAGTGGCGGGGTAGAAGTTTTGGGGGGGAATGTTTTGAAAGTGTGACAACTGATGTGGGGTGGGTAACGTGTTTGGGAAAGAGGCCTGACAAGAAACAAATACATTTTTCAAAGAGTGGGGAACAGAAGTCCGTGCTGAAAAGTGACAAAAAAGAGGACACGCGGGGAAAGGGAAAAACGATCAAAAGATTGGTTTTTTTTTGGGGACGAAGAACACCCCCCACGTTACCCCTAAAAAGCCTTGGGGGGAGGGGCACAAAAAAAACGGAAAAAGGGCCTTGTTGTAAGGGGTGGGGGACAAAACCCGCCCCCCACACCCTTCCGGTTTGCGGGGAATGGGGGGGGACGGGGGGGGGGAGTTTTTTTTGTCATTCGAGAAGAATGCGGACATTGTGGAAAAAGGAAGTTGGAACCCCACAAAAGAATTCTAACTGTCAAAAAAAACCGAAAACACTCACCAAAATTGCAACTAACACGGGGGGCTGGTCAGGGAAGAGAACCGGGGGAGGACCAACCATAACTGTGTGGGGGTGGAACAAAACCACTAGAAAAAGCCAACAAACCGGTGTTGGGACTGACCAAAAAAGGTGGTCCAGGGTTTCATTGAAAAAGAATGGGGGACAAAAGAGGGGGGAACCCCGGCAGCGAATTCTGACCCTAAACGCACGGCATAAAAAATTCACCAAAAACCAACCCCTTAAAATCGATAACAAAACCATGAGAAAGGCCAGGCAAGCACAAAAAACCGGACCCGTTTTGGTGGCAACCCTTGTACACCTGGATGGTTAACCCAAATCTACGGGGGCCCGGAAAGAAATTCCGAAAGGAGACAAAAGGGAAGACCTTTGTGACGGTCGACCGTTCCCGGAAGTGCAAAAAGAACCCGATACAAAAAATACCCCCCCCCCACAAAACTAAAAAAAAAATCTCCGTTGGAAAAAAGTATTGGTTAGGGACAATAAGGTTGCAACGACCTTACCAAACAAGATCGGAAAGAATGTTGGTTTGTTGGAAAGAAAGTCCAATGAAATGAGGGTTTGACAAAAAAGTTGCAACCAAAAAGAGAAAAAACTCAAACCCGGTCCCTCTTTTGTCGGGGTGGACAGTGGGGAAACCTTCCACCTTGTAAATCTGGCCATTTTACCAATTATGGGGTAGGAAACAAAAAAATGTGCAAAGGTAGGGGGAGAGCAGGGTGATGGGGGGTAGAACCCGCCTCTCTCGTCGGTATTCGGGAACGGGGGGGGGGGGGTGGTAACTCCTTGACGCGCTGGTAGTTTTTGGAATTTGGGGGTTCCTCCTTTGAAAAAGTGAGGCCAGGAAAAGAGGAAGAAAAGGGGGGAGCAAAAGCCATAAAGGGAAGAAAACAACACAAAAAAGCAGTCGTCCTAAAGATGGGGCCCGATGGCAAGGGAGAAAAAAAACGAATCGAGGCTGAAAAAGCGGGTCTTAACACTCAAAGGGGGGGAAAAGGGGCAAACAGAGATGACCGCTTGAAAAACGAAAATCGAGCTTAAGCTAGCAAGCCAAGGGGGGCTTCGACATTCGGTGAAGGGGTAAGCAGGTACCCCAGTATGATTGTTAAGGGCAGTTCAGAAAAGTGTATTGGTCCCACAAAGAATTGACCTCTCAGCATTGGTTTGCTATCAAACGCTTGGATGGGGGCCAAGGTGGGTTTTAAACAAACCGGGGGTCTGTGCCGCAAAGGGGGAAAATGTATCAGAACCCCCGGTGCAGTCATCCCCCCGCACAGTTTTGGTTTTTCAACGCCCTGTCCCCTAAAATGACAAATGACGAATCCACGCGAAGGAAACGATCTCCACGACGGCCAGTGGGGGACGGCTTAGACCGGGGGCCGAAAAGGAAAACCAACCACGAACGCAACCGAATTTGGGGTATTGACAACGAGGAAAAAACAAACTGTCCAACCCAAATGGGCGTTAAATAGGGAAAGAATCGTTTTGGACCTGCTTGTGAGAGAAAAAAGGGATGGTAGACATTATGAAGAAGAACCGAAAAAAAAAAAAGGAGGGGGGAGGGGAAAAAAGGAGAAAGAGCCTAAAAAAAAGAAGTCTCCGCAACAGAAGAAAAAAGAGGGAACGGGGGTTTGGGGGAAAAGCCTTTTTTTTTTCCGGCACTTAAAACGCCAAAAAAGAAGGGGCTGATCAAAAATGGGGGAGGGGTTTGGAAGACCCCAGAAAGAGGAGAGGTTGGGTTGTTTAACCGGCCCCAGGCTTGTCCACCCGTCACGCCGTCCACACAAAAGTTTCGTCCATAGAAAACGGGAGTCAAGAAAAGCAAGCAGACGGTGTGGCAACAGGGGACGTCTGGGGGCGAAAAAGAATATTGAAAAACCAAAGAAAAAAGACAAAAACAGGGAACCAAAAAGCAGGTTCCACCAGAGCAACCCTACCGTGCAATTTTCGGAAGGGGAAGGACAGCCTCAACCGGACCAAACTGGGGGTAAACCTCAACTGAACTTTAAGAGGGAAGAAACAAAGGGGAGGTGCAAAGTAAAAGGGACTCCAAAGGTAAGAAAACTGGCAGAAAACGTGAAATAGGGAGGAAAAAACTGAGCAAGGGCCAATACAAGAAAAAACCAAACGCAGCCACTCGGGTCGCCGTAAGGAGAAGAACCAACATCGCCGGGACAAAGACAAGGCAAGGGTTTTGTGATGAAAATGGGTTCTTGGATGAAGAAAAAGAGTCCGGTAAGCTTCTTGGGGGAAAGAGGAAAAGGACAAAACCTTAAGCCCAAAACACATTCCGATAACATCTCAAACAAACCGAAGATACCATAAAAAATGGCTGAAACAAGAACCAAAAAAGAGACTCCAAAAGAAAATTGTTGGAGGAAGGGAAACCACCCTCTTTGGTCCCAAAACGATTTCCAGCAGAAATAAAAAAGCGGTACCAAGCGTGAAGCCCGAGAAGGTTTTGAATAGGGTGGGACACGTTGGGTTAAACCCCCACCCAAGGTGCCCTAAGAAGAAGTGTGAAAAAAAAAAGCTCCCAGCTGTACAAGGGAACGATGTCCAAAAGAGTGTAAGAAGGGAAAAAAGAAAAGAGGGTTGTTCTACTTTGTGTCATCGGTGGAGTTTCAATAAACCGAGAGGGTGGAAAAAGACGTCCACAAAAATGGCCCCCGTTTCCAATCAACCAGGGGGGGGCCTCAAGTTATAAACAGGCCTTTAAATCAAAACCCCGGAAGAGTTTGAAACAAACCGAGGGCGAAAAAAAAAGCCCAAGGAGACTGTTGGGGTTCTTACCCATGGATGATAAAAGGGAGAGAAATGCCGACTGGTTTTGGTTTGTGCCGCGCTGGGCAAAACACGCAGGGTGGGGTTTGTTTGGGACCAAAGCTAAAATGGAAACAGGAAAAAGGGCGGTTCAAACCCTTGCGGAAAGGGGGTGGGCGCCCAAAGAAAAAAAAAAAGGGGGGGGGGCACACCAGGACGCCTTGGTTGGGGGATATTTTTTGGGGCCCGGCAAAACAGCGGGCCAGGAAATACAAAGAAGGACAACGTGGATAATCACATGGTGGGAGTTTGGGTAAGAAAGGGTGAAAATAGGGTTAATAAAAAAAAGAATCAAAGGGAGATAGCTAGGATTCAACCACCAAAATAACCAAAAAACACAAAGCACCGTCCCCAAACCGAAAAAGAAGAAACTTGGTTGATCTTGGCCTTAAAAGCCTCAAGCCACTAGGGCGTTGGTGGCGTAAGAAAGGCGGGGGAAAAACGAAACCGGAAAAAAGCGTCCGAGGGAAGACGGTAACTCAAGAGTGGTCCAAAAAAAAACGGGGCACTCCTGAACAAAAACAGCAAGACACATATAAAAACCAAACCCGGGGTAGAGACACAAGCAAGAATTGGGAGGGTAGAAGGCCCCTTGGAAGAAAGACAGGCGGAAGAGGCAGCTGAAGTTGGTTAAAACCGTTTCCACGTAAAAACAGGATGAGCAAACTAAACCCATAGAAAAGAAAAGCCCACTGGTTAAAATTTCACAGAAATTTGAAAGCTGGGGCCGACGGTGGAAAAAACCCAGGCAACAGAACGACCAGGAAGGGGAAGGGACTGGACCCAGCAGGGGGGGGACCTTGGGGTCGCCTGCCCCAGGCAAGAAAAGGTGCTTCAGCGTAGGAAGAGGGGCCCAGGAAAAACTCCGCGTTTTTCCGTTTACCCGGAAACCTGGGGAAGCAACCACCCTTTTGGGTATTTTCAGCTAACACAAGTGGGGGGGGGTGTTGTTTCCAGGGAAACTCAGTACGGTTCCTTAATCCCCAAGCAGGGGAAGACCAAAGTCCAACCTACCCAGAAAAATCGAGTCCTGAGACCTGGGAAGGCGCTGGAAAGGAAGAAGGGGAAAAAACCCCACTCGAAAATACCATGAAAAAGAAAGGCACAGTGTGGTTGTGCGGAGGGGGTTGGAGGAAAGACCTCTCTGTCCCAAGCTCAAAGGGGGTACGGGGTGGGGTGTTTTTGTTGGGGTTTGGGGTGGGAAAGCCAAACCTAAATCAGAGGGAAAAAAAAATAAAAGTCAATCTAACGTGGGATGTGGGGGCAAAGTTCCAAGGAACAAAAGTTTCCCCCACATTGGACCACACCAAAGGTGTTCCTAACATGGACGGCGACAAGGAAAAGCCGGCACTTCCCACTCCCAGGGGGGAAAAAAGGAGAGGGAAAGAAAAACGGGGGTGGGGTCCCAAGGAAATTGTGGGGGAATTTAGAAAACGCTGTTTTGGTTTCCACAGAACCCCCCACCAAACCCCCCACACAAAAAACTTGTGGGGGGGGGGGGGGGGGGGGGAAAAAACAAACCAAAGCAACAGAAACTGTAAAAAAAACCACGGAAGGTGGGGGAAACACAAACTGGTCCCACATTTTGCCAAAATACCAAACGGGGAAACCGGTGGTTACCCCAAGTCCCTGCACAGAAAAAACCACCATCCGAGGGGGGGTTTTGGGTGCCCAACGACAACAATGGTGGGGAAAAAAATAAAGGTTGGTTCAAAAAGTTGGGTTTTTTTTTTTGTTGTTTTGTTGTTTTGGTTTTGGGGGAACCTGTGGCCCTCTGGCTAAAGACAAAAGCAAAAACAAGGGTGTTTGGGTGGCCCAAAGAAAACGGGTTGGTAAAAACCTTAACCATCAACAAAAAAAAAGGGGGGAATTTCGGAATAAACCCTCCCAGGAAAAATGGGGGAAAAACCCCGCTTTGGGGGGTCAAAAAAAACACCGACTGGTAAAAAAAACATAACCCCGGGGAGGGGAAAAGGAGAAAAAAAAAAATTTAGCACTAAAAAAAACCGACAGGGAAGGAAACAAAAAATACATAAACCAACCCCACAAAGGTGGGACCCCACCCCCAAAAACGTGGGTACCAGGGGGGGGGCAAACAGGTTTTCTTTTGGGGTGACCCCCCAAAAAGGAGTTGAGAAACAGGAACAAGTTTGGGGGAACCCTTTTAAAAACCCAAAAGGCAGTCACAAAACCCAATGGGTGGTGGTTTTGTTTGCACAATGGCCAACCAAACCATAACAGAAAACACAAAAAAAAAGAAAATTGGGGGTAAAAAACACCAAAACCCAAAAAGTTTGAAAACCCACAACCCTGGTCAAAAAAAAAACAAAACGTGGCCCCCCGCCCACACAAGAACCCAACGAAGAAAAACCAAACCCAAGAACCGCCTTTTTATTCCGCAGGGAAAAAAAAAAAAATTGTAGGGGAACCAAAAGGGTAAAGAGAGGGGAAAAGCTCCAAAAGTTAATTCGTGAAAGAACGGGGGGAAAAAAAGGACTTCAAAAGGAAAAAGGGGGTTTACTACATCCCTTATGTCGAAAGGACAAAAAACAACAACGGGGGGGGGAAGGGGAGGGAACAAAAAGAAGAGGTGAAAGGTTCAGGGGGGGGGGGAAAGAAGGTAAAAAAAAAGTCGGTGGCACCGAAAAATCCTGAATTTGGGGGTTGAGGAAAACCCGGGTTAAAAACCGGAACAGGCCGGGGGAAAAAAAATTTTCACACAACGGCCCCGCAAAAAAAATCAACCTTTCCCCAAGGAAGAAAAGTTTTGAGGGAGAAACCCCGGGGGGAAAAAAAAAAAACCAAAAGTCGTTGCGGGGGGGTGTGAAAAATTGGAACAATGGGGGGGGGGGGGTTTGGGAAACGCCCCGTGGGGGGGTTTTTTTTTTTTGGGTGTTTTTTTTTTGGTTTCGAAAGAAAAACTGGGGTGCAAAGGAGCAACGGAAAATCGGGGGGGACAACCCACTCCCCAACCAGGAACCACAACAACGTAAACACCGGGGGTGGGGTCGGTAGGGTTGGGGGGGGGGGGGGTTGGGTTTGTTTGGGACGGGGGGGGGGTACCACCAAAGAAGGAACGTGGGGAAAATCCAGGGCAAAAGATCCTCCCACAGCGAAAAAACATGTTGGGAACAATGTCAACGGGGTTGCGAAAACCCATGGAACATTTGGTTCCGCACCCTCGAACACAACCCTTTGTTAAAAAAGAAGGGGGGGGGTGGGGGGGGCACTGGGGGGGGGTTTTTGGTGGAAAAAAAAAACCAACAAAAAAACTTAAAAACAAACCTTCTCGGTGAAACCAACCAAAAGGAAAAACAAACCAAAAATTGGTTCTGGTGGTTTAACGAAAAAAAAACACAAAAAAAAGCTTCACACCCCCCACAAAGGACAGAAAAAAAAGAAAACCTACCCGCACATTTAAAAAAAAAAAAGAGGGTTGGGAAAGGGGGGGTCAAACAATCTATTGTTCAAGGAAGGAAAAAAACGGGGACCCCCCAACAGGGGGAGAAAAAAACCAAACAATTGGGAACCAAAAAAAAAAGTGGGTTCCTTTGGTTCCATAACGTCCGGGGGTTTTTTTGGGGGGGGTTTTGTGGAACAAACCCAAAAGTGGGGTTGGGTGGGGGTGGTGGGGGGGGTAAAAAAAGGGGAAAACGCTCTTGTTGGATGCAAAAAATGTACCACAAACACGGCACAAAAACCACTTAAAATCACCAAGTACAAAAAAAAAAACCAAACGGGGGGAGGGGGAAAAAAAAAAAAAACCAAAAAGAAGAATAAACTGGGTGGCGCACCCCCAAACAAGCCCCAGGTCAAAAACAGTTGTTGGGTGGGAAACAACAAGGGTCCAAACCAAGGGTGAAAAAAAAAAATTTCAGGGTTTTTGGTGCCAGCTGGAAACGTGGGGTGGGGTAATTGTTCAACGGGGGGGGGAGGTCCTCGGGCAAGAAAAAAAAAGTCAAAACAAAACCAAGTGTGGTCGTTAACACAAACGCTTCCCAAACAACACAAAAGTTCTTGAAAAATAAAACCGGTTCACACAGGAAAATCAAAAGGAAAATCGGGTGGAAAACCCAAAGCGTTTTGGGGTCGAACACCCCCACCCGCATGGGGAGCTTGGGGGGGGGGAAAAAAGTTTCGAAAAGTTGGGTGGGGGGTTTTGGGGTTGAAGCAACCTGTTGGACCAACTCCGCGGCACGAGCTGGGGGGGTCAACCCCCACCCCTAAAAGGACCACACCAAACATAACGTAAAAAAGGGTGAAAAACGGTTTACGACCCCCAGGAAATGCAAAAAAAAAACACGGAAAAAATGATCACCACCTCCGGCCAAAAAATAATACAGACCTGGGAAGCTTGCCCCCCAACCTAACTCCCACACGGGGGGTGTTTGGGGTTGTTTGGGGGGCGCAAAAAAAACAACCCAAGCTTGAACGCCCAAAAAAAAAAAAAAACAGTGGGGGGTAACCCTGGGGGGGAAAACTGACCAAAGATGCCACCCTTCAATCAAAATCACACCTGTAAATGAACGGGGAAGGGGGAACATCGTAAAACCGTGCGGGCAACCCGGGGGCAAAAATCACCAAGACAACACCGGACCCCTGGAAAGGGTTCCACCCCAACAGGGGTGTCACCAAATGGGCATGGAACCAAGGGGGGCCCCAAAAAGGCAAAAACCCACAGACTCAAAAAACAATTTTAATACAACACACACCCACGAGTCTTTTTGAAGGGGGTTTGGGGTCAAAAAAACCCCTTTGAAAAAGTGGAAAGATTGGGAAAAAAGGTGTTGGTGGGTTGGTCAAAACAAAGGGGGGGGGGGGGTAAATGAAAAAAGAAAAAACACACCCCAACAAAGTACGAAAAAACGTTCATTTGGGGGGGGCGAAGAATTTTGTGGGGGGACCTATAAGCCCCGGCGTGCAAAAACACCCCCCCAAAGTGACCACGGGTATTTTTTTTAAACAGAAACCACCACAGGAGACACCGGGGGTTTTTGTTTTTTGTCAGGAGGGAAACCCACCCGCAAAAGGTTTTTTAGAAAAACCAAACCGACAGCAACACGACTAAAAGGGGGGCGGAAAAAGGGGGGCCCCTTTGTGGTTTTTTTTTTTTAAACGGCCAAAGGGGGGGGGGGGGGGGGGGTGGTAAGTCCACAAAAATTTTCTATAGGGGGGGGGGGGAAACAACAAAACAAGTGGTTTACAAAAAAATTTGGCATGGGTTTTTTTGGTGAAAAAATCCGAGGCTGTAATCCTGGCGGAAGGAGGGGGTTTTGTGTTTTTTGTTGAAGAAAATGGGGTACCGTCAGATGCAAACACAAGAAAGGGGTTCAACCGTAAAAAAACCTCAAAACCAAAACACAGGGGGGGAAAGACAATCCAAAGGCACAAAAAGGGGCCACAGGTGGAGGTTGGGGGAAACCGGCCTTCGTGTGGTGGGGTTTGTGGGGGGGGACGGAACCACAAAAAAAAAACCACAAGAGGAAAAGCACAAAAAAACCAACGTGGTTTTTGTTGTTTTTGTTTTTGTGTACCACACAAACCCCAAAACCATTTTTGGTTGTTCCAAACCCCCCCCACAAACAGGTAATAAAGCAAAACAAAGGAGGTTCACGGGCAACAAAGGGGTTGGGGGACAAAAAAAAACCAGGAAGGGGGCAACAACAAACCCCCAGCACAAAAATTTTGCGGCCCCCCGGCCAACGTTCGGGAACCGAACCAAACGGAGGGGCCCAGACAGGGAAAAAGGTCCAATCCCGGTGCCCCCTAAAACTCACGACCAAAACAAAACACAGGGAAGAAAAAATGGGATGGCAAAAAGCCCACAAAAAAAACAAAGAGAAACCCTGAGGTCGGGGACAACAGGGGGGGGTGGGGGGGGGGGCGAAACCTAAACTGGGTGTGTCTAACTTCGGGCGGACAAAAATGGGGGTCAATCTTGCAGACCAACCGGGATGGGAAAAAGGGAAAAAAACAGGTGGGGGGGGCAACAAAAAAAAAAAAACCCGAAAAATTGCCGTTCTCCCAAAACCAACCACGGGACCAGGGTCCCCCCAAAACGGCTGGGGGCTTTCTGCAAACAACCGGCTGGGACCACAGTGAAGGACCATCAAAAGGGGAATCACAAAACAAAAAACCATGATCAAAAAAAAAAAGCGGGTTTTTTGGGGCAAAAAATCGTGTGACCACCGAAAAAACAAAAGCGACCTTGAGGGTGGGTGGTGAGCAAACGCCAATTCAGCAACAAAATGCCCCCAAAACCCGGCCAACAAACGGTGGTGGGTTTCAACCCACCAGCCGGCCCACCGAGTACACACGGAAAAAAAATGTTTTGTTTAGACCCCTTTTGCAAAACCGCCCGGGGTGGGGGGGTGGTTTCCTTCCTTGGGGGTAAAAAAAAAAAAGGCCTGCTGGGCATGAAAAAACCCCAAAAAAGAGGGGGGGGGGGGGGGGGGGCGTTGACACAAAAAAACAAACAGCATGGCAGGGGGAAAAATCAAGGGTTCGGTAAAACAGGAAAAACAAAAAAACTCCTTTATCGGACCCAAGGTTGTAAAAAAAAAAAAAGTTCCCGGGGGGTAAAGGGGCAAAAAGGAAAGGTTTTTGGGACGGGCGCCTTTGGGTGTTTTTTCAAACACAAAAAACAAAAGGTGGGGCCCCCCAGGGGTGAATTTCCTTTTTCTCCAACAATAAAGACACGAGAAAAAGAAAAAAACACGTGGGAAGGCAGAACCAACAAAAGAAAAACAGAAAGAAAAATACATCAACCAAAATGGGGGTCCCAAACAAACCTGGCCCCTCACGGGAAGGCTGGACACCCCCCCACCATTTGGTCAAGAAAAACCGCACGAGAAAAGGGGAGGAGACTCGGGGGGTGTTGGCATGGAAAAAAAAGGGCAGGGAAACTCAAATTTAGGTCCCCCTGGTAGGAAACCAAACCTTACAGGGGGACACGAACACGGGGGCGGGGCAAAAGTTTTCTGAAAACACTAAGCAAGTAATCACAAACAACGGGGGAAAGTTTGGTGTGGGGGGGGGTTTTAAAAATCACTGAAAGGGGGAGACAAAGACGGTTTTGTACTGGTAATTGGGAAAACCAATTCGAAGGACCAAAAGGGGGGGGGGTGGTTAAAGGGGGGTGAAAAAAGAAATTGGGGAATGGCCACTGAGTTGCACAACCTCACTAACGCAACGGTTTGGTTGTGTGGGTGCCTTGGTGAGGGAACCGGGAGGAAAGGGGGAAGGTGTTGTTTGGGGTGGGTTTGATGTGTTTGGGGGGGGGGTTGGAAAAAAAGAAAAAACCGGGGGAAAACACCCCCATATCCGAAAATGTCCCCGCACCCAGAACAAACAAGACCAGTGTGGGCCCAAAGGGGCAGGGAAATGCACAGCGCAGAGTGACCAACGAACGATGGTCAACTCCGTGCCGACCCGAAAAAAAAAAAAAAACCTTCTACACTAATTTGCAAAATGGCAACAAAAACGGAACTTCCACGAAACGAACGCCAACAAACCGAAAATGGGTGGTACAAAAATGCAGCCACGGGATACGGAGAACAAAAAAAACCACTTGGGTTGTCCCCCGGTTTTCTAAAAATTTTAATGGGAAGCTTTGGGGTTTTTGTTTTTTGTTGGGGGAGTACCATTGGAAAACGGGAGGAGAAAAACAAAAGAAAAAAAATATGGGAAAGACAAAATATAAATCCAAACGAAAAGGTCAGACAAAAAAAACAACAGGAACAAAAAAGTGGAAAAGAGAAAAAAAGAGATGTCAGTGACCCCCCACAACCCAAAAACTTGTTTTCACACTCAATCAGCCAGTTTTTGGGGGTCAACCCCCCCAAAAAACAATCTAAAAAAAAAAACAAACAAGGGTCCCCATATGGGAGGGAAAAAAAAACAGTTTTGTGTTGTTTTTTGTTTTTTTTTTGTTGGTTCGGCTTCCACACGCGAGGTCACCAGCAGGGAGGTTCCACATTTCAATGTTTTGAGGGAAAACACCGGAACGGGGGGGGGTTTTTTTTTGGTTTTTTTTGGTGCGGAAAGAATTGCCGACAAAAAAAACCCCCCCCCCAAGCGTCCCCAGCAGATAGAATCACGGCATAGCAGGGGGGGGGGGTAGGAAAAAAAAGGAGTCACAAAGATGAAAACTGGGGGGGGTCAAAAAAACTGGGGGTGCGGCGAAAACCGGCCGGATTGTGACAAAAGCACCGGTCGAAATAAAAAATCGGCAAACACGAAACTAAGAAAAAAAAAAAAAGTTCCTGGAAAACAAAACCTTGAGGGGCGACATTGCAAGGTGGTGCCCACGAAACTTTTCCGCTCAAGTACAACTTTTGGCCCATGAAAAAAAGAAAATTTTGTGTTAAAGGGTGGAACAACACCAACCCTCATGGTGCGGTTTCCCGAAAATTTCACCTTGTGGGGCCCCAGGTGGGGGGGGCATACGGGAAGCAAAAAAACCACTTTTTTGTGAGGGTGCGTCCCACGGGGTGAACGGCACAGGGGGGGTTTTTTATTCCCGGAAAAAAGAGACAAAACCATCACCACAAAAGAAAGGGCCCCCCACCAGCACAGATGCCACCAGATGGAAAAAACAAAAATAGAGGGTCCCGGTCCGGGGTTCCCCCTGAGCAATCGGACAGAGAGTAAACACAAAGGCCTGAATGGGGGGGGGGGTTTGGGTATGAGGCTTGGCAGGGGGGGTTGCCCCAACCAAGGAAAGTAAAGACACGAAAAAGAAGGTGGGCCGCATGGGAAGAGAAAAAAAACAAAGCCCGTGGCAGCAAGGCGACTGAACCACAAATTTAAAAAGTATGTCAAACGCCCGCCACCTTAAACACGCAAAAAAGGACGGGGGGGCACAACAGGGGGGTTTTTTGGGGGGAAAAAAATCAACCAAAAACAGAATGTTTGTGGAAACACCACCCAAGCCACAAAAACGGACCTGAAAAAAAGCGGACAGCGTCGAGGAGGGTGGCAAACGGTGGGGAAAAAACCCACCCCCCAGGAAAATGGGAACCCCTGAAAAGTGACCAGGGATCACCAAAAAAATTGTGCGCCAACGGGGGGTTAAACCTGTAAACAGGGGGGGCACAACAGCACGAGATCAGTAAAAAATTACCGAGGAGGTTGACAAGGAAAAATTTTGAAAATACCCGTGGGGAAACTAACAGGTAACAAGGTTGCGGCACAAAAACCAACCTGGGGGGTTTGGACCACCACCCAGGGGTTGTGGGAAAAATCCACCAGGGACCCACCAAGAAAAACGATTAAATTTGGACCAGGGCAACGAAAAGGGAAAACCCACGGCATACAACCCCCACGTCAGCTGTTTCGTGGCAAAACGGAAAAAAACGCCCCAACCCAGGGGTTTCGGACCCAGGTCACGGGCTGCACCCGGGAACTTTTTTTTTTTTTGTGGTGCGCAAAAGACAAAAGGGGTTTTAGTGCCCCCCCCGAAAGGCAAAAAAAAGGAAATGACCTTCAAAAAAAACGGTTCCACAAAACCCTTTGGAAAGCAATAAAATGGGTACCGGGGACAGGAAAAAAAGGTTGTTTTGGTGGGGGTTGATCATCCTTGGTTTGTTTGCCAACCCCAACCCCCAGCAAAAACAAATGCCCTCGAAAAACGTGGAAAAAAAAAAAAAGCTGTTGAAAAAGGGGAAGAACTTTAGCAGACCGAACAGGAAAAAAAAGAAAAAGCATCCCCTCCCAGGGGGGGGGGGATAGCGGAATGACCAAACTGTGGGGCAAAACCCAAACCGCAACCACACCAAACATGGGACAAACCCCCCCCCAAACCGGAACAACACAAAAACGAATGGGGAAATAAAAATTTAGGGTTAAAAATCGCAAAGAAACACTAAAAAAGGGGTCCAAAAAACCAAGTGTTTTGTAGGTAAGTAAAACGTTGAGGGGGGGGGGGTAAACGAACAAAACTCGATAGGGGGCAAAGGACTGGTGTTAAATCGGGGGAAACGGTTGTGGGGCCAACGGGCACAACCCGGCAAAAAAAACCAACCGATTAGGATATTTTTTCCAAAATGTTGAAAACCTTTTCGTTGGAAGACAGGGGCCGACAAAATGACACGGTCGATTGGGTTGTTTTGTACAAAAAAACAACCATTTTCACGGGAAATGACCTGACCCAAACGGGGTCACAAAAACCTAAAATTCCCCCGTTTAAGGTGGTTTAGAGCCGACACACTTTGGGGGGGGTAGTAACGCACACCATTTGAGCAAAACCTGGGTTGGGGGGGGACAAAAAACGAAAAGTGGGGGGAAAAAAAAAAGGGGGGGGGCAACAACCATGAAATACAAGGGAACAAAAAAAGAAGGGGGGGGTTTAAATGGTAACCAGGCAAAAAAACCCGCAACCAGTTGTGACGATGTTGAAAAAAACCACACCCCCAACCAAAAAAAAAAAATTAAACAGTTGGAACTTTGGTTTCCCACACGGAACGCAAGGCGAGGAAACGGGGTTTTTTGGGGTTTGGGGTCCTTCAGGAAAAGCAATTGGGGTGTGAAGACACACAAAAGACACGCAAAGGGGGGGGGGTACAGTGTTACAGAAATTCTTAAATTGGGGTCGAAAGAAAAGCCCTTCAACCCGGGCAACGAACAAATGAAAAAGATTCGCAAGAAATCTACAAGGTCAAAAACCGACGGCAAGGAAGGTTTCGAAATGAAAGAAAAAAAACACTCAAATTGGGTAACCAAACCCCAAAAATAATAGGGCCGAAAGGAACACCAACCGCCGGAAGCCAAGGTTGACAAACAAAAGGCCAGAACACAAGGGGGGGAAAAAAAAAAAAAACACCACGAGGGGGGGTGGTGTTTGGGGTGGGGGAAAAGTAGAAAATGCAAAAACCCAAAAAAACGACGCCCCTAACAGGTCCACCAACCAGCGAACGGAAAGGACCCATTCAGACCCGTAAAAAAAACACTTGCAAGGAGACGGTCCGCCCGACAAACCCGGGCAAACAGAAGTTTTAAACAAACACTGGGGGCCTGTGAAGTGTGTCCCGATGAATTCAACGCACGAAAGGGTTTTTTTCAAACAACTGCAAAACCAACAAAAATGGTACCAACAAAAAAAAAATAGGACTAACCAAATAAAAAAAAAATTGGGGGGGTTCACCAAAGTAACCCCAGAAAACCCCTCCAACCACAGGGAGGGGACACCCAACCAACACGGTTTTCCCACTGACGTGCAACACCAATTGGGGGGGAGGGGTTTTTGTTTGACAATTAAACCTCCAAAAAAAGATGGGAGGACAAAAGCCAAGTTTGGTTTGTTTTTTTGGGGTTTTTTTGTTCAAAATTGACAACAAAACCCTAGGGGAACCCTTTCGGCAACACCGACAGGGGATGGGGTGCCCTTTGCACTGAAAAAAAAGAAAAAACGACCGCGATGTCACAAACAAAAAAAAGAAACAAGATTCAACAACACAGTCCCAAAACCGCGGGGGGGGATCGAGTGGGAAAATAAAGGACGCCGTTGCAGACGAAAAAACACACAGCCACAAGGACAAACCAACACAGTTGCCAGTGGGGGGGACCCAAGGGGGCCCCCCTACAAAAGGTGTGAAGGGTTTCTACGAGGTGAAAAACCGGGGTTGCTCTAAGAAAACAGTCCAAGGGGGGGGGTCACCACAAAAAGGGGTGTTTAAAAAAAAACACTCAAAGAACACAACAAAGAACAAGAACTGGGGGGGGGGGTGGTTTCCCCAGGGTGGTACACACCACGGGGCCATATAAACGGCACCCAGGCCACAACGGACTAAAAAAAAAGACAACCAAGTTTGGGGAAAAAATGAGACTTGGAAATGGGGTTTTTTTTTTGGGGGGGTTTGGTACCGAAAAAAGGAAAACCTTAAAGTGGAAAGCCGGGCCAAAAAGACTTGTCAAACAGCGGGGCAAGGTGAAAAATAACAAAACAA
>Ga0179593_1526214_pt1 | contig 22646 bp, 16 predicted proteins | sample CZODoug2_1_08_16_FD_185931 | JGI IMG/M metagenome (GOLD analysis project Ga0179593, IMG submission 185931) | Vadose zone soil fungal communities from Angelo Coast Range Reserve, California, USA - CZODoug2_1_08_16fungal (PacBio error correction) | ecosystem: Environmental > Terrestrial > Soil >...
CTGGAGGGAGGAGGGAGGGCGGGGGGTTGGGGGGTTCTAAGACAAGGGGTAGGACGTGCTCAAAAAGATAGGCGGAAGGGTTTTCTCTGTGGGTCGGGGGGGTAGAATCGACGGTGGAAGGGGCCCCCGGGCATCCAGAGGAGTTACTATGGCGCACAGTATCGTCAGTGCTTTGAGTAGGTGGGGGGGAGATTATAAATAATGGTTGCGGGAATCCCTGATTAGTGGGGCTGCGGAAGGCAGGATTCAGCTTGATTATCGGAAAGGGAATTGGGGTGACAGACACTCAAACGGCGCGAAGCACAAGTACTTGGGCGAATTCGCATCACACGAAGGGCAGGTACCGACTAGGGGGGGAAATAAGGGGGGAGGGAGGAGGGGGGGAAGAAAGAAGAGGGGATAAGAAGGAGAAAAGGGGAGAGGGGGGGAAGAGGGAAAGAAGGAAGGGGGTGGGAGGAGGGAAGGACAGGTAAGGGCGAAGACGGGAGTAAGAAGAGTAGGTTGATGAGAGATGAGATGTCCAGGTGTTTTCTTGGCTGACTTGTGACGTATGTCTCTTGGCAACAGGGGGTCCAAGAGCCTTCTGTGGAGGGGGAGGGGGGTGGCTGGTATCCTACGGTCGGCGGTTACGTCTTGGGATTGGGAGATGGGGGGGGGGACCCATTGCTTAACTCCCTGATTACGGGATATTCTGGACTGAACCGTCCTGGGAGGTGAACTAGATGACTCAATAGGCTTATTATTTGTCAGTCTGGGAATCGGCAGTTCGGTAAAAGAACACGTATTCCTTATTGAACCACCAACTGGAACTCGAGGAGAGACAGACGGGAGTCTGTGTGGAAGTTAAACAATGCATGATTAACAAGAAGACCAAGCCGCGAGGACCATGTGTGATATTGGGACCAGGTAAAGCCGACGGGGCTAGAAATTGAAGGGAACCAGCCATTCGAGGCGGATTATGATGCAGTTCGGGGGGGAAAAGGGGAGTGCGCACCTCAAGGTGCCGAAGGGAGGTCGAGAGAATTGTACAATTGTAAACTGAAAGGTGTCCTGGACCGGTACCTTTCAAAGTCGCCAGCAAGACGCGTTCAATGGACCTAAAGAAGGTATCACGGAACGTGCTCCTGGAAAAAAGATTGTCGAACGGGGGAAGGTCGCATTCCGGGGGAAAGGGGGCATTGAGTTACCCACAATTTTTTACTAATAAAAAATTCGAGGGAAAGCAGATCCAATGGGGACTTGGTCTACTTCAAGCGGTTACACTTCGGGAAACGGTTACAAAAGGGAAACTCGGGGTCGATAGCTGGAGGGGTGATTCCATCCTAAATTCGCTCAGAAGAGGGGGTCACTTCGCATCTCCAGGGCGGTAGTAAGGGCTCGTCCAGGTGGGGGAAAACGCCTAAACGAAAACAACATTGTGAGGCAAAGCCCGCCTTCTCCCGGAGATGCCGGGGGGGAAGCTCCAATAAAATCGGCGGAAAAAAGGTTGGTTTACGACCCTATGGGGGGAGGGTCCGGGCTCGACTTGAATGGGGGAAATTGGAGAGAAAAAGGGAATTTGCGAAACCAAACGGGAAAAAGCACTAATATTTGACTAGCCGGGGAAGGTAAAATTTCTCTCAGGGGGGAAACAGCATTCTTGAAAGAAATAATCTACAGACTTGTCTAGGAAAAAAGAGAGGGGAGTAGGAGAACATTGACACATGCTACTCAGTGTACTCTTGGGGGGGGGGGAAGTATCTCATGAGCGTCTGATTCCTATCTCAAACAGAGGGGGGTCCTGTTAGAGGCCAAGACTTGTCGTCGCGTGAAAGAGATGGTGTTGGAGGACGCACCACGCAAAGCGCCTACCAACATCATTTCATCGCGGGGGGAAGGAAAGCATAAAAATCGATTTAAGAACGAGAATTAAAAAACCGTATGGAAAGAAAAAAAAACTCGGGAAATTTCTCCCCTAAGAAGTTGAGACCTTGGTAAATCTCGCGGAGGTTTTGGCTGCTACTGGAGAGAGAGACCCGAACTTGTGAACCGCATCAAAACCGCCAGTACACGGAAGAGAAAAAACCGATTACTAACGAAGGACAATAAGACTTAAAAAGAAGACACAGAATCTCATTTTGTGGCACAAAACCCAGTATAAATTCCTCGAACTCTCGCTATGCAATTACTTCTCTCAGTTTGAAGCTTGGTTGGGACGTTTTGCTAAGGCGTTAGGCTGCACAGACATCCGCCCACTTCAGTCTCGTGGTTGCTGGGGCAGATCTCAGGGGGAGGGTTCTCAAGGGGAGAGTCGCCTAGTCCTAAGGTAAAGGATCTCGGTGGAGAAAAACCGACACAGGGAAAGACGGCCTCCTTGCTGGTTCGGTGTTCAGTGAGAAGAGTGCGGATTGCTTCGTCTAACTGGGGGAGGGGGAGATCAGGAGCGGAGCGAAGTCTTCATGGCATGTATGCCTTGTACCACAATTCCTATAGGTATTCCTGAGTTCACACGGGACGGTTAAGGGGGTAATTTAAAGGGGCACTAACAACTCTTTCAACAGGTAAAAGACACTGGCCCAGCACTCTTTTAAAGGGGGCACCGCTGAAAGGGAGCTATCTATTCCAGGCAAATGCATGTATATTCAGAAAACTCTCCACCCAACCACTAGGATATCAGAACTTCCTGCCTGGTGGGGCCGCTTCCTCGATCGGGGGGGGCTGCGCCTTCATTTTGAATCCGCACCGGGTTTCTTGCACTTTCGAAAGGTTTCACAGGCCCGAGGGTGTTTGAAGAAAGTGATCGTGGCGAAACGCGACAACAGGTGGGGGGAACCTTCACTGAATGGCGCGGCGTGTCTTAGTGTATGTCCTTCATGTGTCTTTAGAAGGGTTTTTTGAGGGAGGGAGGAAGAGGGGGTGAGTGGTGGTAAGGGGCTAAAATTAATCGCCGACGGGGGGAGCAAAAAAGCGCCGAAGAGTCATCATCGCACAGGACCGGGCGAACACGAGGTGCAGGCGTCGACAACCCAAAGTTGCCGGTGGTGCACTGGGGGCGGAGAGAGGCCAAAAAAAACCTCTTTACTGGCCTTATGGGAATGACTTATTGATTAAAGGGTTCGAGCCATGCGCTGGAGCAGGACGATGAGGGTTGCCGGGAGGGCGGGTCTTGGGGGGGGGGGGTGAGGGCATCGATGGGGGGGTATTGTCCACGGCCAGGTCCGGGAGCAGGCGTCTGGCACTCTCAAAGCACAGCCCTCTGGGCCACACGTCTCGAACCGCGGGTTAGTTTGTGACGGTAGCATCCGAGAGCGGTTTCTACAAAATTGTGGGAAGAAGGATCTTTACAAAAGGGGGGGGCTTATCCATCTATCACGTAAAAGTGCAAACAAATGGTTCGTAATGGGTGGACATGAAGGCTTTGGCCGGGAGAGCCCCTCATTGATATAGTAAAGTTGTTATGGGGATTCCCTACTGAGGTAAACACCAATACTGGGGGAGATACCTTAAGGGGGACGGCCCTTGAAGAAAGTCGTTACCCGACTCACCTGGGCATCCAGGTCTGTATACTTAAGAGGGTTCAGGACGTAGTAATTGAGCATAATGCCTCGCCTCCTTTAAAGCGCAGGAGGGGTAGTTGGGTGGCCCATACAGAGCAGGGGAATCTTGACGGCCTGAATTTCGAGCCGCCGTCTTCTAATTTTCTCGGGCTTGGATGGCACGCGGTCGAGAGAATCATGCGGATTAAACCATGTAATTTTCAGACTGGATCTAAATATACGGGCACGACAGCATTGCGAGAGAACCTGGATAGGCATAGGGAGAGGTGTTCGGAAATTTGGGCAGTGTTGTACGGTACACAGGTACAAAGTACGGATCGCGGGGGCTTAAAAATCTCACGTAAATAAATGAATGACGAACCGGTAAAGAAGCTCGCCTAGACGTCGCACGGCTCCCTGACTCATTGCAATCTCGTTCGGGGAAACTAGCATTTCTAAAAACCGGTCGCCGCTTGACGTTACATTTTCGAGTTGGTAAAACGCGTGGGCCTGAACGCGGGGCGCGGCACGTAGAGCGCGGGAACCACCCGCCTAAAGAACTACCTCCTGAAGGAGGATCCCTCAAAAGTATACCCTCGATCCCTGGCTTTAAGAAGGCCCCTCGGATTCCCTCCGAGCCTAGGACTTACGTTTTCGGTACTATTCAGCAGTCATGCTGTTTGGGCTTTAGGCACTGTAAAAAGGAACCCTCAAAAGGACACCTGAGCTGCTCTCCAACTCAAACGGTAATCTTTTGTGCTGGTCCGCCCCTGCCTTCCCGTGGGAAAAGAGGAAGGGCAGGGAATGTACTGGGGCGAATGACTGCTGAGCGGGAACGCCGGGAAGGTACATGCTCCGGAAAGCGGTCTGTGAGTACAGCGTCCGACGCAGGCAAGGGATTCTTTCCTCTGACTTGAGGATCACGTGGTCGGGATTCATGAGGAGGGGGCAGTCTATAAAGTCCTGTCAAAGCGGCTTGTCAAGCGTTAGAACTGCTTGAATAGAATCTTATTCTCCAATAAGAGTGAAGCTCACAGTCGAAAAGCGACTACCAGTGGGAAACGTGGGTTTTGAAACGAGGTTAGCGAAAAAGTTAAAAAAAACCTGGGGGAGGGTTGAGCGGGCCACATTCCATTGAGATCAAGAACCCCTGACATCTCACACGAACCAATGTGACCTCGCACATAACCTTATCAGTGCGTCCTAACTGGAGCCGTGTGCGATATCCCTAGCGGACCGAGTTCCAGGTCAGCCGGGGGAACGATTTAAGAAGGGAAGCAATAGAAAAAAGGAACCGGGAAACACGGGGGTAGGATGGGGCAGGGGGGGAAAAAGGACCGTTAACTGATAAATTCCGGTATAAACCCTCGCAATTGTTCACACCACTATCCCAATGTTGTCGCTCAAAAGATTATTTTCACAAGACTCATCCTTCCCGAGCCTACCGGCAATCTAGAGTACATGAGCATTCAAAGGAGTTCTCATGAATAGCGCAACGATAAGGACCGGGTAGTATTTAATCCCGCTGTGGGTCGAACGCAACCCTCCCCCTTAATGAGGGATGAGGGCTAGAAGAGATAATGGGACAAGTTCGCATTCAACGGTTCTCGCACGTCCTCGAGTAAATAACTCGAGACAAAGTAGAACATATATAAGTCTAGTTCTTAGCGAGTCAGTAATGGAGTTCAATAACGACCTAAAAGGAAGGTAACGGGTGGAAAGTTCTCGTCGCGAGCCTCCATGTTGTTTCTCCCGATTTCAACAGAAGGATTTATTGCGTCCCTTCGGACTCTTCAAAAAATCTTCTCAATTCAGAGAGTTGTCCTGATCGGCAGCACAGGGAACCTATTAGCCTTTAACACCCTTTTTAGGTGATCCCTTCCCGAAAACAAAACCGGTTCCTCCTGCTCTTATCCAAAGAGTATCAGCAAAGGGAAAAAATGGTCGAAATGCCCCAAAAATCCATGCATCGCTTGGTCCCGGAGGACAACAAGCGCATCACTGGATAAGGGTCCAAGTCTGGGTTTTCCAGTTGAATCTTTGGCTATGAACGGCTGAAAACACAGTCGCCTTGTAGTGAAAAGGGCTGGGAGGGAAAAAGTTATTAGATAAGCATCGGAGAGTAGCGCCACAAAGCGATAGGGGAGGGGCCAGCCCGCACATCGGTGACTTCATTAGAAGGAAGGTGCGAAGGAGTATAGGAAAGCAAGAGCTTCGGACCTTGGGGACTGCTGAAGTGGGGAAAAAAGGGGTGCCCAAGCAACGCGAAAACGAAAAAAATGCGGCCCTGGTTGGGGACTGATGGGGAGTCATCCGCCCGCCGACTCTTAAGACGCCTGTTCTCTTAGTGTCTTTCGTGGCAGGAAGAGGGTCCCTTTGCTGAAGGAATATGCGGGGCCTGGGGCCAGTCATCAGTATATAGTCTCTCCGCTGAAGGGGTAAAAAATACTTCTTACCAAATCAAGTCCTGAGTACGGTCACAAAACGCAACTTGTGTAATAAAGCGTGTAAACGAAAGGGGACGCACTTCACGTATTGGCGCAAGGATTCAGGATCTCACTTTCGGTCAAGTGGGAAACGTATGTATTCCGCAAAAGACCAAAGTGTACGCAGTGGGACGAGAAAATGCAATTCGTGGGAGTCAAGGGGGCACAGAAAAAACAGAGACAGAAGAGAGAGGCTTAACGAGGTTCAAGAAGGCCGGAATTAAGCCGTTTAAACCAGGTTTGAGCCCAGCCCAAGGGATGAAAATGAGTCTACGGCTACAGGAGACCACACGGCGGCTAAAATTGCGCGCGTCAAGCAGTGGAGAGCGTCGGGGGGGGCATTACAATTAAAAGATTTCGGCGGCACCCCTTTAAACTGTTGGCTAATGCAGACAAATAAAAAATTTGGGAACTAGGGTATAAAAAAGAAAAAAAGAAAGATAAAGAAAAAGTAAAAAAAAGAAAAAAAAGAGCGAAAAGAAAAAAAAAAAAAAAAAAAAAAGAGAAAAAAAAAAGAAGAAAAAAAAAAAAAAAAAAAAAAAAAAAAAAAAACACAAAACCACCAACAAGCTACTCCGTACCCCAAGTGAGGCTCTCACTCTTTCGTGAAATCGCGTTTTCACTCGGGGAAATATGCGATCCCAACTTTTCGCCATAAACACAATCTCTCACGGCCGGGCTTTCATATATGGTGTCCGCGTGGTACCCTTCCCCCGGAAAAAAACTATTACAAGAAAAAAACTAGATCCGGGGGTCATGTGTGGGGACAGAACGCCGGGGGGAAAAGAACAGGCAATTCTAAGACCTGTATCTATTCAAGGGAAAAACTTGTGACAATACAACAAGAAATGGTTCAGTCATCCTGAAAGGACCTTAACTTGCGGGCATAGAACATCCTTTAAATGCTTGAACCGAGATCAGGTTCATGTCGCAGGAAGTGGACAGGGGAGACTGAGGGGCAGGGGAATGGGGGAAAAAACGGGGACACGCAGTAGAGGGAGAACACAACGTTAACAGGAGGGAGGGAAGTCGGGGAGTGACACCGGGATGCTCCGTTGACCCCGCGGCTGATTCAGGATGAATTCATAACGGCTCGCCAGATAAAGGGGGCTGAAAAGGCGCAAGTCTGTGGTCCCGCAGGTTATGAAAACCAAAAAACGGAATCCAATCTCGCTGAGGTAGGCTTAAAGAAGATACCCTAGGTAACCGTTAAGGGGAGGGGAGTGGTAACTAAAAAACAACCAGGGTCGAGCTATTCCCTTGACTTGGGACGGCAAAACCTCCCGACAGACCACCCCTTAAAGTTCAATAAGGGCGATCGGAGGTTCAAAGAAGAAAGGGAATCAACTCGTTTACTGGGAAGACCCCGCTCAGTTCTGTCCTGACCCTGGCAACCTGGGGTCGACCCGCTCGGAGGAAACTCGCTATAGGGGTTCCCTGCGTTATCCGAATCCCTGTTTTTGAGAATCCGGTTTATCTGGCAAAGAGAATAAGATTCTGGGGGGGCGGTCTCCGCTTCGTCGAGCAATGCGCAAAAACTCGCAGAGGGAGATTTCCCCAAGCACCAAACCCGCAAATAAAAACTCCCAGAGAAACCTTACAGCCAAAACAACGACAGAATAATTGACACTCCATGCAAACCTGGAAAGAAATAAATCTTGAAAAATCACGAAATTTACTGGGGGGGGGAAATTCACCCTCTTACCTGATACAATCCTCTACCTCGTACGAGGGGGGGGGATACCTACGATTAGGGCGTCCGGGTCCAACTCTTTCCTTTTAGCGCTAATTGCCTAGGTTGTTCCCCCCTCCTCAGGGTCAGGGGTGGCCTGCTAATCAAGGACATAAGGGGGGGGAGATCTTGCAAGTTGGACTTCGCGGGAAAATCTTTGTGGGGGAGGGCCGGCAGAGTAGGGAGGATGAGGTTGCTCCTTACAACCACAGTCTCTCATCGTTCTGGCCGTGCTTAGAGGTCACTTTTCATTCCTGTAACTTAGAACTTAAAAAGAAGGAGGGGTACGGCAGGGAGCTTTTGGGTATCAATCGTGTACTCCTGGTGGAACACGGGCTGTGCCCGAAAATTCGGAAAAACTTCTACTAGGAAAGAGCAACTCGATATGGTCCGAGGGGAGGGGAGGCTCGTCTGGGCGTGGAAGTTTACCGGCATAGTCAGTACGGTATGGACCCCCCCGGCAGAAAGGGAGAGCTTCTTTGAAAAAGAAAAGAGTCCAGGTGACTGTGGAGGCGGAGGGTGCATCTACAAAAAGTTATGGCCTCTTAAGGCTACGGGGTAAGGCCGTAGATTTTTCCGACCTGTTATTTTGATAGGTAGTCTTACCTGTTGACACATAACTTGCTTTTAGGGAATATCCTGTCCATGGATTCCTCCTCGCTAAGGAGGGGGTAGGGGAAAGTCTTCTCTATCCTTTTTCGGGGAGCAGAGTGGCACTCCGACTTGATCTGGTCGAGCTATAGGGAGGCTGACATCTCTCCGCTGGGGGGGAACAGGGGTTAGCAATACCACAGGTGCCTCGGAGAGTGAGCATAGCCTGGTTCGCGGAGGGAGCGTCAGAGGGATGCGAGAATTCTTGACATTTTTGAGGTGGTCTCTGGGCGAGACGGATGGCTAACGCAGAGACAATCGCACGGGATTCCTTTGTATGAATTCAAGTGAACATCGTTAGTCGAATGACCGGGAGAAAAAGATGGTACATCTGGGGAGAAGAAGGGATGGACTGTCCGTCGTCGTATGGGACTTCGTTCTCTTGTCTGATTCCGGGATAATATGGTGCGGAGAGGTCGGATTGTGCCTTGCCGTCCGGGGCGCTAAGTTCCTCGTAAGGACTTCTGGTTCCTGTACGTGGGGGGGGCCGGGGGAAAACCTGGAGGAGGTGGGTGGGTGCTGGAAAAAAAAAAGTCCCTCGGTACGGTGGTGTGAGGCAGGGTTTCGACATTGGCGGGTAAAAGGGGGGAGAAGCTCCTTCACAAAATACAAACCGCGGAGGTAAAAAACGGACTTCTCCATAAGAGGGGTGTAGACGCTTCAGGGCTCGGGGTATACGAAAGTAGGGGTACTGGAGGCGATTATCGGAATATAAAATCGAGGGGGAAGCCACGATCACGAAACGCAGGAGAGGGGAGGAAGTTGGTAGGGAGCGTGCGGGTGCTTAAAGGAAAAAGAAGTGAGAAAAGCGAGAAAATATGGGAAAGACGTCGGCACGGTAAAACAGTTAAAAAACAGAGGACGAAGCGGCAATAAGTCGAAAAATTTCCAAAAACGCTGCCCGGAGAAAAGCCTCGGGCGCATTTTTTAGACCGTGGGGGGCCTGAGGAATCTGGGCACGGACGGAGCACTTGGATCAAAGAGGAGGCTCCGAAGGGAAATCAAGAAAAAGAGTTTTTTGGATAACCCCAAGTAAAGGAAGTGGAGGACAGTGGAAAAAAATATGCAACAGTAAAAAATGTCACGCGAGAGCGCATTCGCCACAGTCCGAAAGGGATAAAAGAGGGCCATGAATCGAAAAAAGGAGAATCCGCTAAAACGTGCAGCATGTCGGTTGGGAAAGTTGAACGCAGCAATCAGGGCAACGGGCATGCGAGTACCGGATCGAAAAGGGCGGGATCGCCATCAACGATCGAGGGGGTTAAAACATTGGGCAGTGGGGGGGGCCCCAAGGGAAACGACGGCATTGGAGACTCCTCTGTAAAATCTGGTTCGAAGGGAAAAACGTCAGGAAAGGAAGGATTAAGCCAAATCTCGCACCGATGGGAACCGTGGGGCGTATACAAGGAGATGCATTGCGAACTCTTTCTTCGATACGGAGTAGTAGACCACCGGGTTATTGAACTGGCAGATGCCCTTGTTCCGGTGACCTATCCCCAAAGATTGTATTGGACGACCCGAGGTCTTCAATCACGCGCGCACGGCGGGGTGCTCCTCAGAGATGGGCCAGTTGCCTAAGCAGCAGCTAATTCCAGCCTGATGATACTTCTTGGCGTGCACACCACGGAGGGGCCTGCGTCATACAACATGGGAATGTGAGACGCAGGGGAAAGAGGGGGATAAATAAAAGCAGCTTCGGGGGGTCATGGGTCATAGAGGAGGGTGAGGAAGTACGCCCTCGATGTCCCAGATTGCGCGACACAGACAAGTTGTTTGGGAAAAACCTATTGAATCTGCCTGTGAAAATAAACGGACGGAGATCCCGAATAATGGCTGCGGGGGGGGACGACAATATGTTCGTCGCCGAGGGATTTATCGCCCTTGGAAAATGGAGGTTTGGAATCAGGATCGTAATCAAGCTTCGGGGGGAAAATTCAGACGCTGAAAAAAAAGCGAATGCGGTATCCAACTCATGGGGTAATTAATAGCAACCTTGAAGACAGGGGGACTCACACCCAGCTGGCTAAAAACAGAAGTTTTTTACAGAAGGTGGAAATCGGCGGGCAGTAAGTGGCATCGTTTGGGAAAGTGCCTGGGGATTGACCCAATTCCACTGTAATCCTGAATCAATACAGGGTAGCGATAGGGTCAGGACAACCGATGCAACCGCCAAAAGGGATTTCTCAGACTTGGCCCTACCTTGGTCGGAGGTGGGGGAGGCGAATCCCCAGGAAGTTCGAATTGAGCAGGCGGGGAATGCGACAGAAACTGATACCTATAGGGAATAAAAAAAATTACAATGCCCCCTTATGAAGCGGGGTCACGGGGAAAAATACGGCCGATTGGGAGCTCAAAAGCAACAGGCGGAAAAATTGTGACAGAAAAAACACGGGGATGGTTGGCGAGAACGACTGCCGGGAAAGACGCCGACAACTCAAAGAGAAATAAGAGAAGCAGGGGGTTCGCAAGAAAGGGACGGGGGGGGGCGTACCGGAAGAAATCCGGGTTGGCTAGTAAAACACCGACACTGGATGGGCATCTGAGGGGGGGGAAAGGCAGGCGTTCTAAGGCCCTGGGAAGGGGGACGAACGTTACTTCTAGATAAAGCAACCAGGGAATCTCCAAAAAAAAGAAATGGGGGGAGTGAAAGGGGGAAGAGGACTGTGCTTTGGGGGGCTCTGGGGGTTCTGTTGTCGGTTGCGAAAGTCCCTGCTAACGAATGGAAAAAAGACATAGCTTCGAGACATGCCAGGGGTGGGGGTTGACAATTCCCCAGCTTCTTGCTTGAATCAGCAGGACTCTGGGCGAGCAAGAAATAACGGGAGAAAAGGAGGAATCTTACTTAGAGATATTCGGAAAGGTGCGCACAATTCAAGATTGACAATACTCAAGTGGTTACGATTGGGAAACCGGACACAAAGGAAATTTGCTAGTTAGTTGGGAAACGCAGAACGAAATCATGATGGGGGAAAACCATCCCCGGAAAGAAAGGCAACGGGGTCGCTCATGAAACACCTTCTAGGGGACGCCATGGTTTGATCTTTGTAAGGCCCTTGGAGGAAACGCATGCCGTTTCTCAAAGGGGGCAGCTCCCAAGTATGGACTAGCCCGTGTCGGAAGGCAGTGTAAACGTCAGGGAGAAGGCTTCAGGGGCAGTGGCAACTTGGGGGAGTGTGCGGGTGATATGCAGAAGGCTGGGAATTCTCGTTAATGGATTTGAACCAGTCATGACTGGAAAACGCCGGAAAGGTGTCGATTCGCTGACCTCTGCAGGGATCTAATCGAACTAGCTGGCACTCCTGTGGGGGAGGGACCGGACTGTGATCCTTGGGAAGGCCCAATGAACCATTCAAGTGATTTAGAAAAGAGCTCAAATACAAAGTGAGAGGAATAGTGACGGCCAGTGTCGCACCAAAACTGAAGGCTGTCCATAAATAGGGACTGAAAAACAGATCAAGTGGCGCGGGGGGGAAAGGGAGAACGCACGAGAAGCAGGTCTTAGGCGCCGGAATTGCGGGCCCGTCGTTGGTCAAGACGTCCTCTTTACGAAGGTGGGGCCACCAACTTTACGAGAAGTGGGGAGTGACATCGTGTGAACATGAAACGGGGGTCTTTGCAGGGGAAAACTCCCAGATTCCAGGGGGAAAGAGTCAACTCAAGACCAACGAACGAGTATTGCTTTGAAAAAGGCAAGAGGGGCATGAAAATCAAACTGTAGATACAGGGGGAGATGGTATATGTGGGAGAGGACGAGGATAAAACTCACTTCGAAGGGAAAGGCAATCGGGGCGTCGGGGGATAGGTTTTTGAGTGCACACGGCTGACGGGAAATAGTGCTCAAGGGTCACTACAAAAAAAGCTGCTCATTGACAACTTACACGATGGTAAATCGGCCCGTAAAAGGGGGAATTCTAAAGACCTTGGCAAAAAGTAAGACGATTCAAAAGCCGAGAAAACAGAGCACCGGACTGGAAGGCAGGAGGGACGATTTGGTCATTGGCAAAAGATGGGGGGGAAAGCCGCGGGAAAAAAGGGGGCAGCAAGAAGTTAAGCCAAAAAGACTCCAACATGGGCCCAAAGCCGGCAGAAGCGGTCAATGGAGAGCGCGCCTTCATCCCGGAAAGAAAATGCCGCAAAAGAATTGCCGAAAAGGTTAATAAAAGCAAGTAAAAAGGTGAATGCCCTCATGAAATGTGCGCAGTCGCATGGGGGAGGATCTTGCAAAAGGTAGAGGGTCAAAAAAAAAAAGGGGGAAAGGGAGGGGGAAGTCCGTTGAATTGGAAAGAAGCTCGTCATATTTATAAAGGGGGGGGAATCGTAACTGTGGGTAAATCGACAAAAGCAAATTAGCTATGTGGGAAAAGCAAGGCTTGAACTGATGCCATTCTTGAAAAGTGGCGGTCCGGTGCTCAAAGGTACCTTCGGGGGTCACTCGGAATCAATAAAAAGGTCAGCAACAAAAAGGGTTGAATCGCCATGGAGGGAAACAGCGAGGTTTTGTAACTGGCGCGCGGTAAGAAAAAAAAAGGGGTCGGGGGGTAAAAGGCTTTTAAAGGTCAGAATTATTGACCAAACATTTTCGGCGGGCGCATCCTGAGGACCGCACGCCTCGAAAAAAAAAGTCCCAATCACAATTTCTAAAGCGGGAAGCCTGGAAGGGGAAAGGTAGATCTAAGATATTTTACTGTCCCACTGGGAAATATCATCCCTCCATGGGGGGTCGACATCACAAGGGAATGCGAGGGGTGCCACCGCAAGCTGGTCGAAGGTTGTACGATCGGAGTTTTGGCTCGTCGGGTATACTAAGAGTACTTACCCGAAAAGGGAACCCCTCAGCAAAAACCGAAAGGTTAAAACCCGGCTAAAAAAAAAAATACTAAGATAAAATATGAACCCAACCAGGAAGAGAAAGAGTATAGGAAAAAGAGCGCTGAGTTGGGTGTAACCCCCATCTATTGACGCCGCCTTCCATTCCTCCAGATCCCGATCGGTCTAACCTCCGCCTTAAGGGGGAGGTCTTCAAGATTAAACTTTTGGGGGGGAAGTAGGCTTGTCGGCCATGCGGACTCCACAACCCGGTCCCCTGTAAGCGATCTGATGTGGATTAGGGAGGGGAGGGGTAGAGGGGCCTGCATGAATGTCTACAGAGGGGCCGATGGCAAAAACGTCACGTTGTGGGGGGTCGTGTGGGCGACCCGGTTTCTCCAGGAAGGGAGCAGATATTACCAAAAAGGTTGCTGAGGCTATACTCCAAACGTCGGCTGGATGACGACTTACACAACCGGCCCATAAAAACATCATGGAGCCTTAGGTCCCATACTTGCCCGTTGCCTTCATGTGTATTTGATCTTCGCGCCATCACTCTTGCTTGTGAAAAGGCTTTGAATCACAGCGAAAAGGTGGCAGAGAGGTGTGCGCCGGGGCCCAAGATACGAGATGAAATCAAATCTCCGGGGAGCGTCTTATGCAGATAAGTTGCCGAGGTTGTGGGCACAGTTGTTATCAGGCAAAGGACCTGAGAGCATGAGGAGAGAAAAAACCCGCCCCACTTAAGGAAAAGGATGGAACTTGCAACAGAGGGGGGGAGGGAGAGGAGCAGTCAGTCATGCGTGTTCTTCACGAACCCGGTCATTTCGACCAGGGCATAAAAAGAGAGGGGGAAATGGCGGAAGTGGCGGCGTGTTGGAATTGCTTGGGTGCCGCCGGATTTCTTTGGGGGGGGAAAAACCCGGGCCTTGGGACAGTCAAGTGCTGTGAAACCGAAATCACTTACAACTCTCCCTCCACTGCTGGACTCCTATTCTGCTCAATCTCAACTTTTAGCCGTTTTGTTTGGTTCATTCTCGCCAGGTCTAGTAAAAGAGAGTCAGGACGAAGGAGGGGCTGTGGAGTGTAAAGAACAACGGGGAAGGAGGGGGGGGGATATGTGGTGGGGGGTCGAGAAGGAGGTGTGGAGGGAAAGAGGGAATAGGTAGTGGGAGGGGGTGCAAAGGATGGGGGAAGGAAGAGGAGAGGCAAGACGGGAGGGCAGCGAGTGAGTGGGAGACCGAGATGGGAAGAGTAATATTGGCAAGACTTGGGAGGAGAAAAGTAGAGTTGAGAATGGGGCTGTGGGGTGGTGGGGGATGAAGATGGGAGGGGGGGAGCAGAGGAGTGGGCTGTGGGATAGAGGGGGGGAGGGGGATGATAAGGGGGAGGAAGAACGCGGGGAGGGGGCACGGGGGGGAACAGGATAAGAAGGTGAAGCCTGACGGGGTGGAGGGGGGGGAGAGTATTGTGTGGGAGTATGAGGTAGGAAGTAGGTGAATTAGTAGAGGGTGGTTGGTGTTTAGGGAAGTGAGGTGGTGTAATGGAGGGGCGCATGAGCGGTGTTTGGTGGGGTCTGTGGGTATAGTGGGGGGGAGGGGGGGGGTGGTGGGAGAGGTAGGGGGAGGAGGGGGGGATGGTAGGGGTGGAGGGGAGGAGGGTGGGGAGGGGTTAGTAAGGATTGGGTTAGGGGGCGTGGGAGATTAGCAAGGTAATTCAGGTACTTAGTGCCCTAGAAGGGTCGAAAAGTCAGGCAGCATAGGGCGTTGCGGGAAGCATGGGAGATGGGGGTGGACCGAGTGGAGGGGGGGATCAGAGGGGTGAGTCCGACCCTTTCCGAGTTAGGGTCTGACGAGCGATAGCACTATATGCGGTACGGTCCTAAGAGTGACTTAGTGCGTGCAAGGCGTGGATCCTGGGTGAGTTTTGGCGTTTCGGCCGAGGATGCATAGGGGGGTCTCGCTATGGATCGGTCGTCCCACCATATTAGATGAGGCTGTTCACTATCGGAGCTTAATCGCGCTCGGACGGGAGTAATCAGGAACTCGTCGTTTGAAAAGCCTACATTAATCTTGAAAAAGATTAGGAAAATGGGCCATGGTTCAGTCGGAAGCGTCGTAGGGGGGGGGGAAGGGGTCATCAGGACGTGGTTGAGATGTTCCTTGGGTCCGGAGCGAAAAAAAAAAGCTCCGCCCACACCTAAGCTTATTGACAAATCGGATCCCAGTCTGGGAATAACAGAGGAAATGGCCAAAACTCTAGATACGCGGACCCAGTTGAAGAGGGCGATATTATGGGTTGCCGGAGAATCGATGGAGGGGAACCGACACGGCTGACACAGGAGAATTGATGAGGTGGTATAAAATTAGTGAAGGGTTCGGAGCCCCGAAGGAATGAGAATCGAAAAAGGTTTTTGAAGGTGGGGCGCCCTCAAAATTCGACGGGAAGTTGAATGTAGACGACTATTCATAGAGCACTTTACAACTTCATACTCGAGGTACCAAAGGCAAGGCAGACCGCCTTGTTTGGGAGAACTTGCATGTATGTATTGAGAATGCACTGAAACTATTGCACCTTGAGGTAAAAGCAATGGCCACCCGCTTGAAAAAAAAAAAATAGTGCTGGGGGGTTCTAGCCTAGAGGGGGGAAGGCGAAGGGCAGCACAGCTTCAGATCGAATGAGGGCAAACTGTCAGAAAATGAGGAAATATAAATCGGTCTTGGGCATGTCACATGGAAAGGTCAAGCTGCTCGAAGGAAAACAGACGTGACTTCACTTCGAAATGCGAAAAAGTGGGGAAAGAATTCTAAATGAGAAAAAAAAGGGACGGACAGTGCCGTGTGAAAGGCACGGATCGCCCAAGACATACGGGGAAGGGTTTCAACTTTGGGCATTGGACAGGGAAAGAGGCATATACAACGGCCTGGAGAAGGGAACAAGTCGAGGAAATGGGGGGTAAACGGGACACATCGGAACTCGCTGAAAAACGGCCCCTAAGCTAAATCCTGGTTTACAATGGGCGTCTTATAAAAAAGAAAGTAGTTAACAGGGATAACGGGCCTGCTTCTAGTGAGCCACAAACGCAGACATAAAGATCACAGGGTGGAAAGGGAAAAAGGGTTTCTGCGTACCGAGACGGGCAGCGCGCAAGGTGCGCCGAACGGCAAGGGTAAACAGCGGCTTGCGGGCTTCATTCGGATTCACATAAAAACAAAAAACCAGGGAATCGCCGCACAACTGTCGTATTGAGCCACGATGGCGTCAATATGTCCGATCGAGTGAAAAATGTTGGGGTCTGTGTGGGCATACCTTGGAACTAAGTGTCGCAACAGAAACCTGGTGCCGCATTGCGAAGACATCGGAAAGGGGGGGTGGGGTTCCCACATTAAAGACGGGGATAGCCCCCGGTACTCCTAAAGTAGTCGCGAAACAAAGACTTCTCATAATAAAGCTTAGGGGGCCCGAAGAAACCCCGAATACAGGGATGCGTGTTATAAACTCCACGAACGGCGGGTTCTCGATAGGAAAGGACTGCAGGATGGGACGGGAAAAAAAGTCGACAGTTTGCTCATCGGAAGGAGAAAAGGGATCGAGCAATAAGCTAACCCTAGAGTAACACACGACAAAGGCAGCTTTAATGGGGAGGGCGAAGATGATTAGTTAAAAGTTTCCTGCAGGCTGTTTCGGCGCCGGGTTCTTCACAGAAAAAAAAGACAGCTAAGCGGGGCCAGTCCCTGTCTCGCCTACCCTAGGGCCCTCCAGCCAAATGAATTCGAATAATATCACGACCCAACTTCGGGAGGCGAAAGATACTACACGATACTGAAACTGGTCTCGTGGTCAGCACTGGGGTGCGGAACGGGCGCAAAAACGCTGGCCTCAAACAGACTTTCAATTGTACATGACGGCGACCGGGGACCAGGAAAGAGAGGGAGGGAGGAAGAGGGGGGACGTGGTAGGGGAAGGTGGTAGGCTGTGTTGCAGTTACTTTTGTGGGGAACAAACAAAGCGGACGGTCGTTGTTGAGTCGCGGGAAAATTCAAATGACCCCTACAACACATATCTGAGAAAAGCCTGAATATGACTGTACTTTAGGGGGAAGCCGGTTTCTCCAGAACCGGAGAGACTGCACCACGTGGGGGTTCCTGTGGGCTCCCCGTGTCTGGGGCCTGGGTATCTCCCTCAGGACGAACACTTGAACAAAGAAATCGGGAGACAGGAATCCTGGGTTTGAAACCCATAAGGGGGTCGCCAAGAGAACAATGAAGGACTCAACTATTGATCAACCCCAAATGATGGTAGGGCTATCTTGGGGAAAAAACAGATAAAAGGAAACTTGGTAAAAAAAGAAAAGCTTCCTCAGAATAAAGAAAATATCTATAACAACAAGGATGAGGAAAAAAAAGGCGGTTCCTTGTCCGGGGTCGAAAAGTCCTGTGAGACAGAACGTCACGGCTACGAGGCACGTCCCAAAAGATCTAAGAGCCCCATCCAGGGGACATGGGGGCTAACCTATTCCCCAGCGTAAGTTTCGTTCGGGAAAAGGGGTCAACTCTGACTAAACAGGCCAGTTATCGGGATCTCTCAAACGGTTTCTTCCGTTCGTTGGTAGTGTCCTCTTCCTAAGGGACGGACTTAACAGGGGAAATTGTATGGGCTCCCCGCAAACTTCCAATGTGGTTCTATGGGATGGTATCGCTTCATAACAACTTACTGAATTTTTACAATTCATGCAACCTCATATACAAATTTGTGCGAATGGCCAAAAAAGAACTGTAGCTTCTGGGGCTGAAGAAAATCTTTTTCTAGGGAAACGTGGGGGGGGAGAGGGTTTGCAGGGGAACGGGGGTTCGACCAAACTTGCTGAATCCGTGTTTTCGGCGTGTCTTCTCTCTCAAAATACTGGGGGAGTGCATGGGCAAGAGGGGAAGGTACGGAGGGTGAGGGGGAGGGGTGAAGGCAGGGAAGGGAATCGGGGGGGGGGGGGGGAGGGAAAAAAAGGGCGGAACAGGGAATGACAAATTTGTGGACGGGGGTACTGGGAGAGGGGGAGGAGACGGGCGGTATCTCGTCCATTACAGAGGTGGGCTTGCCCGTTTTCGTCTTATCCCTATTCGGGCGCGGGGTTATCTTGGCGTATATACGCAAGGGCAGGTTAGGGTCGATTTTTTATCGGGACCCACGGGGTGACTCCCCACGGGCGTCCAACCCCGGGGCTTGGCTACTGAATATACAACTCCAAAATCTCGCTCTCTATTACAACGCTTGGAGTGTGTAGGCGGCTTTCGTGTACCTTCACATGCCGCCCACTATGTGCGAATCCTATTAAGCGGAGGGGAACTTTTTAAATGGCAGTAAGTACTTTCCCTTATAACTGAAACAACCGAACCGGGGTGGGTCTTACTTCGCGAGACTAAGGCTCGCGCCGTTCATCTAGGATGACAAGGCCTTCCCTTGACGGGGAAGCGAAGGGGGGGAATTATCTTAAGAAAGCCTGTCTCAGTTGCTTGGGACACGCGCCCGCCACGTTAGAGATCTTTTTCTATCAACGTGGCGTGGAACCGTATCGGGGTGTGGGGAAGTTGACTCATGGGTTAGACCTGGGGGGACGGTCTAGATATACCAAAATGATAATAACGAAGCTCCCTAACAGCGGGAGGAAGCCATTTAAAGCACTTTGCTCCTGTACAGCCAGACTGTTGTAAAAAGGTTGATGGGGAACATCCAGAATTCGAAATGATGGCAGGAGATGAGCACGCCGAAAAGAAAAAAAACAGGAAAGCCGCTTGTCTCAAAATCCTATGGAACTACCATTTTCATCGGCAGACGGGTGAGTCTAGAAGCAATGTTATCAATGAAGAACCTGTATAAAACCGGGGAATGGTCTGCGCACTCTCATTCTCAGGAATGTGGGGTCAAAGACGTCCAAAAAGGGTTTTTCATAACGGAGGTCAAGGACCGCGTGGTAGTCGAAAAAAAATTCCAGCAAAAGGGAAAACATCGGGGATACTAGGTCTTGGAGGACAACCGTCGCGCACGGTCGGTCTCAGTCAGTTCGGGGTCGGACTTGTCAGGACTCAAGGGTGCTCACAAAAGTACCTGACCTGGAAGGACTCATGAGAAACGAGTCGTAAAGACTTTCAGGGCAAAAAAGCTTCCAAAGACTAGAGGTGCGAAGGAAGTTGCTCGTTAAAAATTTAAAGACGGCCAGATAATACTGGCGCTCAAAAAGAAGAGTGGTGGCCAGACCCAAGGAGATTTCATAAAGGCAAACCGAGGCCACGGAACATCAAGGGGGGATTCCACCAGGTCCGGTGAACTTTCGAGTCGAACACGGGAGTAACAAAAAAGGGTCCTGGTGCTAGGACATTGGAGTTGTCCAAGAAGGTGCTGGCCGGCAACTCGAGATTTGCCTTCGATTCGATCTCAAAACTGGGTAAGGTGCCATGAGCCAAAGAACCTTTGTCTCGGCGTACTCATCAGGGAAGGTGGAGAAGACAGGCCCTAAGACATCAATGTTCTCAGGACGCAGTTAAAGGATATCAAAAAAAAAGAGGGAAGGTCAGACGGCAACTAGAAGGGATCGCGCCGGTCCCTTGGTCACACGGAAGCCCTCGAGGATAACAATGGGGACCCAATCCCGAGGTCGAAGCCGGAATACGGAAGAGCTTCGACGGGAGCAATAAAAGAAAAAGAACTGAAAAAGCAAAAAATCCCACCTATCCTCCCAAAACTACAATAACAATGAACACACGGGTCACCAAATCTTCCACCATTAAAAACATCGCATTGGCATTCCACTGACCAAACGTCACCCAGCAAACCTCTCGAAGTGACAAGTCCGTTCGTACATATGCTGAGAAAAAGATCATGGGGAAGCAATTCCCTATTTGGTTTTCTCCTTCAATCTTAGTCTACCTTCAGTCAAGTGATACCTGGGGGGTGACAAGTCACAGAGGCTTCCCTGCACCTGAAGCTTCCGTCGGTCGGGATCAGTATGAAATAGAGGTGATTGCGTGCCCCGATCAGTTCTCTGTAAGTTGGAAAGCGGCTTACCATAACCGAGGCGTAGACCGGTACCTGCCTCCTTCAAGGAGCTAAAAGTTAGGACGTCTGCGCTGTGTAACCTTGAGGGGAAGGGTTCGAAACGCATTTCGGGTGCCCCTTCGAGGGGGGGGGGAAGAGATACGACCGTTCCCCGCTCCGGTTAAGTTGCAGAGAAGATACTTTGGCTCGGAGAGATTCTAAAGGATAAATACTGAAAAAAAGAAAAATAGGGGAGTCTCTCACAAAAAAAAGAAGTTATTAGGAGGCAAAGAAGGGAGTGCCTGCTGAGACAATTTGTTTCAGCTTAACGAGCGCCACCAGCATGGGGAGTTTCCAGAGGGACGTTACTTAGTAATTATCGTGGGAAACCAAAGAACGTGTTGAACAAGAAAAAACAGTTCATGAATTCCACACAGTAGACCTAAGGAACCGGCTATCTCATTGGTTTTTAAAATTCGCGGGTCAGATAAGAACGTTAGCGGTTCTAACATCCGGCCGCCTGGGAGACCGTTGGGGGAGAATCTTGGGCTCGACAGTATCTGAGCCCTAATACCGGATTCCTGGAATAAGGTGGACGAGATGCCTGGGCTTAACCCCTAAGTATCGGGTGAACGAGGTGACGTTTTGTTACTCACGCCATCTTGCCTGAGGGAGCGCAGACTCAGACAGCCCAGGAGGGAGAAAACTGCTGGTGGATTCCGATCAAGGTCGGGAGTTTACGGTAGGCTCGCTTCTGGTCTGGGAAGGGACGTGTTGACTTACAGAAGGAGGGTCAATACGTTCTCTTGCTGCGCGGAAAATAAGTCTCTTCCTGCGTTCTGAACTGGGGGGGTACGGCATGTTAGAAGGCAACGTGACAAAGTGAGGGAATGGTGGTTATTTTTACTTGAGATCCTCGGTCTGGGTAGGTGGGGGGGGGGGTGGGGGGAAGCGGCAGAGGAGATGGGTAGCTGTCGTCTGGGGTCCCATGGGGACGGGTGTTGAAGATCTAAGTTTTGTAAACAGTTACGTGTGGGGAGTGGGATAGGCCGGGTGTAGTGTCGGCGTTCAAGGGGATTGGGCCATTATGGGAGGGCCTCGGACTTTGGGAAGAGATAGGCCGATAAAGTTACCAAGGGTTCGAGTGTTTCTGGACCATGAGAGGCAAAGTCGTAATCTTTTAAGGCGTCTTCCGGTAGGGGGTCCAGTGGCCAGGGGGTGGAATCGAGGATGCGGGTTATGGGCAATGAAGGGCAAGGGATGGGAGACATACTACACCAAAGTGGGAGAGTTGGAGACTGGGGAGCTTATAGTGATATGGTATTCAACCAAGGACTTTGGGTCTGTCATTTTTGCTTGCGATAAATCGAAGGGAGCTCCGCAGACCGGCCAGGACGGGGTGAAAATGGGTATGAAGGTTTAAAATGCTTGCGGTTGGCTTCGGAATCGCATTTATTCAAGCGACGAAAGGGTGGGGATTTCGGAAAGTCTTTCCCCTACCCAGGTTGGAACTGAAAAGCCTACTTCACTTGGTGGCCCTTTTAAACTCATAATCAGTACCACGGGACAATGAACAGCAGAACGCCTGGTTGCGGTCCACAAAATTTAGGGTACTATTAAGGGGCAACGGGAGAGCAGAAAAATTAAAGCCCAAGATGTTCCTCGCCTATTGAATCTAACTAGGGTTGTTTTCAGACAATATCCGGGGAGGAACGGGGCAGTTTGGGAGAGGAACCGATGTAGAAGGAACGTAAGCAATTAGCTTCTAAACGAGCTGGGGGCTTAAAAGGGGGGGTCCAGGTCAGAAAAGGCGAATGCACTGAGTGACACGGGAAAAGTGTAGGCGCAGGGGAAAGATAATGCAATGCACGTACTCAGGGAATGGGGGAATTAAGGGTAACCTTGAGAAAAGAACCCACCTGAAGAAAGGATTTGTGTACGGTTTCAGTTAACGGAAAAGGAGGATCAACGCCGGATTGGAAAGCGGCAGTCATCGGGGCCAGGGGGAACCAAATCTTACCGAGCTGGATCTCCAAATCGCGCAACGAAGGGGGGGGTTATTCGAGACATCTGATAATTAAAGGGATTCTTCCGATTTCTCCGTTCACCAATTCAGTGAAACGTGTGGGACATGTATTCCACAGTAATTAAGTCTATCGCGGGGCCCGGCTCTTCTTCACCCCGAGGGGGGGGGCCCAGTGGACAGAAAGCCATCATCATCATCGAGTTTTCCCAATAAAGGAGGTGAGGGTTGTTCGCAAACCAACATATTTGGAAAAAGATCGCACGCCGAGAGACCTCAAACCTCTGTCCAATACTTCCTAGTTTCTTGTGGGGGTGCCTTCTTGCAGGGCAAGGCATCTTGGGGGGGCGTCAACGTAACGGTCCGCAAGAATGTCCAACCGCATTGAGAGGAAAAGCTCGTCACTT
>Ga0179593_1623363_pt1 | contig 22646 bp, 35 predicted proteins | sample CZODoug2_1_08_16_FD_185931 | JGI IMG/M metagenome (GOLD analysis project Ga0179593, IMG submission 185931) | Vadose zone soil fungal communities from Angelo Coast Range Reserve, California, USA - CZODoug2_1_08_16fungal (PacBio error correction) | ecosystem: Environmental > Terrestrial > Soil >...
AAGAGGGAAGTTTTTTACTGACCGGCGCCTGCTGAAGGGCTCGAAAAACTACTATTGAAGGAAAAATCACAACCCATCGGGGGGTAAGCCTGTTGGCCTGGAGACCCGAGCGTGCTGGCTTTTATAAAAGTGCGGGAAAAGAAATCAGGGAAGATGAATCCGCCCTAAGAGTTCAAAAGGAAAGGGAACCCCTGAGGGCGTGGGGGGGTGAAAAGGCCCAAGTGCCTGTTCGGGAGAATCCAAAAGGAAAGTTTGAAGGGGTTCATTTGAGGGGGAAAACCTCTAAGCTTGCAACTGCTCGCCAAAAGAAACAAGATGCAGTTTGCGAAGACGGTTTTGGTCCTGGGTGAGGAGAAAAGTTTGGAGGGGAAAACGAGTACTTAGAGAAAGAAGGGCTTGTGGAGCTTGGGGCCGGAGCGCACCGACACAGCTACAAAGATTTTCCCGTCGACAAAGGGGGGCAATCATCGGAGGGGTCTATCCACAAGGGGAACTCAAGAGGAGCACGCCATTGCCAGGCAAGCGAATCGAGAAGGTGACGGCGGGGGGGGATACCGGAAAGACCTCGCCTACCTCAGACGGAAAGAGGGGGGTTGGCGGCTAGAAAGAAAAGGAGTCTTTAATGCACCATGCCGGATACGAGAATGACGCGCGAGAGACAGCGAAGGGAAGGGGGGGATAGGAAATGCGCCGAGGTGCATCCCCAGTTTGGTCAGGGGCGAGCCCACGTCTCTAAGGTACCTAGCTATTGGGCGAGACGATTTGGAACTCGAAAAAAACTAGCTCAATCGGTGTGGGGTTGGAACGGATGTAAGAAAGTGAACAGATCACCTCAGGAGGAGATTAAAAATAGAGAGGGAGAAGCGAGGCAACTCCACCAGGTTAGGAGAAAAGGTTGCTGCGGCAGGAAAAGAGGAAGTGTTCTCCAAACCGTCTCTGGGAACGGACACCCGAGTAAAAACTCCTTCTGAGGAGGGGATCGAGGCTAGGGGGGGGGGGGGAGGTTAGAGGGTGATGGGGATTGACAAGAGGAGGGAAAGATTTTCCCCCTGAGAAAAAGAAAAGGAACTCTCATGAAAAAAAACGAGCGACAAGACCCTGGGAGGGTCCAGATTCGACGGGGGGGGGAAAGATAAAACTCCTATTCTTTTCCATTAACCTCCGCTCTCCCGGGAAAAAAGAGAGTACGATCAAATCTCTCCGCTCGAGGAAGAATTTACCTTTTTAGAGAGTGAAACAGCAGTCGAACACCGCTAGACCAGAAAAAAAAGAAATATTGAGACTTGGACAAACCCTAAAGGGAGGGCGTGCGCTAACAGAGGGGGGAAAGAGGGTTTCTGTACCTCGGACGGGACTACCCCCGGGAGGAAAAAGCCTGTTTCCCTAAGGGTTCTCTAGCGATGGGTCTGGTCAACATTGAAATGTCAGAACGAATCTATACTACCTCCCTAAGGGCGCACTTTTCGACTGCGAAGACGCTTCATCAGTCAGAAAGGTTCCTTATGTACTCCTCGAACGTTGCAAGCCCGGCCAGGTGGACCCAAATGCTCTACCACGCCCTGGAACGCAATGTTCACGAAAAACAGATGGGGGTCCTCGTGCTGACCCAATTACATACTAAAGGGGAGGAAGCGGGGCTCGAGGGCCCGGGGCAGTCTCGGTAATCGATGGAGGGGGCGAGTACTCGTGCCGCACGTGTATCTCCGGAATAGGAGAAGAGTGTCTATCTGGTCACATTCGTTTCTGAGAGGCGGTCCTAACTAATTAAAGTACTCGGGCCTGGTCCCTTAGGGGGGGCCCGTGGACTCGGTAGCGCATCGTCTCGAGGGGGAGGTGGACCCAAACTTAACGTTGTGGACACAGCCAGTGCACGGGAAAAAGGGAGAAAGGGGGGGGAACGGGGAGGGTCGGGACGATCCTAGGGAAATTAAGATAGCCCCGAAACGCGAACCAGGGGGGGGGAAGGGGAAAAACCAGTTGACCATAACGTCGGGAAACATCGGGCTTCAGAAAACAAGGCATCTCTCCAACAGGATGATTAAAAGAAAGAAAGAGGGGGGGTATAAGTTTGGGGACTCGGAAGCGCATTCCACGGAAAAAATCCGGCCGTTCCAGTCTCGATGGTTGCGAGGGTACTGCGGGGTGATGGCCATATAGTGGATCACTTCTCGATTCCTCGCTCAACGTTAGGCTTGGCCGCACGCTCGTGAATTGAGGGGACGATTTGGGGGAATCTGCAGAACCTCTTCTGATCGACAAACGACCAGGGACTCACGGACGATCACGGCAAGAACGGAGGAGGACTGAGAAAAACGGGTACTCAGGCCGACGAGGCCGAGATATCGAAGAGATGGGTGTCTTCGATAAAAATGGGGAGCCGTGCTCTACACCTCGTCCCAGGAAGAAGGAAAAAGTCAAGCCGAGACTGACAAGGGCGCCGACGTCTGTCACTCTGAGGGTGCATCCGTGCGCGATTATCTCCACTCGTGGGGAGGGATGCTTGGCTTTTGTCGATGGGAAGGGGAAAAATCGGGATCCAGAGGGGAAGCACGTTGACGCATAAGGACCCACGGCTATGCTGGAGGAAGGGGGAAGGTAGGGTTCCCGTCGCATGACACAGTAGGCACAAAGGGGGGGGGGGGGCTCACTAAACCTGACGCCATTTTTACACCAAGAGAACCATCGAGACTCGGTAAAGGAAAGGGGGCCTGGTGTAGTCCGAATTACAATAAGGGCGAATTTGCGACTCTCTAGGGGGCGGTGAAGTACCCGTCAGCCCTATGGGGAAGAGGGATCTGGGGGGAAATGCTGGGAATCTAACTTGCATAGGCTGTGCGGAGAGCGAGATAGAGTGTCTCTTGACGAGGGGAAAAAAAGGGCCTCGAGGGGAGAAAAACTTGGAGGTGTCACGTGCCAAAACCTCTATTGGCTCTGTCGTGGTGAGATAGTGGGAACGGGAAGGTCAGAAACAATAATGGCGCTATGAAAAAAAGACACACCTCAGCGCACTCTCCTATAACGGAAAGAGGCGGAGCGGGGGATCATCCGGAAAAAACGGTGGGGAGAAAAAAAAGGGCCTTCTCAGATCGGACGGACCGAGAAAAAAGGATGAATACGGGGGGGGGGGGCTCAAGCCCTCTGCTGGAAAAAAGACAATATATACTTGTTGACGGGCGGTGAGTGTTCACCTGGTGATCCGTAAGAACACAATGATAAAGTCGCGACTAAGGGGTTCAAACTAGGAGAATCGCGGGATCTGTCGCTCGATCCCGGGGGAGAGCAAGGGGGCCAGCGTGTGTAGCGCTGCAGCGAAAAGTGACAGCGGTGGGGCTACTCACTACTACCGAGAACACAAGCCGGCCTGGGGAAGGGCCGTCAGCCCTGCGCTCAGAGGAAATCAGGCTTGAAGAAAAGCTGGTAAGCGGCTCGACTCCGCCTTCACAGCGCTCTATTTCCAGGCCATGGCAGATGGCGCGCCGGATTAGTCGTGGTAAGTGGGGGGGGCTAGAACAAAAGAGAGGGGAATCACGGACATCCCACTTCGTTAACGGGACAGCGTCTTGGAAGGGAGGTGAAGTACACGGAAAAAATGGAGTCTTAGATCGCCAGGGAGAGAAAAACAATCAAACCGGGGGAAAAGGAAACTGTCGGTCTAAGTACTCGACGTCTTCCAAAACACGCAGTGAGGGCCAACTCAGCAAAGAACCGCCTAACACCCTGCCCCAGCCATCGTGGATCATCGGGTGATGTGTGAGGAGAGGGGGAAAAGGACAACTTCTGGGAAAGGAAAGGTGAGTTCACCACCCTTTCCTTTGTCTTTTGCCCGGTGACTCTTCCCAGTTGGACAGGCCTGCCAGCACCCAACGATGGGGAAGGAGCCAGCGAGGTCGTGAGGAGGAGAAGGAAGTTTGACCCCGCACGGGGTTCTAGCGCAGTACGCCGGTCTCTCACCACTCAAAAATCGAAGAGAGCCAGAGGGGGGTGGGGGGGGGGGAAAAATGAACTCGGGGAGAGCGCTTGGGGGAGTTATCCAAACGAGAAGAAAAAGAGCAGAGAGAAACACAACGAGGGAGTAAAAGATATAGAGGGTACGAGCGCAGGCGACCTCTTATGTAAAAAAAACTAGCTGAAAGGATTAATCAAGACAAACCAGCGTGAGAATTGAAGGGAGCGCCGAGGAGGGTACTGCCTGGAGAACCCCGGGCGAGAGGAAGGACTTCCTTAAAGAGAAATCATACTCCTGAGGGTAGACTGCCCCTCGGCGCTGGGGTGCTCAGACTGGGGAAGAAGGGGCAAAGAACACCGGCCCGGTCTGTGAAAGAAAACTGTTTTGAGGAAAAGGGGTTCAGAATCAACTGGATCGAATAAAGAAAAGATTCTGAATCGGCGATGGGAATTGGGGGGGGGAAAATCTGCTTGGAGTTGACCGAAAGCGGTTATTGAAGACGTCAGGACTAGGAGAAAGACTTTTGCCATACAGGGGGGAGTGGGGGATTCCTTGGCGAAAAAGCGGGACGAAGCGGACAACGGAAACTCGAGCCTCAAAAGGGCAAACGTCGACGCTGTGAAAGTTGAACCGCATCCGTAATCGAAGGGCTCGTAAGACATCAAAGTCATGGCGAGGGGGGCCATCAGAAAAAGGGAAAACTTCCCTCGATCCTAGGTTTACGCGGAGGGGGGGGGGGAAAAGATACAAATCAGAGGCCCGACACTCAAAATTCGATTCAGAGAATGAAGACATGTCTTGAGGAGGGAGGACCATGCCGGCCGAGCCACGCGTCTCTTCCCGTAAAAGCGTGAACGTCGATGATCCGATCCTGAGGCGAGTTCAGGCAAAAGCGAGCCAACGAAAAAATTTTTAAAATCGAAAGACCGACGAAACTGTAGAAACTGGAACAAGAAAAAAAGAAGCCGCATCGGTGTGGGTATGAGGGTACTCGTGACAAGAAAAAGAAAAGTCACCCTGATTCGGCGGAAGGGGGAGAAATGGGCGTTGTCACCAAAAAGAAGGGGAAAAGTTCGTAGATGGGTCGTCGTCCAGAAACGTAAGGGAAGGGGAGCCAAACGTAAAGTGGAAAACCGATCGGAAACTCTGGGAAAAGGGGGTAGAAATGAGCGTAGGGGACCGCTGAGTGGGGGAAGTTTCTAGGAAAACGCGCGTGCGAAACAGTGTTTCTCCTGGGAGAGACTGCACCTCGGATACGAAAGAAAAAAGGGGGCATAAAAAGCGGGGAGCGTGCCCAACATTATCCCACTAACTCCAGAGTCTTGGGGGGGGAACAGACGGATGCAAGAGCAGGGTTACCCAGGGAATTAATATCGAGGAAGCCGCACAGATATGCCCATTCAGGGTATTTGGGATAGTGAAAAATAAGAAATAAAAAGCATCGTTCAACCGAACCCGAGGGAGAAGTACGAAACCCGCCGCTCTGCGTGGGGAGGAGAAACTATAAAGACCTGCTTAGTGGTGAATATTAGACCCCGAGGGGACGCTACCCTCCGTTTCCCGCAGGATGATGCTCTTTAGAGGGAGGTGGTCAAAACAACGGGGGGAGTTGTCGTCCTCGATGGGGAAAAGGGGGGGATGATCGTCCTTGTCTAGCACAGAAGAAAAGAGAAGAAGAAAATAAAGTGACTGAGTTAAGGAAAGGAAGTAGAAAGAGAGGTGACAAAAATGTTCCCAACCTCTACACACAAGGGGGAAGACTGGTTCAAAGCCACCCGAGTGGGCGGTGCCGGGGGGCAGAAAAAAAAAACGTTTGAAACGGTATACCGTGTGACATCGCCGAGCGCCCGGTTAGGGACGGAAAGACGAGGGGGGAGGGCTAGGAGGACTGGAAAGGGTTGGCCGAAGGAAAGAAGGGGAATCCCAAAGCGAAGTAGAGAGAAGAGGGGCATCGTCTCGTCTGCCTCGCCACGAAGGGAGAAACGTCGGGGATGTCAAAGTCGGTGAACAAGGAGAGCGTCAAACCCCGAGAAAAAGTTGAAAGAAAAAAAAGAGTTCCCCACCGTCGTGAGGACTACCCGAGCCGTTCAATACCAGGGGGGCACCGACCGTTGAAAGCGGGTGGAAAAATCGGGGGATGCTAGAAGTATAAGAAAGAAGGAAATCTAACCCTCGAACGGGCAAACGCCGTTACTGGGGGGGGGGGGGGGAAGGGCGTTCATGTGAACTGAACAGGAAAACTAACACCATCTCTCACAAGTAGGGGGGAGGAGAGATATAGGGGGGTGGGGACGTTAGGTATTGAGCCGAAGAGAGACTCGGCGGAACAAAAGGTTCCGGGGAAGGGGGCGGGTCCTATTCGCTTCCTGCGCTGGTCCGAAGCTAGGGGGGGGGAGAGGATCCGTTGCACTAATGAAAAAAAGTGAGTCAAGATAGGTCACAGGGGGGGGGAGCTCACCGACTCTTGGGAATCTTCGTAGCGAACGAAATTGAGTAGAGAACGTTAAGAAAAAAGGGAAAAAGCAGGCAAAATCGGGGAACGTCCTGGCGGGGCCGGAGACGGCTAGAAGTTACAAAGAGGAGAAAGATCGAGGAGGCGACCGTGCTCGACCACATAAAAAGCACTCGACAGGGGGGGAGAGCGCGGTGCCAAACCGGCCATCGAAAGTAGGTCACCGCACGGCATAAACGGGGGGGAAAAAAGATTAGGCCACTCTTGGGGGAGGGTAACATGTGTCATTGTGGTCAGATGTGAATCCTTCTCAAAAGAAAGGGGCCGGGCTTTGTGGCTGTAATCAGTCCCACCTGATGAGGATTCGGGGGGGGGAAGAGTCCGACAATTACCTCAGCGGAAAAGTAGGAGATGGGTTGGAGCACGAACGACCAGCATTTGGTCAGAGAGAGCGCCTCGATTCTGCGTGACACCGGACAGGGAAAAAAAGGGGGTGGGGGAAATCGGTTACACCCAAACTGGGTCTATTTATGAGGGCATCGAGCTGGGGGAGTCCAGTCGCGTCTTTCGGTGCATTGGGCTTCTCTTACTGGGGGGAGACCTGCTCACTAGCTAAAAAGGATACTGCGGTACGCGGGCTAGGGGTAGATTTGGTCTTGGAAGGAACCTTTCTTAATTGTGGGGGGTGGGATTTGTTCAAAAAAAAAAGGAAGCGAGGGGACCTCTAACTCCGGGAGTGATTGTGAGAACTGGGTTCGGGAATTCGACAGAGAAGGGCGGATTCTCAGGTCGTTTTTGAGATGCGAAGAAAGTTCTACAATTAGGGAAAACATCGGACGAGGGGGTCACTAAATCAAAAGAAAATCGAACAATAGCGAAGGAGAACCGCAAGAAGGCTCGGGGTGTCGTAAACACCAACAAAAAAAAAAGAAAAACCCACACCCACCACAAAAAAACCAACCAGCAAACCAAAACTAGAAAACAACAAAAAAAAAAGCCCAACACGGTCAAATTTTGTCTCAATCGAGATGATAACTTACCAAGAGAAACTCTACTAAGACGTGGTTAGTGGGAAAAGACTCTTATCGCGTCGAAATAAGACTTTTTTTTGGTGTTTCACCTATGAACCAAAAAACATGAGAGGTGCTCTGGGGTTGTGCGGTGCTAGACGCTGTCTCGCAAAGACTCGATCTCGTTGGGAGACTGGAAAACGGAAAAAAAAAGCCTGGTAGCGCCCCGGCTAGGAAGAAGGCCAAAGGGACTCTGCGCGACCCGCAGGGCCTCGGCGAATGGGCATTCCAAAACATATAGTAAGAAGAAGGAGAGAAAAGTCGCAGAGCCGGGCAGCCGCGCTGGAATCAAAAAGAAATCAAAGCGAGAGAGGGACGAAAAGGGCTGAGGCGCGGAGGAGGGTGAGATTTACAGGGGGGGGGGCCAGAGAAAGTCTGCAAACTTGAAAAAGAGTCGACGGACGGCTGAGTAAGGAACTGCACGGAAGCTTCGTCTCAGCGCCAAGCCCACATAAACCTAACAACGTATGAGAGGGGATCGGATCTCCATGATTGTTCAAAGCAGAGAGGGTCAAGCCGGACAAACCCGAAACATCCTGCCGAAGAAAGAGAGGATTTGAATGTCGATCAGTTGCGAGGAGGTTAACAGAAAAAAACGTGGTAAACATCCCGCCGGGGAGGTTGATCTTGACTCCCAAAGTGTGGAAAAGGACTGGAAAACCACGCTCCTATTGAGAGGAAGTCTAGGGCGATTAGGCTTAGGACTGGGGGGGGAAACGAGGGGTTAAAATAACGGGTCCTAAAAAAAAGATCAACATCGCACGGTGGTAAGGGAAGAAGTGAACGTCTCTTTCGATCGTGGGGCTCGCCGACTTTTAAACAGAGAGAGACATCTCTCTTAAAAAGGAGGGTAAAGGAGGGCTATCGAGGAGGATTCGGAGAGCAACCAAACTCGCAACGGACGAGTTCACGATCACTAGGAAAACCACCGAATACTGGGGAGAAATGGGGAACCGAGGCGTTACTCAGGGGAGAACCCGTGCTTGGTCACAGAACGAAAAAAAAAAAAAGGGAAGGAAGCTAGACCAAAACGGTCATCATAGATCTGTCGAAAGTTGTGGAGAGGCCGTCAGTTCAACAGGGGCAAATTCAAACTCCACGGCCATGGTGGAAAACTAATTTGGAAGGTGACAAGAAGTGCCTGACTAGAAACATCCACCTCGAAAGTGGGTGCTGGGTGTAAGAGGATCTCTTGAGTTACCGAAAAGCGTGGGGAAGAAGTAGGGACTTCAGAGGATGATTCAAGGAGGGGGGTTCGCGGGGTGAATCTACGAAGGCAGGGTTGACTAAAGACCCAAACGCCTCAAGTGGGTCAGGGGTCAGTAAGGGAAAACGGGACTCATCTACTCTCTGGAAAAGATGGCACTACAAAATATCGATCCTCAGAAAAAAAAGGGGGAAATCTTCAACAGGGTGAAGGCGTATGGGAAGAATGTCTTACCCACGAAAAGACCATCAAAGCTGCTCTAAATTTCCTCATCGATCGGAGATGCTGGAAATCCACGAGGAAAGAGAAAATCATCTTCCCTATGGAAAGGAATTGCTCTCTGAATCTAGAAGATCATACAGACTTAGTGGAAGGAGTCCAACGTAGAGACGAAAAGAAGATTCTATACGTAGTTGAGAACCAACTAGGAGAAAAGCGGAATAGGTTAAAGGGATTTAGAAGGGAAACAAACGGCCGAAAACCGGATAATTCCTCGAGCAGAGGGGGAGGGGAGCACTCCAGTCGGACTGGGGTCTGGAGGAGATCGGCCCGTCTAAGGGGAAGCCGAAAAGGGGAACTCCTGCGGCGTATGTAATTGGAAGATGGGGGGGGGGGGACCCCTAGCTTGCGTTGTCCACCGTGAAAAAGCAGCTAACAAAATACCGGCATCACCCGTATCCCGTCGGAAAGAAAAGAACTCAGGACCTCTTTCCAAAACAAAGGTAAAAAGCTACTGACGAAAGGGTGAACCTCTTCCATCTAGAACAGAGGATCTATGCTCGAAGGAAAGGGAAGGCAAGTGGGGAAGCTCACCCATGAACAAACCTCAGGACAGAGGGAGGAGTGAACAACCTCCGAAGAGGAGGCGTACCATAGCACGGCTTGAGTTTTACCCCGCAAGGGACTAAACGTGAAGGGGAGCGTATCTCTGGAGATTGGGTCCGGTTCGTGCCGGGGGAGTGACCACCTCGGACGAAGAAAGAAAGCGTCACTTTTCGGAGGGCGACACTGCCCCTACGAAGAAAGAAGGCATGAGTACGCGGGGTGAAAAAAACCATGGTCCAGAAAAAGGTGACCAGTGAAAGCGCCAACAGGAGTAAACCGCATGTTACCATGAAAAGGGGTAGGGCCTAGGGTGAAAAACACCACTTTACGGTCACAAGCGTAGGTAACCGGGGTAGAGGCTCTAAACGTAGAAAGAAAAAAGGATTCTCTGGGCTCGCCTAGGTATGAAGAGGGGTCTATGCAAGAGAGAACTCTCGCTAATTAGTCTAGCTTGGGAAATTCAGAACAAAAAAACCGCGACCTTCATAAGGAGGAGAGAAGTCATTAACGTACTTCAGTCTTTATCCCTTACTCTCTTCATGCGCCAGTGCTTGGAGATAAGAAGCCCACCAATGTCCGGGTGCTAACGATGGTAGTGCGGGTCAAGGTGGGTCCCTAAAATTGTAAGGAGGAAGACGGGGGGTCGTCAAAAGAAGGAGCCACAGCCTCATCTAAAAAAAAAATAGTATCCGGGCTTCAGGAAACAGGTGACCTTCTTCGTATTAAATCCCGAAAATAATACCACACCATCGCCAGCTCAAAAAAACACTTCCTTGGAGGATCCAGAGGATGGGGTTGGTCTTCCTTTCTGATGGTCGCAGAAATCCTCATTAAAACTGTATTCCGGACGGTGCCCGTGGATGGGGGCGGCTTTCATGGGTCCATAAATACTGACTCCATCAGACTCAGTTCAACGTTAAAAGCACTTAGATTTATCCCCTCGAGTTTTTGGAAAAATCTCTCGAACAAAAACCGTCCAACCAAAGAAACAAAAAACCCAAAAAACGCAAAAAACAAAACAGCCCCCGTGCGATCTCCAGCGGAGAATGACTCCAGACGCCGTCACTTTCCTTACGTAGAGTGGTAAGGGGTCGAGCCGCGTTCCCCGCTACGGATATGGGAGTTCGGAAGGAAATCAGGGCTCCCCTAGTAGACGGCCTCTATCTAGGTGAACAGGGAAGAAATTTATCTCGGCGCTCGGGGGCACCCCGTAAAGTGCAATGAACCGTTTTTGCTCCGCAGGCTCAAATAAGGGGGGGAGTCATTTGGTTTTCGTAGGATTAACAACGTCACATCGGTTCCGTTCTTCAAGGCGAAGGGCGGATCAATGAACAAAGCGATTTGGGGTCTTAGGGTGAATCGGGGGAAGATCGAGAAGGGGGGGATCTCATTTCTTGAAGGACCGGCTGAGTCTATTTTCGGGCGGCACGCTGGTTCCGGAGGAGGAAAGGCCAGCGCATAAAGATAATCTGACAGGCCTTTGTCTACTTTTTATCCGAAGGGAACAGAACGTCTGTTCGCTTAAAAAAGCGAGAGCTTTTCTGCCCGGAATGGGCCGGGGAGCGAACTTGGTGATTCAGGACAGACCTGAAAAAAGGAAAGCGAGTCGAGAATGTCTCTATTTACTCGGAAAAGGTGAGGAAAATAAAAAACGCGGGGTACACGACGGGGGGGGGGAGGGGGGGTGGGGGGGAGGGGGGGAGGGGGGGGAGGGGGGGAGTGGGAGGGGGAGGAAAGGGGGGGGGAAGGGGGTGGGTAGTGGAGTAAAAGTGGGTGAGGGGGGGGGGGGGGGGGGGTGGGGGGGTAGAGGGGAAGTGTGGGGGGGGAGTAAAGAAGTAAGGGGGGGGGGGTAAGGGGAAGAATGAGTGAGGGAGTGAGGGGGAGGAAGAGGGGGTTGGGGGGGAAAAGGGAAGCGGGTGGGCGGGTAGGGAGGGGGGGTGGGCGGGGGAGGGAGGAGTGGAGGTGGTGGGGAAGAGGGGGAGCGCGGAGGGAGGAGAAAGAGATGAGGGGGAGGGGGCAGGAGATGGGGGGGGGGGAGGGTGACAGTGAAAGGGAGGAGGGGGAATGAAGAAGGGGAGGGGGATGGGGGAATGGAGAAAGATTGGGGCGGGGAGGGTGGGGGGGTGAGGGGATGGAAAGAGGGCGCGAGAAAGGAGGGTAGGGGGGGGAGGAGAGGAGGGGGAGATGGAGTGGGGGAGAGGGGAGGAAGGGGGAAGTGGGTGCAAGGGGGAGAGGATAAGGAAGAGAGGGGGGAGGGGGTGGGGGGGAGGGGGGAAGAAGTGAGAGGGGGGGGGGTGAGGGGGGGGTGGGGGAGGGTGAGAAGGAACGGATGGGGGGAGGGGGGGAGAAGGGGAGAGGAGGGGGGGGGGAGGAGGGGGAGAGGAGGGGGGGGGGTGGGGTAAAGCACGAGAAGGTGAGAGGATGTGGTGGGGGGGAGAGGGGTCGGGGCAGTTGGATGGGGGAATGGGGGAAAGAGGGGTGTGTGGGGAGAGGGAGGGGGGGGAGAGGAAGAGGTGAAAAGGGAGGGGGGGGAGGGGTGAGCGGAAGGGGGGAGGAAGGAGGAGGAATGGAGGGCGGTGGGGTGGGGAGAGGAAAAAGTAACGAAGCGGGGAAGGGGAGGGAGAGGGCAAGGGGGGGGGGGAGGAAAGGGGGGGGGGAAGAGAAGAGAGACGGGGGAGAGGGATGCAGGGAGGGGGGAGGGGAGGGGGAGGAAAAAGGTGCAAAAGAGAAAGGAGGATAGGGGGGGGGGTAGGCAGGGGGGTGAGGGGGGGGAGGGATAGGGGGGGGGGGGGGAGGGGAGGAGACGAGGTGAGAAAGAGGGGAGTGAGAGGGAGGTGAAAAAGGGGAAAGGTGAGAGTAAGCGGGAGGAAAGAGGGGGTAGGGGGGAGGGGAGGATGCGAGGGGGGGAGAGGAAGGGGGAAAGGAGGGAAGAGGGGAGGGCGGGGGAGTAGGTGGAGGGTAGGGGGGAAGAAAAGGGGAGCGGAGTGTGAGGAGGGAGGGGAAGGGGAGAAAAGAGAGTGGTGAGGGAGGGGGGGCAGGGGGAGGGAGAGGATGGGGGGGGAGAGGAGGGGGGGAGTGGGGGGAAAGGAGAGGGAGGAGGTGACGAGGGGGAGGAGAGGGATGGGGAGGGGGGGGAAGGGGAGGAGTGGAGGAGGGGGGGAAAGCTCACAGCGAAAAAAAAAAAGATTTCTGGGGTGGGGTGTTGTGGGGGTTGGTGGGGGGGGGGGGGGGGGGGGGGGGGGGGGGACGGGGGGGGGGAGGGAGGAAGGGCGGGGGGTGGCTGGGGGATGGTGGGGAGGGGGGGGGGGGCGGGGGAGGGAGGGGGGGAGGGAGGAGTAGGGGGGGGGGAGGGGGCGGGGGGGGGGAGGGGGGGGTGGGGGGGGGGAGGGGGGGGGGGGGGGGGGGGGGGGGGGGGGGGGATGGGGGTGAGGGGGAGAGGGGGGGGGGGGGGAGGGGAGGGGGGGGGGGGGGGGGGGGGTGGGGGGAGGGGGGGGGTGTTGGGAGAGGGGGGGAGGAGGTGAGGGGGAGGGGGGGGGGGGGGGGAGGGGGGGAAGATTGTAGGGGGGGGGTGGGGGGGGGGAGGGGGGGGGGGGGGGGGGGCGAGGGGGGGGTGAGGGGGGGGGGGGGGGGGGGGGGGGGAGGGGGGGGGGCGGGGGGGGGGTGGGGGGGGGGGAGGGGGGTTGGGGGGGGGGGAGAGAGGGGAGAGGGGGGGGGAAGGGAGGATGGAGGGGGGGGGGGGGTGGGGGGTAGGTGGGGGAAGGTGGGGGGCGCGGGGGGGGGGGAGGAGGAGGAGGGGGGGAGGGGAGGGAGGAAGGGGGGAGGGTGGGAAGAAGGGGGGGGGGGGAGAGAGGGGGGGAATAGGTGAGGGGTGGGAGAACCGGAGAGGAAAGGCGGGAGGGGGAGGATGGGGGAAGGAGAAGGGATGAGGGAGGGGGACGAGGGACTCAGGGAGAGGAAGGAGGAGGGGGGAAGAGGGCAGGGAAGGGTAGGAGAGATAAAAGGGTGGGGGGGGGGGGAGAGAAAGAGGGAAAAGTGAGTGGGGGGTGGAGATGGGGAGAAGTAGGGGGAGAAAAAGGGTGGGGGATGGGGAGGAATGGGAGGATGGAGATATAGAGGGAAGGGGGGGGGGTAGGGGGGGGGAGGAGGAGGAGAAAGGTGGGAGGACTGGGGGTGGATGATGGCAGGAAGGAGAGAGAGGGAAGAGTGGGGGGAAGGGCAAGGTGGGGGAAAGGCGGAAGGGAAAGGAGGGGTAGGGGGGGGGGAACGTGAGTAAGGGGGGGGCGAGGAGGGGAAAGAGAAAGGGGTGGAGGAAAAGGAAAAGATGAGAGAGGGATGGGGGGGGGGAGGGTGGAGGGGGTAGGGGAAGGGGAAGAGGGTAGACTGTGTAGATGGAAGGGGGGGTGGGTGGAGAGTGAGGAAATGGGAGGGGGGGGGGGATTGAAGGAAGAGGAAAGATGGTGATGGAAGGAGGGGGGAGAAAGGGTAGGGCTGGGGGTGGGGGGGGGGGGAGAAGGGAGGGGGTTGGGGAGAGAGGGAGGGGGGGGGGAAGGAAAGGGGGAGGAAGGGGGGAGGGGGAGAATGTGGGTGGGGGGCGAGGGGAGGGTTGGAGGTGATGGGACGGAGGAGATAGGAGGAGGGGGGCGGGAGGGGGAAAGCGATGTGCAGAAAGAGGGGGGAGAGGAGGAGGAGGGTGGAAGAGGGGGTAAGGGGGGAGGGTGTGGGGGGGAGGGGGGGGAGAGGAGAAGGAAGAAAAAGATAGGGAGGAAGGAAAGAGGGGGGGTAAAGAGAGTGAGGGGGGAGGGCGGGGTGGGGAGGGAGGGGGGGACGGGGGGGGTTTAAGAAGGGGTTGGGAGGGGGGGGAAAGAGGGGGGGGGGGGAGAATGGGACGGGGGGGAGAGAAGAGGGGAGAGCAGAGGGGAGGATGGGGGGAGGAGCTGGGAGCGGCGGAAGAAGGGCAGGGAAGGAGGGGATAGGGAGGGTGGGAGATGAGGGAACGAGGGGGAAAAAGGAGGAGGGGAGGGGGGGGGTTGGGAGGGGGGAGGCGGACGTGAGGAGGGGGAGGTGAGGGGGAGGGCCAAAGAAGGAAGAAGAGCACAAGACAAAAAAAAGGGGGGGAGAAAAGAGGGGGGGGGGGGGGGAGGAGGGGAGGGGGGGAGGGGGAGCGGGGGAGGGACAGATAGGGGGTGGGGGAGTAGGAAGAGAGGAGGGGAAAAGGTAGGGGGGGGGGGAGACGGAGGGAAAGGGGGTGGGGGGGGGGAGAGGGGAGGAGATGGAGTGGGGGTGAAGGAAGGGGGGGGAGGGGGGGGAGGGGGCGAAGGGGTGGGGGGAGGTGGGGGAGGAGAAAGATCGGGGGGAGGAGGTGGGGGAGGAGGGGGGGGTAAGGGGGGTAGGGGGAGGTGGGTGGGAGGGAGAGGTTGGGGGATGGAGGAAAACGAACGGAGAAGGGAAAAAAGGAGTGGGGGAGGAGTGGGGTAGATGGGGGAGGGGAGGGTGTGTGCTCACGACACGTCCGGCCCAGCCGGCATGCCCGGTCGGGGTTAAACGAGAAAAAGCGGGGAGGTCGAGCACGCAAAAGAGGGGACACTCGGTGTCCCTCCCGCAAAAACACAGCGTACGCCGAAGAAAAAGGGAGAGGTTTTCGAAGAAAAAACTGCCAAGACGGGGGCGCACAGGCGGCGCGCGCGCAGACTACTATAGTGGGGGGATGACCATCGCTCGATACCGAAGACGGGGATAAAAGTGAACGGGGCCGTAAGATGGCAAAAAATTTCTCTTGGAGAGAAAAAAGGGGTTGCGAAACTCCTTCTCAGGGAAAGAGGGTCTGCTGAAGACGATTGTTAGGTCCTTTACATATGGAAAACTGTTATGAAGGAAGGGTGATAAAAAAGGAGGTCAGGCGGTTGCGACAGGAGAGAAAAAAATTCATTGATCGGGTGGGCGTGGAGTCCCTTGACTCGACCGGCAAATCTGGGGTCCGACACGGGAGAAGCCCCTCCTCCTTCAAGAGGAGGGGGAGGCCATGGCGATGAGGCTACGACGTGATTGGCTTATGTCACCAAGAAAGGACTCTATGCGCGGGAGAAAGGTGCCGCGTCGACGGGAACGAGCGAGGGGTATCTTATTTACTAGTGAAAGGTCAAAAATCGTCGAAAAAACTCCCAAGGCCTTGAGTACGGCCAACGGCCTGCGTAATTCCTCATCTTGCCCATAAACAAGGCAACGATCCCGGACACACCCGGTGCGGGACAGGAACCGATTCAGATAGGGGGGGTTGGAGAGGAAAGTTGACGCACGAGAGTGAGGGTGACTCCTACCGGGGGACGGGGCATTTACAGAAAAAAAAGTGGGTACAGGCCTGACCTTCAGCCCAAGCGAAAATTGGGGACGATGGGAACCAGTCTCTTCGGCGAGAGACTGAGGTCAGCACGGGGTTACAGGAACGCAAAACAAGCCCAGGAGAGAGAGGCCAATAGGTTTGTATTGGAGAGGGAAATCGTCGCGTTCATGCGGGGGGCAGCGCCGAAAGGGTCGCCGCCATCCAGCAAAAAAAACAACACTTATGGAGGGAGGAAAAGAGTCGAAAGGAGGCGAGGCGGAGGCCACCGCTCTAACGAGAAAGGTTAAAAAAAATAACCCAACGGGGTCTCTACTGGGATAACCTATTCGTAGCTGAATAACCCCGGAGGGGGGGACCCCTCCGTGCCTATTGAATTCCTAGCCGAAGAGCTGGCCATCAAATCTGGGGGTCTCGTGTGTGCTCTGCCTGTCAAAAAGGGGGGGGGGGACGATGAAAAAAGGAAGGAAATGTGTGAACCTCACCTGGTGAGTGAAAAGGGCTCCGACGCGCAGAAAAAAGAACGTCGAATCGGCATGTGCGGGACGCACGGGTTGGACGGAGGAGGAAATGCTTGGATTTACCAGAAAGGTTCGGGTACTTCGAAGATGCTGGACAGCTGTGGGGGGAAGTTTGGCTACGGAAAGAGAGCAACGGTTCTAAACACTCAGAAAAAACTAAACGCTTCCCCGTCGAAAGGGGAACCCGCATTCATATGGGGTCGGAGCGATCCGCTACTCCGCTCTCATGTTCTCAGAAAGAGATTTCCGCTCTCGTCGAGAGGGAAGAGGGGGAGGAGTCTTTTCTCTCGAAAAAAAAGGAACCTCGAAGCCTCAAGCCGCGGGGCAGCAGAGGAATTTCGGCTCTAGTCTGGCCGGGGGCGGCCCCGTACTTCTCTTCTAAGAGGGGAAAACACCGGAAAAATCGGCGACAGGACTTCGCGGGAGGTTAAGCCTTTAGCGAGACACGTAGTATCGAGGAAAAACGATGGAGGGGCAGTGGAACCAACTGCGACCGAAAGATGTGTTTTTTGGAAGGTATACTCGGGGCCTCACCGAAAGCGCCAAGCACGGAGAAGTACAGTTGCAGAAAAAAAGGCTTCGAAGAAACGCCCAACCGGCTTCTGAAAAGGTGGAAAAAAGTCCGGGCGGGGAATCGCCGACGTGTGACCGCGTGATGAAGACCAGTATAAAAGGAGGTCTCATTATCTATGGGGAGGGGGGAAAACGGGAGGGGGTAGGTACAAAACCTGGACGTGAACTGAAGTCAAGGGGCCGCTCGACCTTACCTCTGCATCTTCGACAACTACCGAGGGGGGAGCGCGTGACAGGACAAAAGAGGAACTCACTGTCTGAGTTGTAGTGGGGGAACTCAAGTGACGACAGCCTTCCAACGATAACAGTCTGCCGAGATCGAATGCCGTGGTCGGAGCAGGACTCCTAGAGAACAGAAAGACAGGCTAGGGAAAACCGCCGCCTGCGAAGCAGGCTGGTTCTTCCCTCCTGAAAGGACTCCGGTGGAGACCGGGGGTCGAGGCAGAGAAGAGATGGGAGAGCGTGCACATGCGGACTTTAGTTCTCCCAAAAAAGGAGGAGACAAACTCCAGTCAGGGCCGGGCATTAACCTCTCATCCGCCGGGGGGGCCTGGTCGCCGTCTAATCCAGGGGGAAGTGGGTGCCGAGAACATGCGACCCTAACGCATGTTCACTCCAAAAGAAAAAGTGCTTGTCCCTGGCTCGTAAGGCACAACTCAGGGGCGCGGGATACGGAGCCGAGAGGTAAAGGTCTTGAAAAGACTTCGATAGTAAACTTTGGCCAATCACGGATATCTCGACATCTAGGACTGAAAAAAGTTCTTATTCGGACGGGGGAGGGCGCGGGTTAGGCCGGGGTTCAAAGATCTATTCTCCTTGAAGGGGCTTAAAATCTTGTACGCCTTCTAGCCTATCCGACATATTTGCTCAGATTCCACACGGTCCTTTGGACGAACACGACTGGCGGAAGGAGGCCTACCAGTGGGGGGAAAGGCTAGGGCAATCGTTCGCAGAGAGGATCATCACTCACTCGAACAGACACGAGAGCGTCCGCCCGGCCTCGGAAGGTCATATTCTACCACATGGTAAGTAATCAACACCATCTCGACTCTCACAACAACACAAATTAGACCGGGTAGTGGGTTGATGGAGGCGGGGGTAAGCAGCAAAAGGTCTTTCATGAAAGAAAGGAAAAAAGTTGAAATGCTCAGAGTTCCTGCGAAGAAAGACACTGGAGGAAAGACGCAGCAGACTTCTGATTACGGTCGGACCCCCGCGCATCAAGGGAATCGTTTTTTGAAAACAAAAAAAAAAAAGGAGGAATCGAAGCGACTGGAAACGCGTTACAAAAGAAAGGGGAAGACTCGTCAGGGACTTCCCTGGTCCCGAGGAGAGAACGTCCTGTCGATCGATTTACTGGGGTGAGCCCTTGATAGAGATGACTCGAAGCCGGAGGACGCGTCAGCAAGACTCGCTCAGAGGTAGGGATAAGTATGGACAACCGAGTATCTAAAGGGGCCGTATGGGTCCCGAGGATAACATCTGTGGGGATTGACTGGCGGGTAAGGGGTGGGGAACCCTGGGCTGGAGGAAACCATTCGGCTGGGACGTTCTCCTTCACCACGTAGGAGCGGGTAAGATTGTCCGTCTACGGAAAACTCGACGCTGGACGTAAGCGGGGGGGGGCGATCACTACCCTCATTACCAAGCCCCATCTCAGGTCCTCAGGACACCGGGAATGGAATGTTGTTATATCCAGTTACAGACATCCGGGCGATGTGATAGCGCGCTCGACGGCGTTGAGTACCTTCTCTAGTCGTGTCCGGGAGACGGACGTGAGACCTGCGGTAACTCCTTCAAGATCTCTTCTCGAGAAAAGGTCATAGGAAGGTATGTGGGGAGCCCGTCTGAAGGGAAATCAAGCCCACAGCGAGGAAATATTTTTCGCAGGGAGCCTCAGACGCCGGCTGCTCGGGAGGGGTGTGGGCGGGAAGGTAGAACAGGCTCAAGCGCTACGCAAAAAAACTCCTCGAGAAGACCGAAAGAAGTAGTCTAAAGGTGTCGTCAGAAAGGGGGGTAGCAAAAAACGGGGGGTAAGGTAAGGGGGTACGCAGAAACTAAAAGACGGGGTTTAGTTTGCTAGAATCCCCTCTGGACTCGACTTCGACCAGAGACTAGGACTGGGGTGCTTTGCGGTGTGCTGACAGAGTATCGTACAAGGATTCCCGCGGGAGGTCGACGTGGGGAGAAAACTAGGTATAGGAGTCGTCGTACAGCGATGTCGCTACCTGGGCACTTTTTGTTATAGGGGGAGAGAGATATAACTTTCATCTGCTGGCAAGTTCGAACGAGAAGAGTAGGGGCCTTAGGGAACTGTGGGGTGAACTGAAAAACAGCACATCAGGCCGGAATCCTTGGGATCTTAAAGACGTTTGTTCCTAGAAATAACCTTCCCCTCGGGAACTCGACCGCGGCGGGGCGAGTAGCCTGATAGTCTGCTGAATTACCGGGGAAAAGATGAAGCTGTCAAATGGGATGCGTCGGGAAGCGCTGGGCATACCAGTTTTAAAAGTCGCGATACGCACCGAGGACACCTGGAAACGCCACTGATGATAAGGCTCTCCGCTACATAAACAAGCCCGTGGAGGCACATAAAAGAGCCGTAGAATCACATCGATAGTGGATGTTTGAAGTCGAGCAGGTATGGAAAGGAGGTTTACGAAGGTGACACGGGGCCGGGGGGAGGGTCTTGAAGAAAGCGCAATCAGGCCTCTAGAGCAAAATATAATGACTATGAGTGGGAAAGGGCCACTTCGTCTAGAGGAACTCGGCGACTGATTTGAATTTCGACCATCAGAGTCTTCGTACCATCCAAAAGTCTATAGCGAGAGTGGTAGGGATCGTGAAAAAGGCTTTCTATCAGGGGAGGGGCATCGCGTCGAACCGGACGGATAAAAAAAAAGAGATATCTAGATTTGACGTTTGTAGGAAATCTTCTTCACAAACGCTGCTCGAGTTCACGATAAAGAACACATTTATAGAGGAGGAGTGGTTTGCTCCTTAGACCTGGTAAAACTGGAGGGGGGGCACAGTCCTTCCTATTTCTCACTCTCGCCCAGGAGACTGGCCTCATCGGACCCATCGGCTAAATCAATCCTGTCACTGGCAGACAGAATTCAAACGTAAAAGGCGTTTCTTGAGAAACCGTTATCGGCGTGACAACCGTGAGGGGGCGCGAAATCAGAGAAGAGAGGGCGATGTAAAAAGACGCCTGGTGTGGGGACGAGATCTCGCGGAGGGGAAAAGCGGTTTATGGGAGACGTCGAGACCGAGAAATACGTTTGTGAAAGGAAGGTGGGCTTGGCGAACACTTCACAGGCACGGGTCTCACGCAGGAAGAGGCGACCGTAGAAGGGGGTAAAGGGGGGAAAACCTCGCATTCATCTACTTGGAGCAGGTACCGTCCGACTGATCGTAGCGGCATCATAGGAGACTTCAAAAGAGCGACTAAGGTCTTGTCTGAAAACGAAAGGCTCGCCGTAACTCATAGGCTGGGCCTTAAAGATAGGGGGAGAGTTAGCCCCATGCCTGCTAGGATGGCGGCTCGGATAAAAAGAACCAAAGATTTCAACTTCTCTGATCTATCCTGGGAGGAAAAGGGGGGTTAGCTGGCGGGGAAAAAATAAAGCGAAAAGGGAACCGGTCGCCGTAAGGACAATCGGAGCTAGCGACTCTTTGGGGGTACGGCCATTTCCGGTAAAGACACGGCCCGGTATGCGTCTCGGCAGAAGGCGAGATGGGCTTAAGGAAAAAAAAACGTCTGTGAAGGTGGAGAGGATCCGGGCGATGCCAGGGTGCGAACTCGGGGGACTACCCACCTGAGGTGCGTTATCACGGAGCGATTAAATTTTCGAGGGAGGGGTCAGAAGCGGAAAGAGATGGGCAAGTTTCTCTAGGGCTCATGGCCATAGAACAAAGACCGAGCATCCGCCGGAGGGTGAATTGAGGGGACCCGAGTTCCCGGACTGGGGAACTAGCTGCGGCACGTCTGGTGGTCTCTGCGTATAGGACAGTCTCTCGAAGTCCTATCCGGAAGATTGTCGTAGGTGACAAGGAAAGCCGTTGAAAGAAAAATCGCGCAAGCACCCTACAAGGAGGTAACTCACCTCCTCAGATAGGGGGACCGTAACAGCTGATTCAGGGTTAAACCCGGTTTCAGACCATGGCCGGTGAAACGGAAGAATCAGGAGGGGTCGAGGGCAAAGTGACCTGTATGCAGCCCACAAGCATACCAGCTTCCTTTCGGAAACCACGCTTAAAACCGGCCGCATCGGAAGGCAGAGCCGGCTGAAAAGGCGCCCGAGGGGAGCAATACGTTCGAGAGCCTCGACCACAATGAAAAAAAAATGGGAATAAGAAAGAACCTCTTTTAGGATCTCTCCCACGTCTGCAAACTGAGGTGGACAGACACTAGCGCCCCGGGTCAGATTTAGACAAAAGCGAAAACTCGCGGCTTTAGAGTGAGGTTATAAAAATAGCTAACTCATACTCCCTCACTATCGAGCAGAATCGTTCTATCCCGAGAACACACTCAATTCGACTAAGGAGTTTCTGTGGATAGGGGAGTACATCGAGTCTGGCGCCATCTGAGGATATTCGCCGGGCCTGGTTGGAAAGAATTTCGGGCAAAAATTTGTCCTAACCGTTTGAAGGGCAACGGGAATGCAAGGGGGGAGAAGAAACCCTCAGTCGCCAGGGTTCAACGAACGATGACCCGGCAGACGGATGAATTCTTACCGAAGAAACACAGATCTCTCAAAAAAAAAGGAGAAAAGAGAGTGGTGGGAAGTTTGTATAGTTGCGCATCGCAGGAGGGGCTTCAGAGGACACTGGCCGTGGCGTTGTACAGGCTGGGGTCGTCTGCGGGAGTTACTACTCTGATGAGCGCGCCGAGAAATGTTACAAAGGTTCGTCCTTCGCGCAGGCTCGTGTCTTCAATCCGGACGCGTGGGGGAAATCTCGAGTCGGACACGCGAAAAAAGGGGGGGCGAACTGGGGGAAAAACTTACCGATGACTAAAAGGCCGAGCTCGCCGGGTACCTCAGATAGAAATAGACGAGGTCGCGAAGGAAGACGTTCTAGCAAGTCAGACGAGGAAAGAATGGGAGGTAGTCCCGAAATGAAAGTGCTCGGCGCAGAGGGCAACGCGTAGAGACTTTTTCATCGACAGGCCCGAGGGTTCCAATCAAAGTGTAACAAAGCGGGAAGGGGTGGGACTATAACCCTCGGGCACCATCGTTGGACGGTGGGAACGTGGAGACGGCAATCAGTAAAAAAGGAAAGAGGGAGGTGCGGATTGAGAACGGCTCCCCATGAAGTTCTGGCCAGGCGTCATCGAGGGCGCACTCCAGAATTGTGACCATAGAAAAGCACTCTGGCGAAAGGCATGAAGCGGATGAAAGTAAGTATGGTACACTAGCCTTTCTAGTGCTGCTAGGTCTACGAAGCATTTCCAAGTAGGACGGGGATTCGTGGACTGGAAGGTGCTTCTAGGAATAGGGTCTAAGTATTTACTCTACGATTTCATCTATAGGGGGCGCGAGTCGAGAACTCGAAGAGGTGAAAAAGGGGGAGACACTAAAGAGAGGTAACTAGAAAAACTACGTGAGGGGGTGTAAACTTTAGATTTTGTCCTTTTCTAGGGGTGAGCTCGCCGGCCGGAGGTATGGTGCTTAGTCTCTGTCAGCGGCAGACGAGGGGGGAGGCACTCGCTGTGCG
>Ga0179593_1256267_pt1 | contig 22643 bp, 19 predicted proteins | sample CZODoug2_1_08_16_FD_185931 | JGI IMG/M metagenome (GOLD analysis project Ga0179593, IMG submission 185931) | Vadose zone soil fungal communities from Angelo Coast Range Reserve, California, USA - CZODoug2_1_08_16fungal (PacBio error correction) | ecosystem: Environmental > Terrestrial > Soil >...
TGGCTTGCTGGACTAGAGGACCCAACAGGTCCCGAGGGAAGTAGGGGGGGGGGAAAGGAAAAACACAGAAAAACGGACGACTCCTGTACATGCTTGACGTAAAACAGGAGGAACAAGAGGGCCCGGCACGTCATACGTCAGCGGGCAATGTTACACCAAGGGGGGAAGAGTTGGCTGCGTACGCCCGCCTGGCCTCACACTAAAATCTCAAGAATTGAAGGAGTGGACGAGTTAGAAACGCGCGAAAGAGGAGTCCAGAGACACTCGTATGGGCGGCCAAAAAAGAACATCTTACGTCCTTTGAGGGAGCTTGCCGGCATAAAGGGGAGGGTGGTCTAAAAAGGTTTGGATCTAAACACGAGTATCGGAGCGGACATTTCACCATGCTTCCAGGCTGACAGGCCTTTGAAATTTTGTTCCTCGCGGAAACAAATAGGGTTGATAAGAAGAGTCCCTCGGGAGAAAAATCATGCGTGCTCTGAACATTGAGCGTGCCGGTCGCCAGCGTGATCGTTACGCACCCGGGTTTTGTCGCACCAAAGCCTGGGGAAAAGGGAGAGGGGGAGAAAACACGCGAGCAGAAAATGCCTTCCCGCGCTCAAGAGGTAAGTGACGAGGTAAAAGAGAGAGTTATCCGGAAAAGGTTATACAAGAAACGGGGGCCCGCGCATAAGGTGCACTAGCCAAACTTGTCAGCACTGGGAAGCTGAGTCACTCGGAGCAAAGGGAACACGTCCCCAGTCATAGAAAAAAAGTTCAATCAAAGAGTACAACCAGCAATCCGCAAGAAGCCAGCGACAGGCAAACCCGCACTGAAAGACCGCCGAACGCTTTCCCTCCTGACGCAACGGACAGCCACGAAAGCATACACAAGGACACCCACGGGAAAACCATTTTTGTGTCCCCGAAACGAAGCGCCTAAGTTGCTTTCGGTGAGAGGGGGAAGTACTTGGGCGGTGTAAGCGGCAGTACAACTTTTCGAAAGAGCGCCTGCGTGGGACGACAATTTTGGTAGTGTGCCCTGTCCATTTTTCTTTAAAGGTGTCGGTCGTAAGAGAGGAAGGGCTAGAAGTAAGACTGGTTGCGGTAGGACGAAAATTGGAAAGGGCCCGTTTCTTGGAAGGTAAAAGAATATATGTGGGGGGGGAAAACTCCAGTGACACGTCAAATTACCGGGCGCGAAGAACAGAAGGGGGAATTTTGGCAAATATGGCGGCCAAATGCGAAGAAGCGAAAACTTGAAGGAGAAGTAAAATCGATGGCCGCAAAAAGAGGAGGGGAAGGGGATTAGGGGGCTAAGGCGTGGTATCTGTTAAGGAGAATCATAGTTCTTACCGAGGAGGAGAAAGAGGGGGTAGGACGAACTCAGCAAGAACAAAGCGATATCGGGAACGGGCGAAGTTCGTGGCAAGAGAAAAGACAGCTCATAAAAAACGACGCACTTTCAAAAAGGACCATAGGAAGATGTGTGGAGGAAAATTACAGCAACTGTGACCCGGCACATGCCGAAAAAAGGCAGTGGCTTAACTTTTGAAGTGAAGTTTGTCTCAATCCTGAAACTGGGGATCCCTATTGTGCACAAATTGACAGAAGGGATTTCCGGGAAAAAGTAAGTTTGGGGGTATTACCGAAGTCCCACTGTGGGTGAAATAACGACTAAAAAGCCGGGGTAAATTACCGGGTCAAGCATAACCAAGAGCCAGAAGCAGGCCGCAAAAGAAAGGGATGAACTGTCGCTCGATGCTCCAGGTTTGGAGAAGACTAGGAGATGTTAAACGTATCCGTTGCAGGGGAAAAGGTACGCTCCGCATCGAACATCCGAGCGATTAACTTTTTAGCGAGCATTGCGGATAGAATTTCCCTGTAGGGAAAAAAGGTGTAATCCAGTCCGTTGCGACAAATGACGTCAAACCGAAGAGAGTATACTCAAAAAAACATGCTCCAACATGCTCCAGCATTACAGGCCTAAAGATACTTTGGCTTTTCAGAGCACGCGTCGGAAGGTCGTGGTCAGTTGGGGAGGGACGGAAAAAAAGGCCCAGTGTAACGGAAAGGCTGTTTGATGAGCAGTTCGGGCCGCCCGCAGCCAGAGGCAAGCATAGTCGTTGGAGGGAAATGACGCAGGGTGAAGCGCGCGTTGGCCGACAACTAAGCTGACTCCGAAGAAGAAGCAAGCTGGAAACACGTCCCCCGCGCCAAGGGCCCAACCAACCCCACGCAGTCAAAAAAAATAGCGACATGGCAAGGTCGTGGGCGGTTCGATTGAAAATGAACCAACGGCCACAATCACTGTCTCAAGGTAAGCGAAGAATCCTAAACACTGACTAAGCAAGAAGGGGCCAACACACTCCCAACGCTCCACTGCTGATACCGAGCCGCCGCACGGCCAACTAGATAGCGGTAAACGAAAGGAAGACGACACGCCGAGGCGGACAACAGCGCTCAGCCTGTCAAGAAAAAAAGAACGCGCGACAAAAAGCAGTTGACCATCGGGGACTTTCAGGGGGGTCATAGACAGAGAACGGAGGTTGTAAAAAAGGAGGAAGACGTCTGGTAAAAAAAACCGACGGTAGCTATGTACGCATTAGGGAACCGGTGCAAAGCTGATAAATACGAGAATAAAGAGAAGGATGAAGAAGGTCTTAAGGTTGTGGCATTTGAGCATTACGACAGCCGAGCCAGTGGAAGGTTCTAAAGGAGGAGAAAAACCAAAACACACTCAACCAGGACGATCGAAGCCGCCAATAAAAGAAGCCCCCAACCTCCGAACGCGGCATCGGAGCGGGCGACAAACGACACGACAGGCAACAGGCATAAAAGAGGGCGGCGAAATATTTGGGGACTGGGGGTGCTCTGGTCCCAGGAAAACTATCCGGATGGGGCAACGTGCAGAATCGATGAGAGGTTGGAATAGTCTTACTTCAAAAACGTCCGGGTTATCGGGACGGGAAGCGACCTAACTAATCACAAAGGAGAGGGGGGCTCATAGACTCCAGATTTTCATACAGGAAGAATTACAAAGGTCCGTTGCGGGCGACCCGATAGTCCAATCTATTCAACGTGAAGGTGGGAGTGTTCAAAATCGAAAGCAATGGCGCAGACAGCTGGAGGAAAATAAATTTCACGCACGAATACCGGAGACAGGAGGAGAACGCAACAAAACACCTTAGGATTCGGGAAAAGAAGAGATCCAGACTGATAGTGTGAGTAAAAAAAGCACAGGTGGAGGGAAAGTGAAGCTGCGCAATTCGGTCGATAAAAGATTAAAACCCGGTTTAAATAACGGATACGAAGGGTCATAATCGCGGGGAGAACATAAACAGAAAAGACGACTATTCATACGTATTTCCCTATAACATCTGTAGCAAGGTATTGAAAAAAAAAAGGAAAGCGAGAACTGCGGCGCGGGCAGCTAAAAAAAGCGGCCAGGGAAGTCAACCGGCGACTCCGCCCAAGAACGCGATCTCGGCCAAGTCTGCCCCCCCACCCCGGCCGACCACCACCCACATCGCTCAGGCTAGCGACCCTCAGATAGAAAGGATAACAGGAAACCACCATTGAGTGTAAACGGAGATCGAGGGGGGAGAAAGCAAAGAACACCTGATTTCGAAGAAAGTCGCTGAGGAGGTGCGACGGAGACTGACCACGCCAGAAAAAAGGAAGCGAGCGTGAATCAGCAGGTGAAGGGGCTCCAGGCTACCTTGCTCAAAAGGAGATATAAAAAGGTGGTCTAAAACCGGGATGCGTCAAAAATGTACAAGCAGGGAACAAAAACATGATCAGCAAGAGTCGCAGATTGGGTCAGTCATGGTGAGCGTGCGACAAGCCAAAATTCCTGGTTTGGGGGGGGGGCAGAAGAAAGCAGGACATGATAGGAAATTCTTTTAGTAAAAAGGGTTTTTGAAACACGACGCGCGAAAAAAAACTCCAGGAAGGGATGACCATCGACAAGTAGGTGTGGGAATTGCCCTCCCAGAAGGTAAGTGGGTGGTCGGCAGCGAAGCGCTTCCTTCAAGAGGCTGTTTTAGGGGGAAGAGCGAACGAAGGGGAATTGCGTTGCGTCAGAAGTACTCAGAGAAAGAGAGATGACATTGAAAGGGCATTCCTGCGAAATAAATACTCTACCTTCCAGTCACAAAAAAATTCTCTGCCCATTATGGTGTCTATGTCATTCTCGGGGGAGGGACACCTACCCGAAAAAGACGAGGAGAAGGGCCATAAAAACATATATGGGGAAAAGGAAGCCTTAAAAGGAACATTCACAGCTTTGGTGGTCTGGGCAGGAGCCATTCTTGAATGTTGGGGGCTGAAGAAACCGTCTTCTCGAAAACATTGAGAATAAGAGATCACTTGGGAGAAAAAGAAAGATGCTTGCAGAGCCGGCTGGAAATGCATGCCACGATCTGCGCAAGGCGGAACATCTTTCGTACACTGGGGCCTAAAAAACCATGAAACCCCCATTCCACAGTCCTCAAGCTACAGAAAAGAAAAACTTCTAAAGAAGGGCCGGTATATGTAAGGCAGTTTATCGCGTTGAGAATTTTTCAGTCTTATAGGAAATGTCGAACAAGTCAATCAGAAACTCTCGTTCAAAGTAACTGTCAGGACACACCTTCCTTCTCGATCCCTAAAAAGGGGGAAAAAAAGTTAGAACGCAAAAACCGACCCTTTCATGATATGCTAATTAGGGAAGGACCGGAAGCAGCTCAAACGGACCATCCGAATAGGGGGCACCCCTAAAGGAACGAGATGAAATATTCCTTATCACATGCGATCAGGAAAAAGTGCAGACAAAGCGGCCGCTAGGACTTTTTCCTAGGCGCGGTTGTGGTACCCGTGGGGCTTTTCCCAGGGTTATGATGGTGTACTGATTTCTGGTCGACCACAAAAAGCAAAGGAGGAAACTCACGCCTTGAAAAAGGTGGGGGGGAAGGACGGGGAAGGGCTACGTCCGGAGGTGGGTGGAAAAAAATTAACAAAAATTTTAAGGGGGACCAAGGAACGCTGGCAATGAGGGGGTTGCATGGGAAAGGACAAGTAAGATGCCGCTGTTTTTTGGAAAAAGAGCCAAGGAGGCAACGTGAAATTGCTGTTTCACGAGGGAAAAGATGGCAGGGAGAGAGACATATGGAAGGGAGGGGTCGCGGACAATACAGAGGTCGCTTGGAATAAGGGAAGGGAAGGATTCCGCTCTGTCTTAGCGCGCCCGAGGAAAAAACGCCAAGGATGCCATCACTCACGTCGAAGGGATTGATGGGGCGGTCAAGGCCGATTGCCTGAGTGCTGAAAGGGTCCATAAAATAAGTTCTTTTCAGCGGCATGGAAGGGGGAAAAAAAAACTCTTCCTCCTCACCCGTCAACGGAAATAAAGCAACCAGAGGGAGGGAACCCTGTTCGAAAAGTGAGCAGGGACCAAGTGCGTTGGGAAGAACTCCGATTGGAGAAATTGGAAATAAAGACTCTTGCCATAAATATGCGGGGCCTACGAATATTAAAGCAGCTGAGAATTTCATCGCCTCGAAAAAGGAACTACACCACCTTGGAAAAGGGCAAAGTGACGTGACAAATGGCGAAGCGGCTCGGGGGGGTGCCGAAAATGTGGAGAAAGCCATAGGAAACACGCCCCAGAATCCCCCATCACGGAAAGAAAAATCCTGACTGGAAAAATGGGGTTAAGTTTCCCCCACGTGAGTGGGGAAATGGGGATTAGCTTCCTACATGTCCCTGCCGACGAAGAATGCGGAGTAAATGACACTAAATGACGGCGTCAGGACCTTAGGCGGCGGGGTGGAGCAGACTGTGCAGTTAACATGCGACAAGGCAGATGTAGGGCCTGGACGATTGCTATAACCCGAACTAAAACAGCGAGACGTTCAACAAATTATCAACATTGCGCCGAAAAAGGATACACAAAAAGGGGAGACATCAACAGTGGTACGTACTCGGGACGTGGGGTTGGCGCAATTCTTAGGGGATAGGGAAAGGTAAGTTGAGTCTATGAAGGGGGGGCCATACTAGTTAAACGTGAGTGGCTGTTTTCGAGTCATTTCAAACAAAGGAGTGGTACCACCAATGGGACGGGAAACAACCCCATCGATAACAACGATGCTTTGGCAAAGTTAAGAGTCACTAGAGAATGCACAAAGCTATGGAGAGAGGTGAAAGAAAGAAAAAAAAAAAATGTAGGGGCCGCACGACGGAAGACAAGCGGAAAAAGAGTGAACGCATCGCGAAGTCATTTGGGAGGGATCGCCGCGCTTGTGTTGAGAGGGAACAATTCGTGAGAAAAAGGTAACACGACCTTAATAGTGAAAACGTCAAGGTGCGCGTGTCATTCAAGCAGTGTCCGTCTGTTCACAGGCGAAAGTTGAGGAGGTCAACTAAACACCTGACAGATAGAGGGGGCTGTCTTCTGAAGGAAAGAGATATCTAAAACAAAAGGAAGGGAGTGGAGAAGATATAGGAAGGGTCAAGCGATGAAAAACGCAGCTAGATGTTTTTGCCCAAAGGTGTGTTGAGGCATAAAACCGTACGCGGAGGGGACCCAAAAGGGAAATTATGACTTCCGAGAAAAGCAAACGGGGCCAGTGGAGGATTAATGGCCTCGGATTATAAGAAAAAGTTAATCGAACCGCAGCGCGGCTATTTCTAGACAAAATGCGGAACGTAACAAGGAGGGCCTGGGATTAAAAGTAAAGAAAACACTCAAGTTCCTCCTGAACTTGCCAGAGTGGAAAAGGATAGCGTGAGCATCTCTACAGGGAAGGCGGTCTGACCCAGCGAATCGTTAAGGGGCGGTTTGGTGTGAGAGTACAACGCCCTTTTTGGACGATCGATACCATGGAGCAAAGCAAGAAAAATTATGCATGAAAAAGGGAAGCTCATTTCGTCAGAATCAGAAATCATATCAACCAAATCGAGTAACCGTACAAAGGTTTAGAGGGGAGAAGAGTGGTATGCTAAAATTCTCATAGGGCATAGCTTTCAAACTTTGAAGAGGGGGAAGGACTTATCAAAAGAGGAGGCAAAACAAGGAACAACAGTCACTTATAGGGAAAGAAATCACCGATGTCCGAAAAGACAAGGAAGGGGAAGACCGCATCGTTTCCATCCTGGAAGAAGTAGCAGGAGGATAATCAAGAAAGTAGTAACACTAGAACAAAAATTTGTTTTGGGGAAAGAAAGAAGGTAGGTGCTGGCTTTGCGAGGGGGTTGCTGGGGGGGAAGGGGGATACTGGCTGGCTCCAATTTTTTGCGGGTGCAAAAAATAGCGCTTGGTTCGCCATTTGGGGAAAAGAACGGGCCCTGTCTCGCCCACCCCCAGTGGGGGTGTATTGGAATGCGGGAGGAAAGGCTCTAAAGGTGAAAGTATCGTGGGGCGGCTGAGGCCAGATAATCCAACAGATTGTGTCTTTAATTGGATACAAGCTGTATTTGGGGTAAAAAAAAAAATCCATGTGGAAAGAAAAGCTGATACAGGGCAAAACAGGTCACGCAAGGGTTCGGTTTTCCCCGTGGGGGAAAAAGGGGAAGAGGAGAAAAAAGAATACCTAAACGTACCGGGAATATGAATAAAGTATGAAGTGTAAGAACCATAGCTACGAATCTATTGAAAAGAAAATAAGGGGGGGGTACTGTTGCGGGGTGGAGGCGGAGACGGGCGCGATAAGCATAGAGGAAAAAAGAGGAAATCGATCGGTTAGCGCAGAAAAGCATGCCACCGAGAGTACGACGAATGCTCATGGTTTTTCTACCACCGAACCACACGCCAAGCAAAACCCGCCAAACCCAACGCCGACCTCCGTTCACCAATAAAGGGGATCGTATTTGAGCTGCCCATGACAAGCAGGGGAGAAAAAGGAAAAAGAAGGCAGTTGGTCACCTACATTTGATGTACACGGGTGTGTCAAAAAAACCACCGTCGCCTATTGGCCCAAACGGGGAACAGAAGGAATGGCAGATGGCCGTTGGAGGGGGGGGAGCCAGATTCCCCTGGGGGGTAGGAAAAGAAGCCTGAAAGCCACGGGGGGAAAGGAAAAAAAAGTAGCCTCGAGCCGCCGCATGGTAAGAACTTGGGAATACCGAGATCATGCTCTCGCTAAAAGGACACGACGTCTTGACGGGTGGGGCAACCTCACGGGGCCAGCACAGGAAGAATGGCCGCGTAAGTGCTCCGAAGAGAAAATCCCGGCAGGAACGTTTCGGGAGAGTGGCGGCGGTAAAGCTTTAACCTTAGGGTATCGTAGAAACGTCAGTGGGGAAGACCCGTAACTTGACCGAGACGCTAGATAAGGTAAGTGAACTCTCGTAATAATACCTGCGCTGAAGGTCCAAGCAGGCTCCAAAAAAAAGGGGCTTAGGCAGGTGATTTCATGGGAATCAGGACACTCGCCCCCCCACATAACCCAACGCCCACCCCACCCAACAGCGGTGCTTTTGTGACACGCGAACAACGTGCCGCATTTTGGCGCGCGCCTCCGTCTAGGAAACTCCCCGAAGGTGTTACGCAGGGACTTGCATTCTGGGGGGACCAAACGCGAACCAGGCTCGAATCCATCGAAGGGTTGGTCTCTAAAAAGGTTTGGGGCAGGAGGGCGAGGGAGGACACCGTCAGCAGGGCCGATCACCTCCGATCACAAAGATGTGCATTGAAAAACAGCGAAGATAGATGACAAAGGCAGCAAAGAATAATTTCTGGTTGCGACCAATGAACCTACTTCTCAAAAGGAACGTTCGCGACATTGGTGTCAGGAAAGAGTGATCGCGGCAGAAATAGCACTAGAGAGGGGGGATAATATGCAGAGCGTGAAAGAGCAGTATCAGTGATAATTAGGCTACGGAGCTGTCAGCAAAAAAATGGGAGGAGAGGCGCAAAGTGGAATCGACTTGAGATTTTCAGGTAGACAAAGGCAATAACGGGTGGGTTGAAAAAATCTGGGCGCGCTCTTCGGAACACACTGCGGGCCAAAGATGGGATACATGCCGCAGTTGAGAAAAACTGGGAAATGGGAGGGGAGCACGCTCGAAATGGAGTTGACCCCTCGCGAAAAGAGGGAAAGGAAAGTTCATGGGGTGAATGTGTGTCAAGTTTCTAAATTCGAACAAGTCGCAAAGTCTAGGCTAAGGTGACGGGGAGCGGAGAACGAAAGACCAAACATGCAACTTCGCTGACATTCATCAGAGGAGAGCTGAGTCGGGTCCATGTAGGGCCGACGGGCAGAAGTCCAAAGAGGGGGACTCATAGGTGAAACATGATGAGCTACCTACTACTGATCCTTAGCCGCCGCAGCCTTCGAGAAAAAGGGACGAAGGTGGGGGTGGACAACAGCGGCGCACTTCGATCGGGGAATTTATCTTTGGGGGGGGGCCGAAGCGAAGGCCTAAGCCCAACAAGGAAAAAAAAGGGAGGAAGGCGCCCTCGGCGCCAGATGTTATCTGGTGAATCAGTAGCCTCGGAAGTCCCATGGTGCGGGCTACCCCGAGGAAGACGTACCTGCAAGGGTTATTGAACGTTTGGCTCAGTTAGGAGAGAAAAATGTGCAACCAGAAACGACACTGATGTAACCAAGTAGGAAAGAAGGACGGATCCCTCAACAACACAACTTATTGATGGACAGAGAATCTTCGAGGGAGTCAAATTGCGAGCCAGGAAGGGACGAACATGGTACCCGGGGGTGGAGGGGCTTTAAAAAATCCTTAGAACCCCTGGAAATCAAAAAAGATTTGAGAAACCGATCCGAGGGTCGCCCTCAACAACTTCCGCGTACAGCGAGACCCATACCCCCTCGAGGTCCACTATAACATCCCCTGGCCCTAAACACAGCAACAGGTAATAAGAAATTTGGGGATAGGGGCCGGTTCGCTGAAAGAAACAGAGATCCGCTGCCGCTTGCCCACCCACCCCCCCCCCACCCTGATCCGGCTCACACACAACCCCACCAATGACTTGCGCAGACGACCCCCACTCCCCAAAAAGAGATCTTCGAGCCCGGCGACAACCGCCGCACCGCGCGCATTCCAAAGTCGGAAAAGCCCCGTCTTCCGCGTAGCAATAAAGCCAGACACAGCCGCACAAAGGTCGTGCTGAAGCGTGCGCCGTCGACTGAAAGCCAAAGGAAAGTCCTCCGAAAATTATGATTCGCGGGGGGGGGGAGGGGGCACCAAGGAGAAAAAGGAAACTTGGAGCCTTATCAAGAGAAAGGGGGGAAGAAAGGCGGCGAATGAGAAATTCCAAACACATCGCCATAAAACAAATATCGCCAAGGGTCGGCAGAGGAAGTCGCTGTCATTTTAGGGCGTGAGAAAAAGGACACAGTCCTGTTTGGCTCTCACGCACAATTCAGAAGGGAGGAAAAGGGGTTTGGACCCGACGACCCAGAGGGGAAAAGAAAATGAATGATGGTCCATAACGCATACGACAGTAATTGTCACTTAAAGGCCCAAGGAAGAAAACAAGGATTATGCGCCGCACCCGCCGTCTAAAAGGCGCGAACGAACGCCTCGGCGGCTCCCTCTCTACGCTGCGTGCAAAGAATTGGCGTGAATGTACTCGAGGCGAGAGAGGCAGAGAGACCCCCGGGCCTTCGCGAGAACTTACACGATCCGAAAAAAAGGTCGCAAAAGGATTCCCGAGTGTTTCAACGTGCTGCGCCACCAATGCCTCTTAGGGAAAACACACATGCCACGACGGCGGCGGCGTGTCAACAGACAAGATGAGGTTTCAGAAAAGGGGAATACCATCAGTCAAAAAAAAGCTGGGAAGTCGTATCGGAACCTGCTTAAGTGTCGAAAAAAGCAAAAGTGAACACAAAGGAGAAGCGCAAACGAACGATGCTGTGCCGATGCAGGGGATTCTAGGGCGGGAAAGCCGCCTCCCCCAGGAGTAAACACGACCCTTTTGGCCGGAAACACGCGCGAATAGACAACCCCTTACACCCCCCCCAAACTTGCAAACCTAGAAAGAGCAGACGATCCATGAAAAAGCACCCTCCATAAGAAGAGGGAGTAATGCTTGGAGCATGCTTGTACATTGGAGGTGCGGAAAAAAGGGGGGAGTGGAAAGTCTTCTCGATCAGAAGTCAAAAAAAGTGACTGCATTCACTGTCAAGGCCGCGATCCCAATGAGTAAGTTGACAAATCGACCTCCGCACAGGGAAGAAGATCCGTCATGCCGGGGTGCTCGGTGTGGGCGGACCCTGCAAAAGGAGAGTACGGATCCTTCGGTTGTCCCCAAGACTAAGAAAGAAAACTGCGATGCTATCGCTCTGGAAAAGGAAAAAAGTGCTGCTTGGAGCGACGGTGGTGGGGTTAGGAGGTACTTTACCCGTGGAGTACGGCAGTGCTTGCATCAAAGGAAAGGCTTGACAGCCATCTCAAAAAAAAGAGGGGGGGTGGACTCGTTTTTTCGGTGCAATTAAAGGGGGGCCTGCTTGGAGACAGCTCAATGTTAGTGTGAAAAAAGACCAGATTGAAAGAAAGTTGATCAAGGCTTTGGCATTGTGTCAGGTAGAAGGGAGAATACTGGTTATTTGGGGGGAAAAGGCGGCGGATTATTGGAATTGGTGTGTTTTATCGGAAGGAAGAGCATTCGCTCAGCAAGGTGAGGGGGGGGGGGGGGAGGCGTGGTTCTCATCTGACACACGCATTCTCTTTCCGGAAGAAGATTCGGATAGGGATTCTCGGGCGGCAAAGATCAGTAAAACCCGGGAAGAAGATGAGACAGTTCTCTCGTCTAAAGGCACATTCGATTGACTTAAGGAGGGGGAAAAACTTCATACTCATATTCCAAGACTTCGAGCGAGGTCCAAGGAAGAAGAAAGGGAAGTCAACGGAGGTACAAACGCACCATGGGTGCTCCTTGGGAAGGGGTCAGCATGATCGTGACATGGCGTGGGGTGGAAAAAGAACCGTTGGAAGGTAGGAAAGAACGAGGGGCCCTCGGAGGGGGCTCACCGCCGTGGACGAGAGAATAATCGCTCGCATACCAGCAAGGGGCCCGGTGGAAAATGAGCCGTCTACTTCAAGTTACAGAAGCATGAGCTGATTGGGCAGGAAAGTAGGGGGGGTGAAATACGAAATACCCGAAGCAAGAATAACAACTACGAAAGAGAAAGGAAGAAGGGGGTCGGGGAACCAAACTTTGTTGGAATAGGGGCGAAGCCTTGGAGGGCTTGCTGCAACTGCCTCTACGAGTAGAGAAAATCACGATCTGGCGGTGCCATTAGTGCACTGGAGAAAAGGCGGCTACATCGGTTATTCACCAGAAACGCAAGATCAGAATGTGGCCTGGGGGGGGGCACGGAAAGTTCTCCTTGGTTCAGGCAGACATTTTTAAAGGGAAAGGACATCCCAATGATCTCGATATAACATTTGTATCGGGAACAGTGTTGAAAACAAAAAAGTCGGGATCTCAGAAAGAATGAGAGTTAAAGAGAAAGTGGCGTTCGGGATTGGTTGAGAGAATCAGTCAACCAAGCGGTGGCGAAACCAAAACGAGGGGGAAAGGAAACGCAACCGTTAACGATAAGTAGATGCTCAAAAGCTAATATTCTCGAGGGGAAGAAGAAGGAGCGACGGGGGGAAGGAGAAAAAAAAACACGGCGCCCTTGGACGCCGGGAGAATGGGGGAGAAGTCATGGGGCGCTGGACCCTTAGGGAGAAGGAAGACGGGAGGCTCTCAAGTCAGACAACGCCAAGGTAGGATAGTGATGGTGTCATTAAGCCGATGGTACCAGGGGGGGGGGGAATAGAATCGGGTGATGTGATCAAAACACCGTGAACAAAAGAGGGCAAGGGGAGTGCGTCGCCAGAACCGAACCGGCCTAAGAACAACCCCCCCAGCATCGAATCAGATCTTCCTCTGTCCCATGAAACCCAACGAGGAGATTTTAGGAGGGTGGTGTAAGTGGGACTTCATCCCAAGTCCGAGGCGGACAAAAGACGGGAGGGACAGGGGGTAAAATGACACGCCTACTAACTCACAAAAAATTAACAGGGCAGACTTAAGCCTAAAAAGGAGGTAGGGTACTAAAAGGTTAATCTCACCAATCAGGAGGCAGGATTCCTCAAAAGGCCAGTTCGGAGAAATTTGCGGAATCTTTCCGCACGCACCCTAAGGGATCCTGACTCCTCTAACTCGTATGCTTGGAGGGACATGCTCTCATTTGGCGGCCTTGTCTTAAAAAAGAGGTTACGCTTTTTTTGTGTTCCTTGCAAAAAAAACTGTTGGAACAAAGCTAAACAGCAAGGTAACCTCGTCATGGAAGTAAGACTCTCAAGCTTCAATGTCGCGATAAGAAAAAAGAAAGAAATGGAGGAACCCAGGAACGAATTCCTTACAAATGGGAGAATCGGGATCATGTGGTAGATCCGGCTCATGTGGAAAGGGGGAAATTGGTAGCAACGTGGGGAAGGTAGCAAAGCGGCAACTCCCACAACTGCGCCCAACCCAACCCTAAAAGCCGAGTGGACACAGCCATCTACTCCCAATCAAAGTCGCCCGTGATCCTAAAAAGAAAGAGAAAAGAAGAAAAAGCTGGCACCTCCGCTACGACACCTCCTCTAATGACAAGCCAAACCGCAACACGCCCATACATTACGAGTCATGTCATAAAGCACAAAATGGAATTACCAAGGAACCAGATTGGGGGGTTTCAAAAGGAAAGAAGATGCCGGGACACCGGGCAGCGGAGCGCGCGGGGCGTACTCCTCTCTGGCGCGGTTATTAGCGCGAGGGCTTCCAACAAAAGGGACAGCCCCACCGAACAAAACAACCAAAAAAAAAAAAACAAACCACAACCCCACCCACCACCCCCCCAAGCTCTTCGCCACGCTTGAACGACCCTAGACAGGGGAAACGACCCCTATTGCGAGTAGGGAGGCGGCGAGCGCCGGCACTGCTACGAAGGAAGACGAATATCGTAGAGAAGCACAAGACACCAAAAAAAAGGGAGAGGTCATAATTTATTCTAACATCGTTAGGGGGGTTCCCCAACGTACCGGGTCAAGAGAAGTCGCACCGACGGTCACGCAAAGGGGGGGGAGGGTTGGGTCCTCTTTAAGGAAGGGAGGGATGAAACCGGTGGATCGGAGGAGAGGAGAAAGAGCAATCGATGGACGCAACAGACCGATTGAATGGGAGAAGGAGGTGAAGATCGTCTCGAGAAGCTAGCGGAACGAAGGGAAAGAGTGATAGGTGAAGCGAGAAAAGCAAAAAAGAAAAGAGAGCAAGGGCAATGGGACTTTTTGCTGCAGGAAAACAGGATAAGAATAAAACACTAAGCGTAAAACAAAAGTAGGATCTGAGGCTAATTGGGGGGAAACAAGAAAAGCCTTGAACCCGGCAGTCCGAAAGGATGTTGGTCACCTTTAACTTTTGAAAGGGGAAGGGGGGGCGCAAGCAGACACCGTCCGCCGTGGGAATAAAGCGTCCCATGAATCGAGGCGATTTCCTTTGGTGTGGTAGAACAGAAAAGGGTCCCACTTTGGGGGTAAAGGTAAGGGGAAAAAAGGGGGGGATTACACCGAAAAAGACAAGCGCTTGTCCTCCACTTTTTCTAGGGGCAGGGGACTCATGTGCCAGGGTGAGCAAGGAGTCATTTGGGGAAAGGAGGAAGCTGCCGATGTCCGGCGCTGAAGGAAGAAAAAAGCAGCCATCCCGTGCATAAGGTTAGGTGGGATTTTGGCGGCGTCCGACTTTAACACGGGGTTGAGGGGGAGCCGAAGTGATAAATGCATAACCTTTTAAACAACCTACTACGCACACACACGCCAGATCAGGCCACTCTCCCGAATACGCAGGCCCAGAAACTGAACCCAAAAACACCGCTCGCTCCAAAGCATTACGGACCATAATAAAATAGTCAATGTTCGACACGTGGGGGGAAACGCCCGGGGGAGCGCGCGCGCCCGGTCTGAAACAGGGGGGGTAGTTCGCGGCCTAGGTAAAGGATTTTTGAACTCCTTGGCAGGACCCGCACGAAGCCGGCATCGCAATGAAGAGGAGGGGGGGACAACAAATCTGCGTCCGCGCGCCGGGATCTACACGCACCCCCCGACCGCCAAACAAACCTTCACCCCAAACCGCCTGTGGCAGTTCCTTAAAAAACGACGGAGGCTGTCTCACAAAGCCGCAAAGGGAAGCAGGGCGAATGAGGGGGATGTAACAAATGACTCTTCCCCCATAAAGAGAGGGAGGGAGAGTAAGGAGTCTGCGCGCCATGCCATGCGGAATATACACGCTCTGTGGGATAGCCAATGGAGAGTGCACAAGATCGAAAAACGTGACGAGAAAACGCCTATCGGCATAGGGGTCGAGGGAAGAAAACCTGTCGTATAGGAGGGCAGTCATAACTGTCGATGGTCTAAACAAAAGCGATACCCGGCGGGTTGTTTCCTCTTTGTAGCGTCGCGTCAGGCCAATACACAATCCTCCAGAAAGGTATCTAATGTACCTCGAATTGAGGGCAAAAAGGAAATTTTCGGGGGGGGGGGAAGAAAGAAAGCGAAGAAGCATGACCCATCTCGACATCTTTGAGGGAAAAAGAGTTGGAGGGATGTGATGGCATTGCTCATTCTCCTCGCCCCCGGCCACAATTGCTAGGAAGAAAAAGCACAGCTCATTCTCCGGGGCCCACGAAACGGAGAAGGGGAAAGAGACATAGAGAGTGGCTTACGCCATGGCGTGCGGGAAGGAGGGCACATCAAAAAGGAAGAAAAGGGCGATTGTGTGCTTATTCTGAGGAAAAGGGGAAAGAAAAAGAACCGGAAGTACTGTGGAATGAAGTGCCTTCGGTAAGGGATAGAAAAGGGTTGGACCAGCGAGGGGAAACGGTAAGGGGGGTCGTATTATATTTGGGACGGAAACACCTCTGGACTAATAACCAATGAGGTCGAATTTTTCGCCAAGCTAGGCAAAGAATGGGATGAAAGAAGGCCTCGCAAAAAATACACACCAACAAAAAAAAAAAAAAAAAAGTTTTTTTTTTTGTTTCTGTGTTTTTTGGTTTGTTTACGGGGAAAGAAAGATTTTTCGTGGCGACCCGGATATTCCAATGGATTCCTAATAGGGATTGAAAAAGGGGGGGGGCTCATGATTGAACGAAAGCAATGGCGCAGCAAGGTAACGTGGTCACTTTAGGAAGAAAAGGACTAAAAGAGGCTCGCCCCTGGTATCGACGAGAAACAACCCACAACCAACTTTTGCTTAGGAAAGAGAAGATCACCCCCATAGAACTGTAGTTCGAAGAAAGAACCATTGACGGCCCGAATTGCTGGCGCACCATCCCCTTTTCAGATAATACTGAGCAACCTGGAGAGCAGAATGGAATATCGCGGTTCTCCTAAAAGAGGGGGTCAAAAAAAGGGGCATTACGTAGGTCACGAATAACATCTTCGTTTGAGAAAGAGGGAAAAAAAAGTCAAAGACGAATGGGGGTGAGTCAAGGGGGGAGAGGAATTCTAAAACGGGATCGGGGGCCTTAATTGAAGCAGCTGGTCAACCAATTCCTTGAGCGTCAGGAGAGAGGGAACGGGGACACCGATTCACTAGAGGGAGGCTTTAGCGAATAAAGCACACATATGAGACCCGCGTTCTGCATTCTTATGTTCACCGTCGACGCAAAGCCAGGGGAGAAGGCGAGCATACGACCGCTCAAGGGTGACAGCGGGGCGCCCCAACCTACGACTCCCGCCTCTTCGCGTCCAAACCATGACATCAAAAGAAAGATGACCTACACTACCTCACGGGCGCCCGGCGCAGGGAGCGCGATCCATTCAATATTACAAAAGATAAGGAAAGAATAGCCAGATGTCCATATCCCCTCCTCTAGGCAGAAGGGAGACAGGACACCAAACCCATCCGCTTTGTCTCCTCGAAATTCTCCGCGCGACCATTAAACGCGAAAACTTCCTGCCGTGACGCCCCGAAAAAAGAGCGCATGAAAAAAAACTGGGTAAGAGGAAATCGAACCATAAGTAGGAACAGGGGGATGCCTCGCCGGAAGGAGTGGGGGGAGGTAATCGACCGATGCCGAACTCGGCGTTAGGATCGCTCAAAGCCGGCGGCACACCCAAAGACACATTCTGCTTCTGTCACAGTCATGTAACCTCCGCGGACACCGCCAGAGGCGGGAGAGCGCACAAAGCATGCCTGCGCGCCCAACCAGGCTAACTCTCCTGTCCAAAAAGAAGACGCCCCCGGAGACTGCGGGGCCCCCGTAATAAGGAAACGGATAGGAGCACAAAACCTCCAACGAGACGGACTTCGGCGGTGGAACATAATATCTTAGCTGTCGGGAAAGGAGGGAAAGTGTCAACGATAGTGGTGGATCGCGGAGTCGTTCCGGCGGAGAAAAAGGGAATCTAGCAAGCTCGTCGAGACCGGTGCTCTGAAACACGTCGACAAAGAAGCGAGGAAAAAGAGACGTCAGACCTCTCTTTCCGACAGAAAAACCACGGAAGCGCCCACTGCACAAGTTCACTACTTTCTCCCCACAACGCTTAACAACATCCTTTCACAATTAATGGGCTAGGATTCTAAAAAAAAAAAATTGAAAAAAAGGCGCGCGGAAAAAAAGGAAAGGGACCATGGCCTAGCCATTCGTCCATGGATCAACATGTGCGAGCAACAGCCCCGTGGCAGACTGCTCGGGGGAGGACAGGAGGACGGGGGCCGCCTTACGCCACACGCAAAACGAACCCAGCCAGCGGGACACCACTATACTAATTCATTCACAAAACGCACCCTGGCGCGATCCAAACGAAGACACCGCCGAAAAAACCAAAGGTCAGGGCAGGTTGGACGATGGCGTGATAAAGGCAAGACCGGCCATCGGCCGGATCATAGTGGGGGAAAATACCTTACGACTGATGCATCAAACTATCACAATGGACGCTCCGGTTGCTTCGCAATGAGATACGTCGCTGATGGGGGAGATGGTTTCTAGGTAGTTAGATTTGGACCCTTTGTGAAGGTGGGTCCCACGTTTTGTGATAAAAAGGGGACGTCTTGGTTATTACACCAAATCAAAAGGAAAGCTACCTGACTGGTCAAGGTGCGGACAAAGGGAGGGGAGGGGTTGCCTGATTTATACAAAAAAAACGCAAAAGGAGGGGGGAACTTAAGAAGCTTCTGGAGGGGATAAATGCAGTGTAGGGCAAGACAAAGGAAAGGGGCGGGAGGGGGTGAACTCGCGCGGAGTCTTAGAGAGGGTTCTTTGTTCCTCGCAAGCAAAAGAGCAAATATTCAACCGCCTCAGGGTGAGGGGGCTGCTGGGCGGTCTCAAAAAGAAGATTGTCGCTTCTCTAAGGAGGAGAGGGAGGATTCTCGCGCCCGAGGACTGTCACCAAACCGTAACCATAAGAAAGAAGTCCGAGGGCTTTTTGCTGGAAATCTCGTTCGCTAAAGACAGTCAGCCATTAAAGTTACGTTTTGGGAAATGGAGTGCTCGGGTCCTCCGACGGAAAAAAAGGGAAAAAAAAAAACCATGGCGTGAACCCGGTTCGGCGAGGTCATCAGAAGGGAAACAATAACGATTGGAGAAATTAGGAAAGAATACGCGGTCCTCGTCGAGGGCGTCCAGAATCTTGAAGCGTACAAATCGGCTGATCTCCGGAAAGAAGAAAAATACCCCCCCGGGACAGGAAAGTCAAACTGGACAAAGGTTTGAAAGCAGGCGCGAGGGGCCCGAAGTTGGAAGCCAGCAAGAAATACCGCCCCAGATAAACACGCCGAAAAGAAAAAAAAAAATAAAATGAGCCCCGCGGGAACACCAAACGGGGGGGAGAGGGGGGAATCCTTGTCTTTCTTTCGGTGCCCTACGCGGACGAGGAGAAAAGAGGCCTGAGGGAACGTAAGTCGGTCGATATAAATCATTGGGCAAGAGGTTTCGGGATAAGAGGGGGGGGGAACAGGATCATTTCCGTTGGGCCTTTCCTGAATTGAAAGGTCACTGGTAAGAACAAGTAGGGGAACAAGTTGAAAGTTTTGAAAACATAGAGAAGGCTAAAATCGTCTCGAAGAACATTGGTAAGGAGAGGGGGCGGGTTTCTCCTGCGTAGGTTATTCTATCTAAATGGATCTTGATGAAGCTACGAGGCTTGATGTGCGTTGGGGACGATCAGGCAAAAAGTCTTTTGTGAAGAACCACGTAACTGATCGGGGAACCGGTCCGCTCCAAAAGGATAGCAGGGATAAAGGGGGCTCATATTCTCGGGTGAAGGAAAGGAGGAAGGGGCTGTTTCCTGGGATAGAAACCGGAAGCAAGGCCGCAATTGTACAAGGGAAAAGTTTTTGAGTAATGAATTCGCTTGGTTTTAGATTAATTTCTGAAATTACACATTAGTCCTTAAGTCGCAAGCAAAGGGGCGGAAGAATTGTGGGGCGTTCAAGGAAAATCCGAGGGACGGGGGTGTCAAGAAGAGGGGACGGGAGGATCACGAACACACACCTGCACCAGGACTATCGGGAGTGCAGCTGGAACAAAATCGAGCCTCAAAAACAAAAACAACTTAGAGGAGGGGAGATATCTTCTGCGATTGCCAAAAGAAAGAGGGGGGGACATAGGGTTTGATTTATGCAGACACGGCTGCTAAAAGGCTCTGCTTTAATGACCACGCCGACAAGACATCAGCCCTGGGCCGTTGCGAAAGGAATGACCTGCTTTTAGGGGGAGGAAAAGGGTAATCTCAACCCACGGGAGAGAGGTCCTAGCAAAACAATGATGTCCAGGGGGAGTCCGGGCTGGAAGGGGCGACTTCAACCGTCTACGGCACCACTCAACCGCGCGTCAGCACAAGGACCTTTCACACTCGAAAATAATTACAGCGGGGCGCCTATAGCAAGAGAATCGACCGCGGCGTCTGCCACAGCGAGGAGGAAAGGGGGGTTGTTTCGGGGCCAACGAAGTGGTGGTGGGAAGGATCAGCGAACCAGCATCCATAACTAGAGTGATGCAAGTTCCCTAGCTCAGCGGAAAATGCGATGTATATTAACAAGAAGTAGCAAAAATCAAAAGAAGGGACAAATGTTATAGCTATATTACATGTTGTAGGCAATAAATATTCAACTGGTCAAAACTTGTCATTCTTCAAGGAGAAGGTATAAGTCCAGGGCACCACGGAAACAGTCATAGGGAATGGGCAATCCCCGGGAGAAGAAGAGGCAAAGAATGGGCAACACTGGACGACCTCTCGGGGAGAAGAATAAGAAAGGGACGGGGCAAGAAAGCAAACCAGTATATAACCTATCACAACCAGTGGTGGGTGTAAACATCAGAGGGTGGTGAGGGCTTTGGGACGGCTGGGTTAAATTAGGGGGAGTTGGTTATCTTTGGGCGTTCCAACTGTTCGGGGCCAAAGAGCGACCAAAGGCCCATGGGGAGGAGAAAAAAAAATTCACCGGGTTGTAGTCTTGCGGGAGGGAGCGATGCACTGCTACTAAACCTAAACACGCACACTACTTCGGGCTCGGCTAGCCCAAGAACAAAACCGATTCCCAGTGGAACCTATTTCTTTCCTAAGTTACAATCCATACACAGGGAAATGCGTCTCATCCCCAAACTCCATATTGCAAAAAAAGACACGCACCAAAAAGGCGACCTGAACAGTCGGTCACTGCCAACATGGGTGGCTTTCTCTTGGAAAGGGTAGGGACCGAGGCATGAACAAACTAACAACACGTAAAAGTCTGTCGCCACGGCCCCTGGAAAAAAGCGATCATGAAATCGGAAAACATAGAGCGAAAGCACAGAAAACGCCACTTTGTCCTTACGTATGGCGGGGGAAAGAAGCAACTTAACAAGCAGACGAACCGGAGCGCAAACCGGAACATGCGACCGAGGTTACTAGTTGGAACACATCAAAAAACCACGACAAGAGGTCAGAAAAAAAAAGCGCAAGGCTCACGTGCGTCTGCTATGCAGGAAGGGGGAAACAGCCGGCTAAGAGGGAAGGGAAGAGGGGGAGCCATACCATTAAGTACTGATTGGGATCTGAAAATGACCAAGAAGTTAACAGAAGGAAGGATTCAAGAAGGAACTTTGGATTAGGGGAAGCCATCCCCCCGGCGCCGATTGGCACAACAGAAAGAAAGGGTCTTGGAGATGTCCGTTGATTGTGGGACTACACTTGTTGGATGCAGGAACGCCTGAAAGGGGAACAGGAAAGCAGAGAGCACGAAACCTGCAGAGGGTAGAAACTTTTGCAGCATTAAGGGGAGGATTGTTAGCATCGTCGTTGCTGTCACAAGAGGGCCATGGCCGATGGGCCGGCGCGGCGGACACAAACGAGGGGGGGGAGCCACTCCCGGCATCATACCGGTTTCGGATTATGGCTGGCGCGGAGAGGGCCGAAAGTCAAAAGAATCCCGCCCCTCGCGCCGGCCTGGAAGGGGAGGAATTGACCGATACTCTAATAGGTCAAAAAAAGGGTAGACGAAAAAGCAAGGCTCAAATCATGCAACAACGAAGGAAGTAATAGCTAGAAGGTTGCGGGTCATGTGGCGAGAGCTCATGTGTTACCAATTTTGCGGAAGCGGCCTGCCCGTGTCCGGAAAGGGGGCAGATTTAATGGCGCGGTGTACGTTCCGCCCGAAGCCGGCATCGGAGCTCGGTCGTTGGCGCCAGAAGGGGGGGAGGGGAGAATCATTGGATCGAAACTTCCAGCAGGACGATACGCAGATCAAACAAATCGGGGGGAAGGGGAAAATGACTGACAAAATGGTCGGGAAAAAATGAAAGTGTCGTTGGCGTAGGTTTGCGACATAAAATGACCTAAAAAAAACCCATCAGGAGCGAATTGTGGCAAGGGAGGAAGGATCGAGAGAAGTCATGTCGTGGGAAGAGTGCTAGAGGGGGCGATAAGATGACTCGAATTTATGCTTTAACTCAACGAGAAACAAGGCTTCTGAGGAAGAGGAAAAAAAGAACTTGCGGACGCACGGGCGGGCAAAGTGGGGGAACCACGACTTCAAGGAGGAACCACGGCCTCCGCGGGTTGTTTCAAGCGGGCAGAAGAGACTTGCAAACAACGGAGAACCCGACCGGAAGCTACTAATATCCGCATGGACCCCACACCCCCCCAATCTGCCGGCCTTATCAGAGAGAGGACGAAAGGACCCATCTGCTACATCTGCCGATAAGTTTGAGGGGGGTCATTTCGAGTCGCCGAGGGAGCAAATGAATTCAAGCGCAAGTCGTCTTAGCCTGGGAAAAGAGGAGGGGAGGGACGCATATCCTCACGCTTCTAAAAGCTGACGTCCGAGGCAGAAAGACTTCGCACATACAGAAGGCATGAAGGAGAAGTGGGGAGTGATTTAAGCTTGAATGAAACAATCCTGAACAATCGGTCCACGATACATCGAGCACTCTCGAAAGGGGAGGTGGGGGACCACTCGGTCACTTCTGATAGTAGTTAAACGGATCCGACCGCGGCCAACCCACAAGAAATCCAACGTCCCGAGGGACATTTGGCCGAAGCGTGCGCCAGATGTTAAACGAACCATCCATTATAGTCTCTTCTGGAAAGTCCGATGGTGGCGGCGACCCGGCGATTTCCACTCTAAAGAAGGGAAAGGGGGGGGCTCATTATTGATCGAAACCATGACATAAGAGTAAAGAAGGGCGCCTGTCGAATAAAGGCTCGCC
>Ga0179593_1433915_pt1 | contig 22640 bp, 17 predicted proteins | sample CZODoug2_1_08_16_FD_185931 | JGI IMG/M metagenome (GOLD analysis project Ga0179593, IMG submission 185931) | Vadose zone soil fungal communities from Angelo Coast Range Reserve, California, USA - CZODoug2_1_08_16fungal (PacBio error correction) | ecosystem: Environmental > Terrestrial > Soil >...
AAAAGATAAGGGGAGACAAAACGCATCCATGTTAAGAAACCCGGTGCGAAAAAAAACCTTCAGCCAGGGAGAAAGGGGGGTGCTCTGTCAAAGAAGAAACCTGTCCGTGGGCCAGGAAAACGAAAAAAACACGAATGCAGATACAGGTGAGCTCCCATGGGGGTTACCCACCAACCGGGGGAAAGAGAAATCTGTTGGGGTCTTTGTGGTCTTGCCACCTTGTGCCGCAGGAAGAAAACAGCAAAAAGGCTTGACACATGCACCAAAAAAGGAAACGTTTTGACGGAAATGAGACATGGGTATTCTTTCGTACGCGTGAAGAGAAAGAAAAACGCAAAAGGGTAAAGGCAAACTTTCAGAACTCTGCACTTGGTAAGGGTTAAAGCATGCAGGTTGCCAATCACCAGCTGGACAGGGGACATCCCAGGAAAGCAAAAGAAAATTCAGGAAAGGCCAACTCACTTCTGGGAAGGAGGAACGTGGGGAACAAGGTTGGGAACGGCGCCATCTTCTAGAAAGAATTCTTAGCCCTCCAGAGAAACGAGCATGGAAACGGAAAAGAACGTTAAAAGAAAAATTCTCTTTCAGAAGAAGATGAGGAAAACTTGGTGACAAGATGTGGTTCTTTTGGGAAAAGGGTGAGGACTCAGTAGACGTCTGTAATTAAAGGAGGCAACCGTCAAATACACATCCGAGTTATTTTGGGAGATTGGAACCGAAAAAAGAAGGGCCTTTCCCCCGTTCATAGGGGGGGTCCCAATGCCCTCAAAGGGTTGGCAACGACAGGGACTTAAAAGCCTTAAAATGGGGATTACTAAAAAACCGCCTCTTCTAGGGGGGAAAAAAAAAAAAAAGATACTTCACCAACCTAGGTGAAACAGGGGGACCGGAAAAAACGAATTTTGACCAACCACCCGGTAAAAAAAGACCACATGGAGAATTCGTGGGTAAGTTTTGGGGGGTGTCAAGGGGACGGAAACCTGGTGGGGCAGAAGGAAAAAAAAATCCTAGAATAGAGGGCACTTGCACGTTTCTTCAAAAGGACTCAAACGTACAACATAAAATGAACCGGGGTGGCCCGAAAGGGGGGGGGGGGGGGTTTGTTGCCCAAACCCCCCCCAACCAAAAAAAGGTGCCAAAAAAAACCAATTTCCGGGGGGGGACCCTTTGAAGGGACAAGTCAAGAAAGAAGTGTACGTCAAAATGAGTCGTGAAAAACTAATAATGGATCTAAACAGTCGAAGAAAAGGGGAGTTTTTCCCTCCAAAGAAAGAAGCGGGGGTCACTCCGAAGAGGAAAGGACGCGACGCTGGACTGACTCTTCAGGCCGCCCAAACAACCAAAAGAAAAGAAAAAAAAGGGGGGGCCACCAACAAGAAACCACAAAAAGTTTTTGGGGGGGGTTGAGAGAAAAAAGGGAATGCATAATTTTTCGAAAACGTCCTAAAAAAGCGCGCAAAGCATTTTGGTCCCCCCCCAAAACACCCAAAAACATGAATAAAGTCGCTGGAAAAGGAACGGGGAATCCTCGGTATGTCGTGAGGTTAAAAGCCAGAGAGAGGGGAAGATAAAAGTTCCATAAAGCACCATTACAGAAAATACAGCCTTCAGGAGTGAAAGGCCCTAGACTCTGGTGGGAAAACATCTCTCTTCTAGGCGACTGGAACCGCGGTTTTAAGATTACCATAAAACAGGAGTCAAAGAAAAAAAATGGAATAGTCCAATCTCACACTAGAAAAAGGGATTGAGCAAGTTAATGGCGAGGCCGGAAAGTTAGAAAGATTTGGAAAGTTCACGAAAAGGCTACCCAAAACACATCACAGCTATAGGGACTCGATAAAGGAGGCTGGGTTTTTTTTTAAAGATTCTTGCGGGGCAGACAACCGCGGAAATCCGAAGGGAAAGGACGAAAATAAGGCAGAAATACTGTGCAACCTATAGTGAAAAATGGTCAAAGGGCCATTGAGGGGAGCACTGTGGGGCCGACGCCCCAACGAACCGTCATAAAAAAAGACTTTTCTCCAAGGGAGGAAGCACTTGGCTGAAGAAGGACTTCGTCTTGGAGAGGAAGGCTTGTAGACGGCAGCCAAATCTAAAACCAGGGAAGGAATAAACAGAAAACCCTCTGGAAGGACCGGCCAAACAGAAGTTCGATTTTAAATGAGAGGAAAAGACCCACTTTCAAGTACAAAACTCTTTTAGGAGCTCTGAGGGGAAAATTACGTCTAAACGCTAAAAGGAGAAAATGGAGTCTTTGACGAGGCTCAAAGGCCCTGGTAGGTCACTCTGACACCTCCGCCCTTCGGAGGAAAAAAAAAGCTAAAGCTACGGGAGGACGGGCTAAATCTTTTTTCTACCCGGGTGTTCATCGTCAGCTTCAAGGCCCTTCTCAGGTTCAGTTTTTCTGAACCAATGAAAACCCTAAGAGGGCAGACCTATTTGAAAGAGAAGAAAAAAGTGGTGAAAATACCCTAGTGAAATGGAGATTCCTCCCTTCCACGGAGAAAGAATCTATAGCTAAATGAAACAACAGAAAAGTGTCTTCCTTGGACGAAAAAGCGTGGTTTTTTTCCTCCACACTGAGGAGGAAGAAGATTGCAGCTGGAAAGGGAAAAATTAAAACTAGTTCTCTAAGACGGCTAGGGGAGTCAGAAAGGGCAGAGGTACGCCCGCATGAACTGTTTTGGGGGGAAGAAAGAAGAAATTGCAAAGGGGAGGATGATGGTGAAACTACTACCTCTAGGGCTCTGTGGAAGAGAGAGGGTTTGGGGAAGAGAGTTGAGTTTTTTTACTGCGGCAGGACGCTCCAGTTTACCGTAAAAGTGGGTTAAGAGACAAAAAATTGTTGCGCCGTTCTGGACCGGGAGAAAAAAAAACGAATCACTTAACTTTTTTTTTCAAGGAACCGCCTGTTATTCCTCGAGGTAAATCTCAAGAAAAAAAGGTCACCTAACCCACTGAAATCGGAAAAAGACTGCTCGTGAAAGTGTCCTAGCGGGGATGCTTTCTAGGAAAGCCGTTCAGACGAAGAGCAGGAGATCTCTGAGGGCTGAAAAGCTTTCCCCCGTACTCAGTCGTCTCTCACCCGGAATGTCCCTCCTAAAAACGGCTCGTCGTCTTGAGAACAGTTTGGAAGGTGGTTTGTGGGGTTTCCAGAAGAAAAGACTACAGAGGGTCATAAAAAGGACACACTGAGATGGGAGAGACTTCACAACGGTAATACTCGACCGAAGCCTCGTCCTCCACACGTCCTCCTGTTCCAATAATGCCAATAAACACGGACTCCCAAGAGGGCTCATCTAACAAGAAAGGGAAGAAAGATGTAAGAGGGAGAAAAACGGGAAACTCCTTCCAAAACAGGTGAAAAAAGTAGGAAATGACTTTACGAGGAGAGTTACGAAACGAACTAAAACCTATTGCTTGCTCAAGAAAATTCCTCAGATAGGAGAAGAAAAAAGGAAAAGAAGTACCAAATCCCCGGACTATAAGGAGTCAAGAAGTAATTCATTACCCGATAGGAGAGATAGACATAACTTGAAACGAGGAGAACCGGGGGGTACAATTTTTAAAACACGTTTGGAGAAAAAAAAAGAAAAACCCCAAAAAAGAAAAAAAAAAAACTGAAATCAAACAAAAAAAAAAACCAAAACAATCTAAAATCCCTATTTACAAGAGACAAACTGAAAAAGACGGGGGTTGCCCCGGAAATTCATAGCAAGAACGAGGGGAATTGAAGAAAGACTATTGAAAATTGAAAGAAAGTTGAAGTAGGGAAAGGGATAAGGACGGAGAACTTAAGTCTCAAAAAAGAGTGAGATCATAAAAAGATGCACACAAAGACGAAAGCAGTGAACACCTTAAAACAATGAAGGCCCCACAAGGAGAGAAAAAGCATCAATCCCACTAGATGGGAGAGATAAAGCGACACGGCTTAGGAAAAATAAATAGAGAACTTAAGCAATGCAATAAGTAAAAAATCCCTCGAAAAACGTGAGCCTGTTCATACAAGTTAAAAGCTCATCGAATGGAAGTAAGAAAAAAAAACGGCGGGCAAAACCTTTTGGGGCAGTTGGAATTCTAAGGAACTGATCTCCTAGAGGCATTGGGAAAGAACGATACCATGCCGTTCTTCAAAATAGTAAAGAGGTTCAATGAAGAAGGAAAGGAGAAAGAAAAGAACACGCTACAGGAGGACACGGTCGAAGATAGATAACACTGAGCCATGAATATAAGCGCATGAGGCAACAGGATTTCCCTTAAAAAGCCCGCTCCAAGAAGAGGAAGGGTGAGAAGGGTTGCTAGGGAAGAAGTAGAGAGAGGGGTGTGGGTGAAAGAGTGATACTAAAAAATAGAGAGTACATACAGAAACTTAAAAGATTTTGATAAGGAAGAGGTTCAATTGGGGACAATCAGGGGGATTTTTAGGAAGACCGTCCCCAACACTCGAAAGAGACTCGTGGGGTTGAGAAGATCAAGGGAGATTCTAGATCAGCAAATACAAATTGTAGTCGGGAACAGAAAGAAGGTTTTTGAAGGGACAGTGACACGTTCACTCACCCGACAAGCATCTCTATAAAGGACAGGGGGCATTAAATGGGAAGTTTCAAAAAACCCCTGAGAGAGGGCACCTCTTGAAGAAGATAGTCAGGAAACCAGCGGCGACACGAGCGAGGAATTCTATAAAGCGAGCTTTTTGGGGGGAGGGATTGTTGGATAGACTCAAACAAAGGTAAGATACGACGCCGGTAATACCTCCTTAGAGTATAATGAATGTGGCCAATTTGGCCGTACCCAGCTGGTTGGGAATCAAGACATAAGAACATTTCTGCCTCGCGCCGCAAAGCAACTCTCCGTTGAAATGGAAGGAAGAAGAAATGGATAATTGACAGGTTTCGGACTCTTCCAGGGGGTTCAGGTTCCCCCGCGAAGAGAATTAGGGAGAAAAAAAAAAGAAGGCGTAAGTTTCCTTCAACGTTGTATGGTGGTGAAAAGGAAATGCCGAGCAAGGAGTCACCTAGGGGGAAAGAAAAAGACGAATAGGCCAAGCTCCAATCGGTGCTCTCAAAGTGGTGTAAAAAGGGTTTGTGGGGGGGGGGGTCCATGGAGAAAGGGTTGGTTGGGGAAGACGCCAAAGGGCCACCTTTTTTCGAAACTATGACAAAGAATACGAAAAGTACCAAAGCTAAAAACCGAAGAAAACCAAGAACCCTGGAAGAACTGGATTTTTAGGACAGGGGTCACCGTAACGGGGACTAGGAAGATTAGAAGCGAAATGGTCCAATTCAGGGAAAGATAAAGGGGGGGGGGGTTCGACGGGGAAGACCCTACGCGGACCCTAGAGGAAGAAAGTTAAGTGAAAGAAAACAAAAAAGAAGGTAAAGGGGAGGCATAATCATAAACTCTCAAAATACCGATTCCCCAAAAAATGAAAACAGGCGGAGTCCGCGGACAGGAGGCTTGCCCTGATAAGTACATGGAAATTTGTTTTCCGGCTCGTGTGGAAAAAAAAGAAAAAAAAGAGAGAGGGGAGTTGATAAGCAAAGAAAAACCTCAAGAGAGTGTAGAAAGAAAAGAGACGCGAAGTCAAGTGGAGGAAACATCCTTAAAAAACAAATACCGGAGGCACGCTTGGCGTAACTGTAGCTCTTAATTATTGTTGCTTGGGGGGGGGACCGATTAAGATACGCCTGAGCAAAGAACAGTTTTAAAAAATCAAAAGAATGGTGCCTCAAAAAGAGAAGCCTCCAACGCAGAACGTAACTTGAGTTGTGGTACTAAACTCGTCTTAACTGACGCAAGCTCGAAGTGGTACAAAGATTCTAAATAAAGAAAGGAGCCTTTCCAAGAAGCTGCCTCAAAAATCCCAAAAAACAAAAAAAAACCCCAAAAACAGGGGGCCCGGGGAAATTCAATAAAGGAAAAAAAAAAAATCATTTTGGGTTCAAGTCCCTTATTGGGGAAGAGAAAAAGTGTACTTCTTCCCAAGGCAACACGTCGGTCCCAGGCCGCAAAAACGCACAGACCATGAACATCAGTCGAAAAGAAAGGTAGAGACACTTCAAATCGTAATTGGAACTCCTCGAGTTTAGAAACAACGCTCTCGAGAACCTCAGGGAGGTTAACTGAAGGAACGCCGAACTGAAAAAAAAACGGACCAAACATCCCGCATAGGGGAGAAAACGGGAGGGGGGTGTTGTTTCTTAAAAGGGGGGGGGGGCCTACAACACGGCTTAGGCAAAGGTGGGGAAATGGGATCAAACTCATGGGGGAAACGGGGAAAGGCGACCCGGAGCCTTGTTCATCATGCCAAGGGTGCGCTTATCCGGAAGGACTAAGTTATAAGAATGCAAAAAAACACAAAGAGGAGTGTAGAAAAATAGAATATAAGGAGAAAAAGACGGATACCACTTATAATCTAAAAAGAAGATCGGAACCGGATTTCCACAGTTAGCCCAGGTGTCGAGGGTCAAGAAGGAAAATTCGTGGGTCAACTCAAACAGAAAAAAACAAGGGGTTTTGGAAAGGGCCAACCTTTGGCCTCAAAAAAACCAAAAAGTCCGCATCGCTGGGCCGTTGGGTTTTATAGTCGAAAGAGGAACGACCCGACGAAGAACAACAAGGGGGACGCAAAAATTTCTTAATGCAGGGGTTAGGGTGTTTCTTCTCGGCAAAAAAAGGGAGTGGGGGAAGGGTACAATCAAGTTCAAAAAAAAGGAAGCGGCTTTTCCCACTTAATTTAACTCGCGGCAAGTTGGAAAAAAAAAAACCTTCCAAGGAAACAGGGGGGCACCGAGGGGGGAATGGTATGAAAGAAGACAACGGCCACTAAAGCGGGGAACGGTGATGAAAAAAAAAGTGAATAGGCGCAGGGGTCTTCCCAAGGATGCTATAAGGGAGTGAAAAGGGGGGGGGGGGGGGGGCTGCAAAAAACAAAAAAAAGGCGCCGAAAGGAAAAAAAGACAATACCTAGCAAAGCATACGTCTTAAAAACCTCGCAAAATTGAGACTGGGAAAATATTCTAAAATCAAATATAAAGTTTTTGCTTTTGGTTTTCATTTTAGACAAAGAAACTCGTCTTAATTCTTTAAAGACGGGAAAAAGGCCCAATCAAAAATTACGAAGTTGGGAAGAGAAAACCCCATTGGAGCGGGGGGAAATATTGAAGATCACGGGCCTCTGACTGCAAGAAAGAAAACCGTGGGGAAGGGACCTCCGAATCGGTGTGCCCTCAGAAAGCGGATAGTTAAGTGGAAGTTGAGGACAAACAAAAACCTGAACCGAGTGAAAAACCAACACCCTCTCAGGGAGAAAGCCCAATAATGTGCAAAACATACGAGGAGAAAGTGCAGGTTGGACTTGGAGAGTCAGTTCGTGATCTAAGAGAACTGAAATGAGAAAGAACACTCTTAAGGATTGGAGAAAAGGGAATTTCCCGTTCTCACGCACCTATGTTGTGAGTCTTCAGAATCCTTGGGTCGTCTCCTCCAAAAACATAAAAATATGGAAAAGGGGGAAAAAGTTAACAACTAACTTTGAAGCTCAGGTCGTTGGCAACGTGAACGGCCAGCTTTGTAGGACGAATCGAGAAGTCGGTTCGGGCCTCCTCCCCAGGGATCAGGGGGTAAAAAAGCAATAGAACCGCCGATAGGAGTCAGGCAGCCGGAAAAGGTTTAAACAAACCTCCGGCACGGCGCCGCTCGGCGGTAAGATCGTCAACAAGGTAACTGCAATAGAAGAGCCGGTCCATGACACCACCCCTCAGTCCGCTTGAAGAGAAAGAAACCGGTAGTAAGCAGGAAGACTTTCATGTCTTGCTTTTGGGGAAGTACGAAATCGCGCGAAACTGGAGGCGAGGCAGAAATGAACCCGAGAGAGATTCCAGGACGAAGAAAGGCGGTCAATGAGCGGGGACAAAAACGCGATGCATGCTCGAGTCAAAAAGGATACCGGACCAAAATCACCTTAGAGCCATATCCCGAAAATCCTAGACGTATTAATTTAGCCGTATTAAGATTTTCAAACTGGGGTCAAAAAGGGAAATTTAAGAAAAAAGTAAAGACGAGACCTAACCAAAAAAAAAAACCAAAAAAAAAAAACAGCTACAAGATAAAACAATAGCCCCCCCCTTCTCAGAAAGAAGGAAAAAGAATGTTAAAGAGCTTCCTCGGAAAAAACTCAAAATAAGTCCATATCAATCCAGGGGGGAAGATCACATTCACCTGGAGGGTTGCCTCCCCGCTTCGAAAACTAGAAGAGACTGACTGGTGGGGCTTTACGGCCCTGGGTGGAAAAAAAACCCCCCCCCACCAAAAAAAAAAAAAAAAAAAAACCCCAAGGAACAACAAGAGGGGGGGGGGGGTGGGCCGTCAAGACAGAAAATTTAAAGGAGCACTCGAAGTTAAGTGAAGCGAGCCCGGCCACGACTTGAAGTAACAAATTCCTCACCAATTCCAAGAAACCTTCCAGGGGTCGTGAAAAGACTCCTGAGCTGCAGAAAGATTCCAAATAAAGGAAAAGGATTCTTGGAACAGTTCAAAACAAAATTTAGAACTACAAATTCGTTGCGATAGTGTGAATCCTCCTTAAAAGGCAGTCCTCACGTCATGGAGAGGTCTTTCCGGGGAAAATTAAAAAAGTAAAAAATCACAAAATCGAATAAACTGCGTCTAAAAAGCAAAGAAAAAACTCCGGAAGAGGGTTTTTTTTGGGTTCGAAACTTTACACGGCAGCGTTTCAGGTTCCCTGATCTAGGGGGGGCGGGACCCGAAACCAATCAGTCCTAGTGTGAAAAAAAAAAAAGATGATGGACTTTGGGGGAGAAGACCAGGCCTCGGGGAGAAAAATCAAAATTCTGGAATGACTTGTTCAGCAACACGCGAAAAGGGTGGCCGGCGCGTGGGTTCGAACGAAAGTGGTCCTATCAATCGGGAAAAAAAACCTCCTTTTAAAGGTCCGTGAAAAAATAAAGGGAGGGACGGAAGATCATTTGACAGGAAGTTCGAATGAGGGGGAAAAAACCGAACCGAACCGGCCTTTGGGTATGGGAGACTAGAAGAGAAAAGAAAGGAGGAGGGGTTCAAAAAGACCGCTTGGGGGTGTGGGGGGGGGGGGGGGGGGGGGGGGGATTCGGTTTAATATCTTCATGGGGGTCAAATTCTGTTCTGTTTCTTCTTTGGTCGAGGTCGCTAGAGGCAAAATCATTTAGTATACTCTAGAAAGTCGAGGCCTTGAGGTAAAGTAGCCCAAGGAAAGATTCGGAGGGGGTCCGTCAGGGGACGAAAAGAAAGGAGCAGAGAGGAGGGAAGAATAGGAGGCTGTTCGTCAAATTATAGCCGAAAAGAAGGTCTCAGTTTAACAGGGGGGAGGTCAGGTAAAGCAAAAACCTGTTCGTATACGGGACCGGGCTTAAAATTGCCGAAAAGGCCTATACTGAACTTCTGATACACATTTGCCTACCCGCTTTCAAAGAATTAAGAGGGATGAAGCTCTGGGATAACAGGTTTCATCGCTTCAGAAATAAGACTGAGTAGTTGCCCTTGTTATTCAACTGGGTAAAAAAGACTTTCCTCAGGAAATAAAGGGAAAGAGAAGAAGATGCGTACGTTTTCGCAAGTTAAAAAAATCGTCAAGAGGAGCCAGAGCATACCCTCCTATGGGAAAATACCAGCTGCCTTGACAGAGTATATAGTCCTCAACACACGGAGAGGTTTAATTAAAACTAGGAGGAAAGCGCGCCTAGCGGGACAAGTGCTTAACAGGGGACGCACTTTGCGGTAATAAAGGAGAAAAGAAAGAGCGATTGACCTTGATGATAAGAGCGCAATTCTAATAAAAAAAAAGTAGCAACCTCCAAAGTCTCTCTAATTACATTTACAGGAAGAAACAGAGGGAAAGAAGAGTTCAAGTAAGATGCAGCTAAATAAGCTTAATAGGGCTCTTCTTTAAAAAAAGACTGGAAATAAGAAACCAAAGACAGTGGAAGGGCGTCCCCGTAAAGTTTTAATTTGCAGTATCTTAAGGGAAAAAAGAGCTATCGTTGAAAGAAAAGAACATAGAGGGGGACGAGGAAAAACTAGCCTACTTAAAAACCTAATTATTCTGAGGGGAGGGAAAATGAAACCCGAGCCAGGAAAGGGATGAGGGGTAGAAATTCTCCGGCATTGAAAGAAAGGAGGGAAAAAAACCCAAAGATATTCCAAGAAAAAATCAAATTAAAAGAAAGGGAAAAAAAACCAAATCGAGCAAGAGTCCAGAAGAGTCGTCCCAGCGCCTACACTACGGAAAAAGAGGGGAAGGATTAAAACATTTCATTTAGAGGAGGTAAGATCCTTGAAGAAAAAGGTAAGTAAAGGAAACGATGGGTTGCAGAAGACGTATAGGAACCAAAACGGGGTAGAAACCGTTCGCGTAAGAAACTAGTTCCCCGGGACCTCGTGAAAAAGAGATAAAAAAAAGGGACCAAAGGGCCACACAACCACCCCCCCCAAAACCAAAAACCAAACCCCCCCTGGGGAGGGGGGGGTAGGAACAGACTTCTCTGAATAAGGATTCCGACTTTCAAAAGGAAAAGGGGATCGGTGCAGGGTCCAGACACACCAAAAAAAAAAAAGGCGGAGAACACCCCCATGGGTTAAAAAAAAAAAAAAAAACCCCAACAGAGGTGTGGACTGAAGATGCACAGAGGGTGGCAAGAACCGATGGAAGCACACGGTCCCTCAATTCAAGGGGAAACTCCAGATGGTAACAAGTGACTAAAACGCATCCTCTCTCCAAGAGCGACCTTGAAAAAAACAAAAAAAACAAAAAAGAGTTTTTTTTTGGGTCACACAGAACACCAAAGGGGGACAAACAAAAACCAAAAAAAAAAAAACAAAAAAACGGCCCCAAAAACTGTGTGGGATAAGGAAAATAAGGGTTTGGGGGGGGAGGGATTACCTTGAGAAACGGATCGAGCAATCCATAGACCTTGCAGTTGTTGACAAATGAAGCTTTTCTTTTTAAAGGTAAAAACCTTTCTTTGAGAGGGTTGGAAAAGAACTTTCCTACCCGAAAGTCAAGCCCCTCTATTTGCAAGAGAGGAAAGAGGAAGCTAGATGAGAAAGAGGTCGTCCCTTTCGTCTAAGGTTTCACTCTAAGAAAGAAGGGGGAGAAGTAAAAAACCAAAAACTGACAAGGAAATCAAGAGATAAAATAAGTAGAGAATGTGTAAAGAAGTGGAACCAAACCCTCATTTCAATATATTCCACTAAGAATTGGGACTAAGAGAAGACAGGGAAACAACTTTCGACGTCTATAAGAAAGAGAGGCTAGCGCGATAGGTTTTTGATTTCCCAAGGAGTGGACTAAGATACAATTCAGACCCTACCAGAGAAAAAGGAGAAATCAAAACGAAACTGAGAAGAATGGTCAGAGGTGGGGGAAATTACCCTCGTGGCCGAGCAACTTGGGGATCGGATTAAGCTTGAAGGTAAAGGACACTCCGTCGAAAAAAAGAAATCCAAGAAAAAGCGAGGGGGAAACGCAAAAAAAAAAAAAGAGAGGGCTTGGGTTGGACAAGAAGAGGCAGGGACTGGACAAGAACGGACGGAAAAGCGTTTCGAACCCAAAGAAACAAAAAGAAAAACCAAAAAAAAAAAAAAAAACAAAAAAAAAAAAAACCTGAGGAAAAGCAGAGGGGAAGACCGAACCTCATCGAAAAGAGCATCTAAGGGGGCCAGTAAACCATCTCTCGGGAGAAAGGGAACTAACTTATAAAAAGCGACCAGCTAGCGCACTAGTCATTCGCCCGTAGCAAGGAAGGTGCGGCTGAGTTCTGCAAACACCTAACTATGGGACACAGCCTACTGGCATGAGTTGGTCGAAGAATCCTGAGAAGAAATTACTGATGGAAAAACAATATTCACCGAAGATTTGCAGATCGAACCTTTGTTGGGGGGAAGAAAGAAAGACAAAGGCATTCAAGGACAAGAAGCCAGGGAAGGAAATAAGGATGAAATCAAAAGCCAAAAAACCTATGGATTTTGGGGATTTTCGAAAAATATACCAGCCCGAGCCCCCCCCGCCGAACTTAAAAGAAAGATAGAGTTCAGCAAAAGGTTATGGGGGTGAAACGTAAACGGGTTGGTACTTTTCCGCCGCGTGTCCCACAAAAGCCTTAATGCAAGGGAAAGGGGAGGAACAAAGGCGTTCTGGGTTACGAAATGTGCGCGGCTGGCAAACGCCCTATTTGATTCACAAAAGGACCAAAACCCCTAATCCACTGCATGGGTTGCTTGAAGGGGTGAAATCAAAAAAGAGCGTTTGTGGGGATTTTGAAGAAATAATTAGAAAGGAAGACCTTGATCAATAGAGGACTAAACGGAAACCCTCCCTGAATCCGATAGAGCCGAGAAATTGGGGGATTTGGGGGAGCGGGGTGGTTTTTTTTTTTGGGGAAAAAACACGGGTGCGAAAACACACCCCAGAGTAGTGGGGTGAGCCCTTAGGGCGGAGCGCGCCTAGAAAAAAGATCGTCCCTGCCGGTGAAGACCTCCACCTCCCTAAAGAAAATTTGAAAGCGAAAAAAAGTAAGTGAAGAAGGCCGAGGCACAGTGACGGAAAGGAACACAATCAGCAGACGAAAGGAAGCTGAACTTAGACCAAAGTTCAAGCCGCGGCCTAAATCAAACTAACTTCTTTCAAAGGGGTCCTAAGAAGGAAAGAAAATACCTAGAACACAGGACATACGGGTGCCTTTTCAAGGAAAAAAAAAAGAAAGTAACCTGGCGCCAGCAAAGAGAAGACCAAGGAAAACCATCTGAAGGATTGTTTGTTTTTTGCAAGTCCCAATGCGCCCAAGTCCAACCCCACACTGAGAGAAAGCTGGAGGGGTTGAGGACCAAAAAGCAGGGGCCTCGTGAAAAAACGCATCTACCAAGAAATTTACAAGGAAAAAAAAAAGAACTGGGTCACGGGAAAGTCAAAACTATTTCGACACTGATCTCAAAAAAAAAAAGCTTCGGGGGGATGGAAGAAAAGAAATTTTCCTTGGTTAAAGAAAACTGAAATATAAAGCCGAAACAGGTGTCTGATGTCCCCCCTTCAAGGAAGGGTGAGATCCAAAGAGAAGCCTGAGGGGTGCCCCGCCACCCGCAAAACAAAACGACTTCACTCCCTTTTGTTTGGGGGTTGAAATACAAACGGTTTGGCACCAAAACAAAGCCGAAAGTCCCCCCGCCCGTTTTGGGAAAAATTGGCGAGGGGACACTGGACTAATACTTCTCCTTCATACCTTCAAAGAAAAAGGAAAGACGAATGTTCTTCGTATCTAAGGGGGTAAAGGGAGGGTCAAAAAAAAAGGAAAGAGGAGCAGGGGAGGGATTTTTTTTCACTACCGCAGTTTTAGCTCCACCTTGGGGGCAGGGAAAAAGACGAGGGAAAAGGTTAGGAGCTCAACAAATACCAAATCAATGTTGTGTTGCAAAAATCCCCCAAGCAACGGAAAGAAGAGTGTCCTGGGCAACCCATCCTACTAAGTGACAAAAAAAGCACCTGCGGCTGCGTCGAATTGATGGGGACAGCCCTGGTGGGAAAGGGACAAGAAAGAGACCAGTCACGCCCGTAGCGCCTCGACCTCCAGAAAGGCAGTCCCTCCTCAGAAAAGACCGAGTAAACCCCACCTCATCAAAACGAAGAATAAAGATAATTTCAGCAGGGGGGAAACAGCCGTTTTAAGGGGGAAATCCGGTATGCCAGAGCGAGAGTTCTTAATAGGGAGATGGGTCCGAAGGAAGAAAAATAAAGGGTTTCCTGGCGGAATTTGTTGGAAAACTTTAACAACACTTCACAAGAAAGGGTGGGGGGGAGTGAACCAAAGAAGGGAAAGCCTAGGAAACGAGCGACCCAGGTAGATACACGAACAGATTTTACAAGAAAAAAAAACAAGAGGGAATAAGGTCACCCCCTTTTGGTGTGACAGGCGCCCCAACAAAACGATTTTAAAAAAAAAAAAACCAAAGGTTTTCACCAAACGCCCCACAACGATGGCAGCACCCCCAGGAAAACCAAAAGGGGGGGGGGGGTTCTAAAATGCCGCCGTAGAGGGGACCAAAGGTTTGGTTCCATGGGGAAACTGCGGGCCTGGAAGCGGAAAGGCTTGACAAAAGCTCAAAGACTTCTTTGAAAAGAATGGAGTTTTCCTCTCGCCGAGGGAGCAGCCCCAAGCATTTGTTTTCTGAAGTCAGACACCAAGGGGAATTTGAGTGCCGTGTGACAAAAACCAAAGAACCACCCTAGAAAGAGGGGAGGGAAACGTAAGATTTCGAAACCCCAAATAAGGAGGTAGGGGTAGACGGAAACTCGGGGGGGGAGCGGATCGTCCCCTGCACGCTCTATTTGTAAGAAAAAGAACGTTGCTCATTCCCACTAAGAAAGGGCCAGATTTCCAGAAAGGGTAGAAAAAAAGTTTCGGCAGGAGCAAAACCCCTATTCGGATCTTTGGGGGGGGGTGGTTCCCCCCCACCCCAAACACATTGGGGTGGGTTTGGGGGGGGTTTGGGGCCCCCATTGTGGGTAAAGCCCCAAAAAAAAAACTTCCCCACAGGGGTTGGGTCCCCCCGCGTCCGGGAAGACCAAGGATGTAATTCGGGTTAACTAAACGGCGCGAGATCGCAGGGGGGAAGAAAATCAAACCACACACCTTGCAAGAAGGAAAGAAAAGTTCAAAACCCAGGGAAAAAAGCAAAAAAGGCCCTATCTGGTTCTAAGGGAAAAGGCCTAGTCAAAGAAAAAAAGAGAAGGTTCGCTATCAGAAAGGGGCCAATCAGCACACATATCCGAGAAAAGGGAATGAATTCGGGACAAAGGGAGGAACTGTCAGGCGGATAGCCACATCTTCAAAACGACAAAGAAAAAGCGACCGGCTATACCAACGCGCAAGGAAAAGTTCAAGCAGGCCTCGGACTAAGAAGGAAAGAGCTGAAGAGTACTTAAAATCACCATAAAAATACTGGGGGGGAAACCTACGGTCTAGTCTGTCGGTCCGGGGCGTTTAAGGAAGAACCAAAGTCAAGTGACTCCCACGAGAACCTTAAAGACGACCTTGTTGGAGAAAAGAAAACCGAAAAAGTAGACAGGGGCTTAAGGCGAATAAGCTCGTCTCCCGTTAGTGCTCCAAAACTAGCGAACATCTATTCGGGAGGGAAACCAGACCCGCGGGACAGCCTTCCTCAACGCAGTTCCAGTGAGTGGGGAAAAGTTGTCCTATAGGATGCAAGTGAAGAGAACAGAAACACCTGCTGGCCCGCTGCCTGGTTAGGAATTAATAAAGTAGAAGGACTGGATCTGCGAAAATCCTCTCGGAAAATGCAAACTTTTCGTCTTTAAGAACTTATAGCCTTTTGCAGAAGGGGTTTGGAAAAGATCAGGGGGGGGTTTGGGGGGTCGAAACTGGAAAGAGGCAGCTTGAAATCCTCTCTTGTGATTTTGATGTCAGAAACAAGAAGAGGAACGGAAATGTTGGACCTCAGAGGAAAGTGCGGGGACACGAAGGGCTGCTCGACCGCCTCACGATCAAATTGTGGAGAGAGGGGAACCAGCCGAAAAGGGCTAAACCTGCATGGGCTCAAAACGTGCTTAGGCGGGTCCCCAAAATCGTTCTTTACACGGATAACTTTAGAGAATAGAGGAAAGGGGAAAAGCTACGTTGAGACCTTGCGGAAAAAAGTGATAAACTAAAGAGACGTGGTTCGTATAAGCACTAGCCAAATTTCTTCCTTATTTTGTGGGGGATCAAGCCGCCTGGAAAAAGTAAAAACATCGCAGGTTTTTGTCAAAATTGGGGGTGGTTGATGCTTCATTCCTCTCCGCGAATTGCTATTACATGAGAATCACAGGGAATCAAGACACCCCCCGGGTCTTCAGGGTCTTAAACGGAGGGGGAGGGCAAGAAGGGAAAACACGGGCAGGGTCACAAAGAAAAAGATGGGGGGGCAATGCAAGAGGCTCCGATCGTGCCGACCATCGAGACGAAAAAGACAGGAGAACGCAGGTACCGTGGCGATCCCGGAACCTTAGGAAGTTTAATCAATCAGGAGGAAGGAATCGAGTCTATGACAAGGAACAAAAAGAAGAGAGAGAGATCGCGAGTGGGAGGCAACTTTTCACCAAAGTCGGCTTTCTAGCGCCCGTCACTTGGGGCTGAACCCGGGCATGGTCTACAACTCTCCTGGGGGAAGAGCCCGCAAGGCCACAAGCTTCCAGAGGCGGAAAAGTTCAAAAAAGAACACTTTTCAGATTCAACTCCACTCGGATGACCTCCTCCGTCAAGAGGTTGGAGAAGGAAAGGAAACTTTGTCGCAAAAAAACGGACATGTCTTTGGAGATGAGATAAAACAAACAAGGGAATGAAAAGGAGTTCCGGCGTCTTGCCGGCAACTGAAAGACCTGCTGAACAGGAGGAGATTAAAAAAAAAGAGGGGAAAAGGACTAAAAGAAAACCACCGAGGAAGCGCTTCCGGTTCCAAAAAACCCCTGTGAGACCATTCAAAGCAAAATCCCCGAGCTAAAAAGAGAGAAAAAGAATTGAAGACTCCAAAAGGGTTCAGCTGAGCATGAACCGGGAAGACGGGGGACATCAAAAGGTCGATATTCAGTTTCTACTTGATCCCGAAAAAAAGAGATAAATGAAAGGCACCTCTAACTGCGAACTTACGGTGTTCTAGGGGTTAAGATCACCTGAGGCGTGGGGGAGAGGGAAACCTAGGAGTTCCAAACGAAGAAACACGTATTCTTACCTGGCTAAAAATCCAACATCTCAAAAAGACTTCAGAGGGAAAACGCGAGGGGCAAGAAGGAAAAACAAAGGGAACAACTTATAGGGTCACTCGCCAACGAGAAGAAAAGACATAAGAGAATCCAACACCGCGTTACGAGAAAAAGAGCCGTCAAGTTGAAATAACTCTATAGTCCTTCCAAAATCATGCCCAACATATTTTGTCCTTAAGGAAATGAAAGGAGAGAAGAGTAACAAAGAAGCGAGGCCCCGCGACAAGGTGAAACGAGAAACCCACTCGAATCGCCAAACTTTCGAGTTTTGAATCTCTTAGAAAGGGGATCAAGGAAGACTGCATCAATCAACAGATCCCAGCACAAAACTCTTGGAAATTAGAGCACAAGTATACTATAGGCTTGTTCGGTCCGAAACGCAAACAGCAAGATAATCCTGACACTGTACCCGCTGACAAAGGTAGAAAAGTCGGTAAAAAGGACGCCGCCTTAGCCTAGAGCCATGATGCGTCATGGAAAAAAAAAAAAATAGAATAAGGGAAGGCGTGAAGAAATTGCGTACCCCGAGGCTATTTTTTGAGGAACCGTTTCTCTCATAGGACGAAAAAAACCCTGAACCTGAGGTGAGATGAAAAGCCGGAACTTGACGTGTCTTAAGCCCACCCGACGTTTTTCTGATAGGGTTGCAAGGCAAGGAAACCCCAACGGAATCCAAGAGAAGCCTTCAGTCTATCAAAGAAAAAAAAGGAAGATAAGAAGAGGATCCTGCGAGCCAATGTGCGCCTCGTGTACTGAAGCAAAACGAACAAGAAACCTCATATTCATAAGAACGGTCTTTCCCCGTGTGTGGAGCGTACTCCCAAACGACTAGAGTCCGACGGGAGGGGACATAAGCAAAAATAGTCGAAGTTCAACCGAGCGAGGGCAGCGTTAAAGAAAGGTGGAAGGGGGTCCCTAGTGGCTGATACCAATCCGCGCCTGCCCGGCTATAAGAGAAATACTAAGAGGAGAAATATTCTATGAGGTCACGGGGGACCAAGAAAAGTCCAGGGGTAGGAAAAAATCGCGGATGGGCCTCTCCAGACGCCGTACCTACAAAGATTTTCGAAGGCCCCTACTAGAGGGTCTTTGGACGGTTGGCCCTGCACCAGGTTATCTTCAAAAAGTCGAGACTGTCAGTTGGGGAAACAAGGAAAAAAACATGAAAGTTATTCCCAAAAAGGCGGTCCAGAACGGAGGAGAACCATGACATAACGCTAATAGAAATTGCGGACTAGTCTTCCCGCGCACGATGCGCGCCAGGAGGTGACGGAATGCGCTTTAACACGCAAGGAGACAGGAAAGAAGGGAGGACAAAGAAGAAGGGGAATTCCACTACGAATTCGCAGGTGTGCAAAATGAGTCAGGAAAGAAAAAAGATGTGAGCTGGCCAATCCCGATTGTCCATCCTCAAGTCCACCTAATCTACGTGGTGGTTCAGGAGGGAAATAAAAAAGCTTTCCGTCAAGCTCATGAGAAACTCCAGAAGAACTTGACAGAAGCAAAGAATCTCCTCTGCGGTCCCAGATCAGCCAACCTCTCGCAAGACTAGAAAACCCTCAACAATCTAGCTCTTCTCCCAGTGGAAGGATCAACAGGAGTCTGGGGTTGTAGAAGGAAGGGTGGGACCTTGCTCATGTGGTAAACAAGAATAAGCAATGTCTTTTTCTTGGTCAGGCCCAAGCTCCTTTTTCTGTTGTAACATCCCTTTTTAGGAGAAGGGGAACGAAAAGAGGAAGAAAAACCCCCGTTGTAGTACGACGGCGAACCATCCCAAGGGACCATGTTTTGCGTACAAAATTTGTGTAAATCCTCAGGGATGGGGATGACTTTTTTTTCGACAGAGAAGATTGAATACAGCGCCCTTAAATAAAAGTGGAAAAGACAAAGAGTGACGAAAAAACTTCCATCCGCCCCTCTCGCATCAGGCCTGGGAAGAGGGGGGGAAGCCTTCGTAGGGCCGCCGGCGCTCTTGGTCCCTGGTCCTTAAGACGCGACTCCCGTAAGGGTTGAGAAGAGGAGGACTAAAAAACAAGCCTCGTAATTGAAAAGCCGCCAGAGCATTTTAGTGAAGAAGAATCAGGATGGGCAGACATTTAAAAGGCCAGCCCAAGGGCTTAGGGAGAAAACCATTTCCGACTTCACACCTCCCATGAATCTCGTCTCGAGAAATGGGGAGCGAACATAGGAAAAAGAATTTCATGAAGAAAGAGAAAAACCCTACCTATCCCTAAAAAAAACTACAAAGGGAGACTTTCTGGTTCATGACATATAACGGCCGGATTTTACGCCATCCTCTCCAACAAAGCCAAAAAATCTCGGCCAAGAGACTGGTTGGGTTGGAGGAAAAGGTGGACCTCCTAGCGGATTCCCGAGTTGGCGACAAAAAGCAGGGGGGAAAGACTTTAGACAAGAACCTTGGGCAAGCTTGGTACGGGGGCAATCCTGCCCAAAAGAAGAGGGTGTGGTTTTGGTGTGTTGGTAAACAAACCAGAAGGGTTATCATTGCAAACTGGCAAACGACATCCTCAACCAAAAAAAGAAGAAAGAGAGAAAAATCCGTGGGTCCAAGCAAGCGGCGGGACCCACTTGATACAAAGACACCCTCTGGCCGGCTTGAAAAAAACTCCGACCTGAATGGGAGAGGCAAGTAAGGACCATTAGGGGAAAACCAAAAAATACGGCCAAGTGGGGGTCCTCGCAACAGGACCAAAAAAAATTCAGGCAGGCGCTTTTTGCTTTGTGGGGGTTTTGTCCGGCATTTCTTTCCCTTCATGGGAAAGACTGGAAGAAAAGGAACACGGCAAAAGGAAGAAAGAATGTTCCGGCTGAGAGGGGTCTACAGAAAGTCTCTGGAGGCAAAAGTAGGACAGTTTGGGCTCAAACCCCGGAGAATCTCTTAAAAGGGGTGTTGGAAAAATGGACAAGTCCTTTTTTTACCCGTTAAAAACTTTTGAAAGGGGGTCCAATTGCAGAAATAAAGTCCGCCTTTCTCACGGCGGCGGCGTCAATTTTCTTGAAGGCGCGGGAAGGAAAAAGGTCCGCGAATTTTCACGACTTGGAGAAAGGAAGCATTTAGCCGCCAGGAAAACACGAAACCAAGAAAAGCCCCGAACAAAGAAGCGATTAAGGAGATGACCGGAAGGTAATCGGTCTAACCCAGTTTTTTTGGTTGTTGTCACGTGTGAAAGGGAGGTCTCTCGTATAATATTGTCCTGGAATCTTGGAAAAAGAGAAGCACAATTCGGCAGGAAAGTTTGAAAATCTTTTAATCAAAAGGGCGTCCCCCTTGATAGTGGGGTCGTGAAAGAGCCCTCCTCACGGGAGGTCCTCTCTAAAAATTAACATGGATAGAGAAAAATAAAGGAGAAGGTGGGGCCAAGAAAGGGCCGCAGTACTGGAAGGTATTTTAAAGGGGGCCGAAAGAAAACCGAAGGTAAACCCCTCTTCCGAACCCCGTGTAAGGACAAGATTCTCTTTTCGGGTGGAGGGAGATTGACGGGGAAGCGGTTGCTGATCTACACAAAAAGAATTTCCTAGAAAAAAAACCGAATGGAAAAAAAGGTTAGTAGACAAACTCTACCAAAACTATTTATCTTTTGCCCTACTCCCCCAACCCCACAAAAACCAAAAAAAAAGGGGGGGGGGGGGGGGTGTGGGGGTGGTTGGGGCGGTGTTTGGTTTTTTGGGTTTTGCGGTTGGGGGCAAAGCCACGCCCCCGAAAACAAAAAAAAAAAGAAAAAGGCGACAACCAAGGAGTAGGGGGCCTTTGGCCCCTTTTTCATCTACCTTCTCCAGCTCGCCATAGCAAACTGGGCTCGGAAATAAGGATAGTAAGGGATTCGGCAGAGGAGGTTCTGTACTCTCTTTGATTCAAGAGGGGAGACCTCCTAAAGTCTTCTCGCCCCTGCGTGGGCTACAGCTGAAAGTTAAAGGAAACCTAAGGGCGGACTCCGGGGGAAGGGAAAAATCGTCGTGTCCTTAAAAACCCCTTGTCTGTCTCCTCCTTCACGCTGCCGTCGAATAATCAAGAAAAAAAGAAAGGGATTGTTCGTTAAGGGTTTTTCCAAAAATCGGTTAATACTCCAGCTAGAAAAGCCAATTCAAATATCCCCATCTTCAAGCTCGGAAATTACCAGTCTCGGTTCGTCTTATAAGGGAGGAGGGAGAAAAAAGGAAAGGAGTAGAGAGAACACCCGAGAACGAGGAACCCGGAAGCCCCCCCCACCAAATAAGAGAAAGAGGTGTTTTGACCCGTCTATAACGTTCCAGAGTCATTGGATAAGCGCCCCATAAGAGAACGCCAAAAGAAAGTCATCCGAGAAGGAAGCCGCGCCATCGACTAAGGTGTTCCTTCTTTTCGCTCCGGCGGAAAACTCTCTGACGTGTTTAACTAACATAAAGAGCATAAAGGGGGGGGCGTAGCGAGAGGAAGGGGACGGGAGGTTACTGGGCAAAAGCAGATAAAAAACTGCAAAAACTTCAATAAAAAATTGCTAACGCTTATTAGCGAACAAAACCTGGAATCGCTGCGAAACCCCTTACATCTAGGAGGACGGGCGCAGGGAAGGGGTCTCCACAATCGAACGCGGCCAAAGTCCTTACATACAAAAGGGAAAAAAGATTTACCCCTAAAATCGCCGCGTGTATTTCCTGGAAAGCTTCACAGGGGAGGTTAAACCGAATAGCGTACCGGTGCCCCCGAACGGGCCAAGGCAAACAACGGAATGAAATTAAGGAAAGGAATGGGAGAGAGCGGCATGCCTCAAAGGGAAAAACTTCGCGTAGTAAAAACGTGGAAGGGCGGAGGGTCGACGTGCCCGCCGGGACCCGATCAGTGGGGTGTTGGAAGCAACGGGGAAGGCAGCACTTGGGGCAGCCGTCGTTCCACGATTGATTTCGTAGGCCCCTAGAGCGGAGACCGGTACGAAAAAGGAAGTCTGGACGAATTTCTACTCAGGGAGATGAACTGAAACTTGGAGAAAACGACTCTCGGAACATGAGAAGGAGGTGGACAAAAGTGCAGTGACCGGGTTTGTTGTTTGGTTCTTCATTCCCTCCTTCACCGGGGGAGGCGCCTTCCCATAGGTTCTAGAGTAACGTACTCTAAACTAAATCCTCTTTTTCAATAACATAAGAGTCTATTGTAAGAAAAGAACCAAGTGTTTGGATCGATCATCCGAGCAAATTTCTGCATTAGGGTGACAGCGGAGATGCTGAGAAGGGGTGGGAGTGGGTTTACACACGGAATTCTTTTTGTCGGGGGGGGTGCAAAAAAAAAATCAGACAGGTTTGGGGGTTTAAAAATGGCTATTATTAATGAGGTCACCACTGGGGGGTGCGGAGTTTCGTTCCTGGGGAAAAGACAAGAGGGAAATTTTTTGTGCAAGTAAGCGGAACCCTCGATCCTCGAGGTGGAAAAATCGCACGGATCGAATGTGCGGGCACAAAAAAACAAAATTGTGTGGGGAAAAAAAAAAAAAAATAAAAATCAAGAAAGAGCAGGGAAAAGGTAAGATGGCTTCGTGCTCACCATCGCCGGTGAGGCGCAAGAACGCAGAAAGAATCCGAGGAGTATTATCTCTTCCATGGAACGAATTCCCAGGACGGACAGTCGAGGAAGCGCGCCTGGGATAAACTGCCAACCTGTCTGAGGAAAAAAAAGAAACTAATTCGAAAATGTAATAAATTTTACTTGTAAGCCTTAAGCGATGGAAAGATAAGGGAGACATCTCGTCAAGAAATACCGGAACGGCCCTTTTTCGCACCGTTTTCACTGAGAATCGAAAACCAGAAAGGGACGCTACTTGAAGCGCAAGCGGCCGACCCCGGAGCG